>WNGE01004888.1_pt1 | contig 15335 bp, 11 predicted proteins | sample 5400651 | NCBI WGS metagenome assembly WNGE01 (sample SAMN13153370, study PRJNA577476) | soil metagenome | isolation source: 60 cm soil or saprolite under grassland replicate 2 | place: USA:California | collected 2016-06-15 | reverse complement strand
GACCACATGAAAGCACCTTAAATTGACCCTGGCTTAACCGGAGGGGCTCGGATCTGCGCCTGAATAAGTGATGTCCGAAAGCTTAGTAACTAACCTGTCCAAGTCCGCTTTACTGATTATCTTGGACAGCACTGGGCTCCGCCCTTCCGGCAAGAGCTGATGGAATCTGGGGCTACGCCCCAAGTCGGGGGCATAGCCCCGGATTGATTGGGACTAACTTCGGTGGGGCAGAGCCGCCACCGCACATCAGGCGGCACAGCCGCGACAGGAGTTTCCACACGGTCGCTGAAGCGAGTGTTAATTAGATGTCACTGATTCAGAGCTGACGCCGCGGCTCCTTGAACTCTTTGATGCAGTAGCAACAAAACTTTAGGACACTACCCAGAGGTACAAACACTGCGCCCCAGGTCGGTTTAATTTACAATTCCCCCGTTCGACTAAGCTTGCACTTCCACCTCGCAGGGTCATGTTCACCGCGCGCCATATTAAATTGTGTCAGTCGAGCTTGCTGCTTGCCGCGCTTGCTGTCACGACGTGCATTGTTGATCAAAGTATCTGCCGTGCGCAGACCGTTACCGCCTCCGCCAGGAGCATCCGGCCGCGCGTTCAACAAGCAGAGCAGCTCGTCGCAGACGGCTTGGCCGCGTTCGACCGCGGCGACACGGCTTCCGCAAGCGACTCCTTCAAGAAGGCTCTCATCCTCAGCCCGGACGAAGTGACGGCCCATACGTATCTCGGCATCATCGCCGACGGCGCCGGCAACCTGGAGGAGGCCGAGCGACATTTCTCCGCGGCGGCGATGGCCGAGCCTCGCCGCGCATCAGCGAGGAACAACTACGGAGCGATACTGATGCGCACTGGACGGCTTAGTCTCGCCGCCGCCGAGTTCGAGGCGTCGCTCAAGCTCGATGGCAACCAGGCGAACGCGCTTGTCAATCTCGCACAAATACGATTCGCGGGCGGCACGCCGGCGGATCTGCGCGCCTCTCGCGAATTGTTCAGGCGTGCGCAGGCGATCAAACCCGACGTTGAAATCGCGCGCGCCTTAATCGTTATCTCTTTACGTCTCCAGAATTATTCTGAGGCGTTAGCTTATTACCGAGACTACGCAGCGCGTCTGGCTGTGGAAAGCGGAACCTCAGCCCACATCGCCGCCGCGCGCGCGGAACTCGGCGCCGCATTTTACGAAGCCGGACAGATGAAGGAGGCAGAAGCCGAGTTGTCCGCGGCTATAAAGATCGAGCCGGCAGACCAGCAAGCGGTGATGCGACTGGCGCGCGTTTACCTCGCTGTCAATGATTTGCCGGCCGCCGGGCGGACGCTGGAAGCAGCAGTCGCCCGCGGGATGGATGTTAGCCAGGTTTATGCCCTACTGGCCGAGGTTTACGAGCAAAGCGGCCACCCGGAAAACGCGATCCCGGCCCTGCGTCTGGCGATTCAGCGTGATCCGCAGTCAGAGAAGTATCGGTTTGATTACGCAATTTTGTTGACGAACACTAACGCTCCCGTCGCCGCCGTTATTCGACTTGAAGAGGCGCTCCAGTCGTTCCCGAAATCGCCGCGCCTTTGGTTCGCGCTCGGTTTTGCCTACTTCAAGCTCGATAAAGACGAAGAGTCCGAGCGAGCTCTGAAGCGAGTAATTGATCTGGATGCGAAATTCGCCCCGGCCCTGGCCTACCGAGGGCTGATTCGAGCGAAAAAGGGCGAATACGTCGAGGCGATCTCGCTTTACGAAAGTGCTCTAGCCGTTGACCCGAACCTCGCCGTGGTCCACCACTTGATTGCCGATACGATGCTCAAGCAGGTGGATGCGGACGCGGTACGCATTGAATCCCATCTCAGGCGGGCTACCGAGTTGGATCCAACATTTACGCCGGCTCGGCTCTCGCTCGGCAAACTCTTCATGCGCTCTCAGCGTTGGACGCAGGCCGCAGCCGAACTGGAGCAGGTCATTAAACTGGACCCGACCGTAGCCGAAGCTTATTACCAACTGGGACGTGCTTACGGTCGACTGAAACGGACTGCGGAGGCGCAGGCTGCGATGGCGACTTTCAAGCGTCTGAGCGATACGCAGAAGGAACGGGAAGAGAAGGATCTGCGAGAGGTCACCAGGAGATTGAGCGACGTACGCTTTTGACTTGTTTAGAACGGTCGGGGAGTGCTGTGAGATGAGACTGAAAGAAACTGCCCAACGGTTCGTCCTCGCCGTTACCCTCCCCGGAATCATTAGTCTCACTGTAGCGCAACAAACCTCGCGGCTTATTCAAAGCACAGTTACCCCGATTCAGGGAGGCGATTAGGCAAGTGATCAAACTGAGAAGACGCGAATTCTTACGCGGGGTGGCGGCCATAAGCGCCGGGCTCGTAGCTGCGCGTGCGGGCGGATTCGCGCAGTCCTCGCGCGCCGCTGACTCGCACATCGAGGTGCTTCTCGGCGAAGAGATCGGCACGATCAGTGCGGACATTTACGGACACTTTGCCGAACACCTGGGCGGCGTCGTCTACGACGGCATTTGGGTCGGCGAGCATTCGAAAGTCCCGAACACCGGTGGCATTCGCACGGCGCTCGTCGAGTCATTAAAGCGTATCAAGGCTCCGGTCGTGCGCTGGCCCGGGGGCTGCTTCGCTGACAGTTACGACTGGCGCGATGGCACGGGACCGCGGGAAAAGCGCCCGCGCCGAACGAACTTCTGGGTAGACGCGCCGGAGTGGCCGGTGGGAGCGCCGGATGGTCCATGGAAGTACGAGCCCAACAATTTTGGGATTAACGAGTTCATGAGGTTCTGCCAGTTGAGTGGTGCCGAGCCGTATCTCGCTGCCAATCTCCGGGGCCTGGGCGCGCAGGAGTTTTACCAGTGGATCGAGTATGTCAACTCGCCGGCGGGGACGACCACCTGGGCCGATATGCGGGCGAGCGGCCCCGCGGGCAATCGCGATCCCTACAAGGTGCGCTTTTGGGGTGTTGGTAACGAGTCATGGGGGTGCGGCGGCAATTTCACGCCGGAGGAGTACGCCGCCGAATACCGTCGTTTCACAGCCGCAGTCCCGCACTATGGCGTTGACCTGAAGTTCATCGCGTCGGGTGCCAACGTCGACGATTTCAACTGGACGCGCGGATTCTTCTCGAAGACGGCTGAGAAGGGCGCGTTCCTTTTCAACGGCATCTACGGCTGGGGCCTGCACCACTACGCCTGGAATCTGGGTTTCGGCAAGACCAACGATTGGTTTTCCGCCAAGGGTGACGCGCTGAAGTTTGACACGGCCGAGTACTACGAGCTGCTTCGTGAGGCCGACCGCATGGAGTCGCTCATCAACCAGCACTGGACCATCATGGGCCAATACGACCGGCGGCATCGCGTTAAACTGGTCGTCGATGAGTGGGGTGCGTGGTACAAGAAAGGGTCTGAGGTGCATCCGTCACACCTACTGGGCCAACAGTCTACGATGCGCGATGCCGTGCTCGCCGGCCTCACTCTCGACACGTTCAATCGGCATGCCGACAAGGTTGCGATGGCCAACGTCGCTCAGCTCATCAACTGCCTTCACTCGCTCTTCCTCGCGCATGAGGACAAGTTTATTCTAACCCCGACTTTCCATGTCTTCGAGATGTTCCTGCCGCACATGGGCGGTCAGGCCGTGCGCGCTCTTTTCAGCGCGCCGGAGGTGCGGTACACGCGCCTGGACCAGCCGGCAGAGTTCTGGGGACTCGGAGGATCGGCGTCGGTGAACGGCAAACAGTTGACGCTCACAGTTACGAATCCTCACGCAAGCGAGACGCGCGAGGTGGAGATCGTGGTGCGCGGTGCGCGTGCCACCTCCGCGCAGGCGCGGGTGCTGTCCGCACCCGACGTACATGCACACAACACGTTGGAAAACCCGACGGCTGTAGAACCGCGCAACGAGCAGGTAACGGTTAACGCCGGCGCGATCTCTTTCCGATTCCCGCCCGCCTCGGTCACTCGCTTACAGATCGGGCTGGTATGAGGACTCGGCGCGGGCGATAGCGAGTGTGAACATGCCTGAAAGGCATGAAAGTTAATGTCCGGGGGCAACGAGACTGTATCGAGACCCGAAAGGACCAAGGGTAATTCGCAGGTCGGGAAGGGTGGTTTACCCCCGCCTGTATCTCATTAAAGGCCAGCGGGGGTAAACCACCCTTCCTGACCTGCGAATTAGCCCTGCTCGAGTCGTTCCATTTGGACTGCTAAACAAACTATGTACTGGGAAGAGCGTTGGCATCCATTGCGCGAGGAGTGGGTAATCGTCGCGGCGCACCGGCAGAATCGTCCATGGAGCGGCGAGACGATCGAGCATCACGAAGAGCCGTTGCCCGAATATCTGGCAGACTGCTATTTGTGCCCCGGCAACCTGCGTGTCAGCGGCGCTCGAAATGACGATTACACCGGCACCTTCGTCTTCGACAACGATCACCCCAGCGTCGGTTTCGAAGCTCCACAGACGCTCCAGCGTCCGACCGGCATCTACCGCAATCAACCCGCGCGTGGCATCGCACGCGTTGTATGTTACAGCCCAATTCACAGTCTTGCGCTCGCCGAACTCGAGCCGCACGAGATCGAAAACCTGCTCGGCGTGTGGCAGGAACAATACCGAGAGCTTGGCGCCCGTGAAGAAATTACGCACGTGCTGATCTTTGAAAACAAGGGTGAAGCGGTCGGCGTCTCCAACCCGCATCCCCACTGCCAGATTTACGCGACCAATTTTGTGTTCAAGACTATTGAAAATGAAGTGCGTACCAGTCAGCGCCACATGGCAGAAACGGGACGAGTTCTTTTCCAGGACGTGATCCAGGCCGAGATCGAAGACGGCCGGCGCATCATCTGCGAAAACGAATCAGCCATCGCCTTCCTTCCCTACTTTGCGCGCTACGCTTACGAGGTCTTCGTGGCGCCAAAGGTGACTCATCCGAGTATTGCCACATTGTCGACTGGTGAACTCCGCGACTTTGCCGCCTTGCTCAAGCAAGTTCTGGTCAAGTTCGATAACCTCTGGCGGATGCCTTTCCCCTACGTGATGCCGCTGCATCAGGCTCCAACTGACGGCGGCGACTACTCGAGCTTCCACTTTCACATCGAGTTCCACCCGCCGCTGCGTCGTCCGAATCTTCTTAAGTACCTGGCAGGGCCGGAAATTGGCGGGGGCAACTTTCTCTCCGATACTGCGCCGGAGGAGAAGGCAGTAGAACTTCGATCGCAGCCGGATATACATTACAAGCACGTCCTCCAGGAGCAGTTATGATTAGCGCCGCACTCGACATCAGACAGTTACTCGACCCGATTCGCCGTATTCATGAGCGGGTGCGTGACGCTGTGGTTGCAGAGTGTGAGAAAGCGGCGGTGGAGCAACTCGCTGAAGTTTCAAATGACGAATCGGACGGGGATACTATCTACGCAGTTGACCGAGTCAGTGAAGAGTTGCTCGTCGAATTGTTCGAGCACGAAGTAGCGGGCCGGGCGCCGCTGGTGCTGGTGGCAGAAGGTATCGAGGGCGGGCGTTTGGTGCTGCCCAGAGGAGCTGTAGAGAGCGATGCCGTTTGGCGCGTCGTTGTGGATCCGATTGATGGAACGCGCGGTCTCATGTACCAGAAAAGGAGTGCATGGGTGTTAACGGGGGTGGCTGGAAATCATGGCGACGAGACGAATTTGCAAGAGATAGAACTCGCCGTGCAGACTGAGATACCACTGGTCAAACAACATCTCTGCGATACGTTGTGGGCCGTGCGCGGAGAGGGTGCACATGCCGAAAGATTCAACCGTCTTACGAATGGACGTCAGGTTCTTGCCTTGCGACCATCCCGCGCCACGACTATCCGGCACGGCTTCGCAATGATCGCGCGCTTCTTTCCCGGCGCACGCGATGAACTGGCTGCTATTGATGAAGAGATCGTGAGCGGTGCGCTCGGGCCCGTCAAGCCGGGGAAAGCGCATTGCTTCGAGGATCAGTATCTCTCGTCGGCCGGCCAGCTTTACGAACTGATGATGGGACACGACCGCTTCGTCGCGGACCTACGGCCCTTGATTGAAAGAGTGCTAAACCGACGCGGTCTCGCGCTTGGCATCTGTTGTCATCCCTATGACATGTGTACGGAATTGATTGCGCGCGAGGCAGGAGTCATCGTAACTGATGAGCGGGGCGGGCCTTTGCGTGCCCCTCTGAAGGTCGAGCCTGACATCGCCTGGGCCGGATACGCGAATGACGCGATCCGCAGCGAGATCGAACCATTGTTACGTGACGCTTTGAAACGGCGGGGACTTAACGACGACTAAAGGGGGTCCGCAGCCCGCTTGGCGTGGTAGTAATACCCGAGTGAGATGACGGCATGCAGGGAGAGAGTCTGGAGACAGCTTACGAAATCATTCACGGTAGCGCCCATAAGCTCCCCGACGTGTCGGCATTCATCGAGACCCTAAACAAGCTCGAAGTTCATCCCGCTCCGGAAGCGCGCACGCTCTTTGAACCGCAGCAGGAACTCATCATTGCTCGAGCACCCGGCAGGCTCGATGTGATGGGCGGGATCGCCGACTACTCTGGCTCACTCGTGCTTGAATTGCCAATTGCTGAAGCGACGTTCGTGGCATTGCAAAAGGACCAGACGCGGCGGCTACGCGTCGTCAGTCTCATGGAAAACGAGACGAGGGTCATGAGTTTCGAGATGCCCTTCGCAGATTTGGAACGGGACGGCGAGCGGATCGAGTACGATGAAGCGCTGAGGTATTTCAAAGGTAACACGACGCCGCATTGGGCTGCTTACGTGGCCGGTGTCTTCCTGGTGCTGATGCGCGAGCGCGGAGCACGCTTCGATGATGGAGCCCGATTGCTCATCTCCTCGCGGGTGCCTGAGGGGAAAGGCGTGAGTTCATCTGCTGCGCTCGAAGTAGGGACGATGAGCGCAGTCGCGGCAGCCTTCGACGTTGAAGTGAAGCCGCGGGAATTAGCGCTGCTGTGCCAGCGGGTCGAGAACCTGATCGTCGGAGCGCCGTGCGGTGTGATGGATCAGATGACATCCGCTTGCGGCGAGGAGAATCAACTACTGGCGCTGCTCTGTCAGCCGGCGGAGCTGCTGGGAACCATCTTATTGCCCGAAGATTTGGCAGTGTGGGGGCTTGATTCAGGTGTGCGCCATTCTGTCGGCGGAGGCGATTACGCCTCAGTCCGAATCGGCGCATTCATGGGCTATCGAATCATTGCCGAACTCTCCGGGCTAAAGGTACAACGGGCCGGCGATACGGTTGTAATTAATGACCCTCGCTGGGGCGGTTATTTGGCGAATCTCGACCCTTCGGAGTTTGAAGAAGAGTTTGCAAACACGCTTCCTGAAAGACTGACCGGAGCAGAGTTTCTTGAGCGCTATGGCGGAACAACGGATACCGTGACGAGCGTCGAGGCCGGAAGAGTCTACGAGGTACGGGCTCCAACAGCACACGCCGTGTACGAGAGTTATCGGGTACAAAAGTTTGCGGAGTTATTGCGCGATCAGTGTGAGGAGCTGGGCGAGCGGAGACAAGACTCGTTAGGTGAATTGATGTACGAGTCGCACGCGAGCTATTCGGCATGCGGTCTGGGTTCGGAGGGCACCGACAACCTCGTCGAGCTGGTCAGACGGGCGGGAGTGAGCAGTGGACTCTACGGCGCAAAGATTACCGGCGGCGGCAGCGGCGGCACGGTTGCAGTGATTGGAAGACGCGACGCCGGAGGGGCTATTGCAGAGGTGGCCCATAGCTTTGCGGAAAAAAACGGACACCGACCGTACATCTTCACCGGCTCATCACCTGGGAGCGCGGCGTTTGGGCACCTGAGGGTACGGCGGACCTAAGAGCTTCAGAGGGGATGTCAAAGGCGTGGTCGTTTGGTACTAGTTGATTTTGAGTCAAGAAGTTCAGAGTTCAAGCTTTAGCTTGCGTCTTGGGAACGTGCAACCTAAAGGTTGAACTCTAAACTACCAGCACCTTCATTTTGCTGAGCGTTCCCTATCACGCAAGTTGGGAGAATTATGGCGATTCTGGTAACTGGCGGCGCGGGCTATATCGGCAGTGTCACAACTGAGTTATTGCGCGCACGCGGCGAGCAGGTCGTTGTTCTGGATAATTTGTCGCGCGGGCACCGAGTCGCGGTTGGACCGGAAGTGCCGTTTTACGAAGGGAATGTCGGCGACCGCGAGCTGATCACACGCATTACGCGCGAGCACGAAATCGAAGCGTGCATCCACTTCGCAGCGTTCGCGTACGTGGGAGAGTCTGTCATCCAGCCCGCGCTCTACTATGAGAATAATCTGGAGCAGGGCATTCGTTTACTCGGCGCGTTAATCACCGCGGGGGTTCGCCGCGTGGTGTTTTCTTCGACGTGCGCCACTTACGGCGAGCCGCAACGCATCCCGATCGACGAAGGTCATCCCCAACTTCCGACGAATCCCTACGGCTGGTCAAAACTTTTCGTTGAGCAGATCATGGCAGACTACGATCGCGCTTACAATCTAAAGTTCGTTGCGCTGCGCTACTTCAACGCTTCAGGCGCAACCCCAGAACGGGGCGAACACCACGAGCCAGAAACGCACCTAATCCCGCTTGTGCTGAAAGCAGCGCAAGGGGAAATTGAGCGGGTCACTGTCTTCGGCAGCGACTATTCCACCATCGACGGGACGTGTGTGCGCGATTACATTCACGTTACCGACCTCGCTGTGGCGCATGCACTTTCACTCGAATACCTGCGATCGGACAATCCGTCAACCGCCATCAACCTGGGCAACGGACAAGGCTATTCGGTGCTGGAAGTGATCGAAGCCGCGCGCCAGGTCACCGGGAGAGAAATTGCAGTTGAGATTCAGGGACGGCGGCCCGGCGATCCGTCTCATCTGGTCGCCGATGCTGCCCGTGCGCGCAAGGTACTGAGCTGGCAACCGCAGCAAGCGGACCTCACCGCGATTATCGGTTCAGCTTGGGATTGGCACTCAAAACATCCGCAAGGATACGCCGAGACTTCACAACCTATTCGGAGTGGAGCATGAAAATAATATTTCGTAGCGCGGAGGTCTTGTTTCAATGTTATTAACCCGAAAAACGGCGCAGGTATTCGTCAGCATTGTTTTCCTCTCAATCGCGGCGGTCGCCGCGCCTTCCGAGAAATGGTCGGAGCAACAGGCAAAAGACTGGTATGAGAAGCAGCCCTGGTTGGTCGGAAGCGACTACAACCCGGCGAGCGCGATTAACCAGCTGGAGATGTGGCAGGCGGACTCGTTCGATGCAAAGAGGATTGATCTTGAGTTGGGATGGGCGGAAAGTTTAGGGATGAATACGATGCGGGTTTACCTGCACGATTTGTTGTGGCAACAAGATGCAGAAGGCTTCAAGCGACGGCTCAACACGTTTCTTACGATCGCGGCAAAGCATAAGATCAAACCGATCTTTGTCTTGTTTGATTCGGTCTGGGATCCGGATCCGCAACTGGGTAAGCAACGAGCTCCGCGCCCCGGAGTGCATAACTCCGGTTGGGTACAAAGCCCCAGCCGCAAGGCCTTGCAAGATGCGCGCGAATATCCGCGGCTCGAAGCTTATGTTAAAGGCGTCGTGGGCACACTGGCTCGCGATGAGCGTGTCCTCGCCTGGGATATCTGGAACGAGCCGGATAATACGAACCAGGGCAGCTACGGCCATCTGGAGCCGAAAAATAAAGTTGAGCTTGTGCTGGCGCTACTGCCCAAAGCGTTCGCCTGGGCACGTGCGGCCGGACCGCAGCAACCTGTGACGAGCGCCGTCTGGAAGGGCGACTGGTCGAGTCCGGAAAAGATGACTGAGATGGATCGTTTACAGATCAACTTGTCCGATGTCATCACCTTTCACAACTACGACTCGCCCACCGAACTTGAGAGACGGATCAAATGGCTGAAGCGTTACAACCGCCCACTCATCTGCACCGAGTACATGGCGCGCGGCAACGGTAGTTTCTTTATGGGAGGGTTGCTGGTCGGCAAGGTTCACAACGTGGGAATGATTAACTGGGGACTGGTCCAGGGCAAGACGCAGACTCACCTGCCGTGGGACTCCTGGGAGCACCCCTACGTTGACCGCGAGCCGTCTATCTGGTTTCACGAGGTCTTTCGCAGCGACGGAAGGCCTTACATCCCGGAGGAAGCGACGTTCATCAAGCGCATGACCGGCAAAGTCAAAGGCCCGATCCGCAATCGTCGCCGGTAGAACGCATCGAGATACAGTCGGGCGTGCTTAGCTTGTTACTGCGAGTGAGCTTCCTACACTTGGGAAAGAAATGCATGGGGAGTTAAGAGCGTTCTTATTGAACACAGGTTGTTGCTCACATCCGTGGGACGTATTAACGACAGGACAACAGCATATGAAAGCATTTCGGCCGACACCATCTCTTTCAGCCAAACTGGTAACGCTCGTTTGCGCTTTCGGTCTCATCATCGTCCAGGCGCAAATCGCCTTCGCGCAAACCGGCAACATTACTGTGCAGGTGGACAAGCCCGGCGCGCCCATACCCAAAACACTTTTCGGACTCTTCTTTGAAGACATCAACTTCGGCGCCGACGGCGGGCTCTATCCTGAACGTGTGAAGAACCGGTCTTTCGAGTTCCCAAATCCCATGATGGGTTGGAAGCAGGTGGATCGCGGCGATACCAAAGGAGAGCTTTACGTTTTCGATCACGGCTCGATCAACGACACGCCAAACTCCCATTACCTGCGCATTAAGGTAGCGACCGCCGGCAAAGGCTTCGGCGTCATGAACGAGGGCTTTCGCGGCATCGGTGTGGAGAAAGGTGCTGAATACTTTTTCTCGATTTCGGCGCGCCGGGTCGATGGCTCACTAGCGGCTTTGCGTGTCGAAGTCGAAGACGAAAGTGGGCACCTCCTGGGCCAGTCGAAGGTCTCAGGCTTTACCACCGACTGGAAGACCTACGCTGCCATCGTCCGTACCACGGAGACTAATAACAAAGCGCGTCTGAATCTCCTGCTGGAAGGAAGCGGCACGCTCGACGTCGACATGGTCTCGCTGTATCCGAAGTTGACCTGGGAGAATCGCGAGAACGGCTTGCGCTACGATTTGGTCAAGCTCTTGAAGGAAATGAAACCCGGCTTTCTGCGCTTCCCCGGCGGCTGTATCGTCGAAGGCAGGTATCTTGACCAGCGTTACCAGTGGAAGACGACCATCGGGGACCTGGACGACCGCCGCCTCATCATCAATCGCTGGAACACGGAATTCAACTGGCGGCTGACGCCTGACTACTACCAATCTTTCGGCCTTGGCTATTTTGAATACTTTCTCCTGAGCGAAGACATTGGCGCAGAGCCGCTGCCGATCCTCAACTGCGGCATGGCCTGCCAGTTTAATTCCAGCGAGCTGGCCCCGCTCGAAGACCTCGATCATTACATTCAGGACGCCATCGACCTGATCGAATTCGCCAACGCGCCCGTCACCACTGCATGGGGGCGGAAGCGCGCCGAGCTGGGACACCCCGCTCCGTTCAACCTGAAAATGATTGGCGTCGGCAACGAACAATGGGGGCCACAGTACATCGAGCGATACGAGATATTCGCCAGGGTGCTAAAGGAGAAGTACCCGAACGTTGCTCTCGTCTCCAGCGCCGGTCCAGCCCCTGATGGTGAGCGGTTCGATTTCCTATGGGCCAAGCTGCGCGAACTGAAAGCCGACCTCATTGACGAGCACTATTACATGGCGCCGAAATGGTTCCGCGACAACGCCGGGCGTTATGACAATTATCCCCGCACCGGCCCGAAGGTCTTCGCCGGTGAGTACGCCGCGCAGAGCGTCGGCATCGCCAGCCCTGATAACCGCAACAACTGGGAGTGCGCGCTATCCGAGGCGGCGTTTATCACGGGCCTCGACCGCAACGCCGATGTCGTGCAGATGTCTTCGTATGCCCCGCTCTTCGGGCACCTGGAGGCATGGCAATGGACGCCCAACATGATCTGGTTCGACAATCTTCGCTCCTACGCGACGCCTAATTACTACGTGCAAAAATTGTTCAGCGTGAACCGCGGCACCAGAATTTTGCCCGTTCTGCTGGACGGCTCCGCGAAGAACGGACAGGGCGAACTCTTCACCAGCGCGTCACTGGATGAGCGAACCAGCGAAGTGATCCTGAAAGTAGTAAATACCGCTCCTTCAGCAAAGGAAGTACGCATAAATCTCGCAGGCGCGAAAACTCTGGCGAAGGTTGGAAAGGCATTCATCCTGGAGAGTGCTGACTTGAAGGCCGAGAACAGTTTGGATAACCCGACGAAGGTTGCGCCAATCGAACGGCAGTTGACAGTGCCGGCGGTTGAGTTCGCGTATAGGTTTACTCCCAACTCGCTCACCGTGATGCGGGTCGCGTTGCGGTGAAGTTAGCGAAGCGTGGTCGGCAGTAGGGAGAAGGCGATTACCTTTGGAGGGCGCGCTACTCTTTGGAGTGCGCTGACCTGTCAGCGCTTTGGTCAGCTGTGACTTGTCGCAGCTTAACACGTGTTGAGAGGGGCGAACGCTTTGCGGCGTCAAGCCGCCGCAGAGCAAAGCGGTGACAGGTCACCGCACTCCAAAAAGGTCGCCTCTTACAAAACTGCTTTTCTTCAAGGTCTGCGAATGACTACAAATCGATCTAAGTGCGCATCAACTGTCTTCATAGCAGTCATCCTCTCGGGCGCAGCCGTCCCACACGTCTCCCGTGTCGGCGCGCAAACAAGCCAGACCGCAAGTATCACTATCGACGCAAGCAAAGTCGAGAATCGCATTAGTCCGCTACTTTACGGCCAGTTCCTCGAATTCATGTATCAGGGCATCAAGGGGGGCTTGAACGCAGAATTGATACGCAACCGTAGCTTCGAGGAGGCGCCGAACATTGCCGGCCTTTCGCGCTACTGGGAGCGCTACCCGGATGACCGAAACGACGATTACGCGCTGGCGTTCCATTGGGACGACGCGTCTGCTTACCCTCCACAGAGACCAAAGGTTGACACCGGTGAACGCGCGATGAAAGAGCACTCGCCGCGGGTGGACGCTCGCGACGGGGCAATTCAGCGGCACGGTCTCTACCAGGCTCGCATTCCCATCCGCGCCGGCCTCGAATACCGAGGTTACCTTTGGCTCAGGGCCGATGATTACAAGGGAGCCATCACGGTTGCGCTCGAATCAGACGTTAAACAGGGCGAGGTCTACGCCTCGGCTGATATCAATGTTATCGCCGGTGATTGGCGCAAGTATGAGTTCACCTTGAGGCCGGAGCATAGCGATCCACTCGCGCAGTTCGTCATCCTTTTCCCGGGACGAGGCCGTCTGTGGCTGGACCAGGTGTCGTTACTGCCGGGCGAGGCCATGCCTGGTGGCGTGCGCCGCGACGTGTTTGAAAAGATCAAAGCCCTCAAACCCGCGTTTATCCGGTGGCCCGGCGGCAATGTCGCGCAGGACTACCGCTGGCTATGGGGCGTCGGGCCGCGCGACGAAAGGTTTACATGGGTCAATCTCTCATGGAAGAACGAGCTGGAGCCGAGTGACTTTGGCACCGACGAATTCATCCTTTTCTCTCGTGCCGTCGGAGCTGAGCCTTCTATTACTGTCAATGTGGAGGGACGCGGCGCGACTGTTGAGGAGGCGGCGGCGTGGGTCGAATACTGCAACGGACCCAGGACTTCGAAGTATGGCGCGATGCGCGCTGCTAATGGCCATCCAATGCCGTTTGGCGTGAAGTTTTGGGAGGTGGGCAACGAAATCTGGGGCGACTGGGTGCGCGGGCACTCAGACGCCGATACCTACGCACGCAATTACAACCGCTACGCCAGAGCAATGCGCGCCGTCGACCCTTCGATCAAACTAATCGCCGTCGGCGACAACAACATGAACTGGAACCGCACCGTTCTGCGCGCAGCGGGAGAAAACATTGACTATCTGGCTATTCATCACTACTACGGCCGTAGGGAAATGGCGGGCGATCCGTTGAACTTGATGGCGCGGCCGCTATTCCTCGAACGCTTCTACGCGCAGGTCGAACAATTGCTCCGCGAGATTGTTCCCGGTGAACGTATCAAACTCGCGATTAATGAGTGGGGACTGGACCTTCCGGATGAGCGACAGTATTCGCTGGAGTCGGCGCTCTATGGCGCGCGTCTGATGAACGTCTTCGAACGCAGCGGCAACCTGGTTGAGATGAGCGCAGTCTCCGACCTCGTGAACGGCTGGCCCGGAGGCATCATCCAGGCAAACAGGCAGGGACTCTTCGTGTCTCCGATCTATCTGGTTAACCAGCTTTACAGTGAGCACCGCGGCGATAAACGCCTGGCTGCCAGCATCAGCAGTCCGACATTTGACACGAGCCGGGAGGGAAGCGACGTGCCTTATCTCGATGCTGTAGCAAGCCGCACTGCTGATGGCAGAAAGATCTTCATCAAGGCAGTGAACACCAGCCCGACGAGCGCATTGACGACAACTATAACTGTGCAAGGCGTGATTGCCGGTTCCCAGGCAGAGATAGAAACTGTCACCGCCCCATCGCTCACGGCTTCGAACGATTTCGCCCGGCCCGATGCCGTTTTCATTAAGAACAAAGCGGCGCGCAGCGGGCGAAGCTTCGTCGTGACTTTGCCGAAGCATTCGGTGTCTGTGATCACTCTCGCTGTGCGGTAGGAAGAAGAGTGACCGTTCAGCCGCTAATGTTGGTGTGCCTTCACTCACGGTAAGGGGTGATGCGACATTCCCACCGATAAATCGGTGGGCTCTTTCATTCGTCCGCTTCGGCGGACTGATTGAAATACTTTTTGTGCAAAGCCCCACCGCTGGTAAGGATTGGTCTTTTCGACGCAAAGAGACGGTTTGGCAGGCAAGAGGCCTGGACTTTTGCGAAAAAGATCACATCTGCCACGCTGACGATCTCGTCTGCCACGGCGACGAAGCCGTCTGCCACGCCGACGAGGCCGTCTGCCACGGCGACGAAGCCGTCTGCCACGCCGACGAAGCCGTCTGCCACGGCGACGAAGCCGTCTGCCACGCCGACGAAGCCGTCTGCAAACGCCGACAATCACGTCTGCACGCTGACGATCACGGCTGCCACGCCGACGATCACGTCTGCCACGGCAACGATCACGCCTGCCGCGGCAACGATCACGTCTGCTATTGATGTAGTTAGAATGAACTTCGCTCTCATTAGCACCGCGGCTTTAGCCCGGTGACCAGTCGCCAGACAGAAGACTGGGAAATCGTTTTAAACGCATTATGAAAGGGCGCCCCTAATGGTGGTAAGTTGGAGTTGTCAAAGCAACAACTATTTCACCAAAGGAGAACCCTTATGAACGAGAAGTATGTAGCGATGGATGTGCACA
>WNGE01004887.1_pt1 | contig 15335 bp, 17 predicted proteins | sample 5400651 | NCBI WGS metagenome assembly WNGE01 (sample SAMN13153370, study PRJNA577476) | soil metagenome | isolation source: 60 cm soil or saprolite under grassland replicate 2 | place: USA:California | collected 2016-06-15 | reverse complement strand
CGGAAGGGCCGTCGCCTACCTCAGGACATCCTCACCCTGGCGTCGCACACGACAACCAGCAAGACCCCACCCACCACACCACCCAACATCACCCCAACCCGACGCCGTGGTCCTCACCCAGCCTGGCGGTCAACACGCGCTGAGCATGAGCGCGGCGTGTACAACAACCGGGTGTCCGGGGTGTCGGTCGACCTCCCGGTGGGGTGGCGGACCCGGTGGCCCGGCTGGCCGGGATCCGCCGGCAGATGGACGGGGTCGAGCCCAGGCACCGGCGACGCAGGCGGCGGCGACGCAGGCGGCGGCGGGGAAGCAGCGGCGGGGGAAGCAGCGGCGACGGACGCGCCGGCGACTAGGGTGAACGGTGAGCCGGCCTCTGCGCCGTCGCCGACCCCGAACAGGCGCCGCAGCCCGGCCGCGGCCCGCCGGCGTGACTCGGAGACCAGCATGAGCGGAATTCCCGTGGCACAGACAGTCGCAGAGCTTCCGTTCCTTGGTGCAGAACGGTTCGGGGCGCGTCCCGCGCAGCGGTTCAAGCGCGACGGCTCCTGGCAGGATCTGACCTACACCGCGTTGCGGGACGCCGCCGGCGAGATCGCGCAGGGCCTGGTCGCGCTCGGGGTGCAGCCGGGAGACCGGGTGTGTGTGCTGTCCGACACCCGTCCGGAGTGGGTTCAGGCGGAGTTCGGCATCGCCGCCGCCGGCGCGGTCGTGGTGCCGATCTACCCGTCCAGCCCGCCGGAAGAGTGCGAGTGGGTGATCGGCGACTCCGGCGCCGTCGCGGTGATCTGCGAGAACGCCGCGCAGCTGGCCAAGGTCGAGCCGGTCCGCGACCGGCTGCCCGAGCTTCGGCACGTCCTGGTCATCGACCCGGTCGACGGCAAGGCGACCACCCTCGAGGAGCTGCGCAGCCTGGCTCGGGACGGTGACTCGGCGGAGGTGGCGCGGCGCACCGCCGAGGTGCGACCGGACGACCCAGCGTTGATCATCTACACGTCCGGCACCACCGGCCGGCCCAAGGGTTGCGTGCTGACGCATCGGAACATGACCGCGTGCTGCCGCATCACCGCCGAACTGCGGCTCGTCGGCGAGCAAGACGTGGCCTACCTGTTCCTGCCCCTGGCGCACGCCTTCGCCCAGGTCGTGCAGCTCGCCGTGAGCGCCACGGGCGGTGTGGTGGCGTACAACAGCGGCGCCGCGTCCGCCATCCTGCCCGACTGCGCCGAGCTACGGCCGACGTGCCTGCCCTCGGTGCCGCGGATCTTCGAGAAAGTGTACGCGGCGCTCGCCACCCAGGTGTCCCCCCAGATGCTGGCGCCGGCCGTCGCAGCCGGGCTTGCCGTGCGTCGGCTGGAGCAGGCCGGGGATCCGGTGCCGGAGGAGCTGCGCCGCGGCTTCGAGCTGGCCGACACCCAGCTGTTCAGCAAGGTGCGGGCGGCGTTCGGCGGACGGATCCGGGTGGCCATCTCCGGGGCGGCGCCCATCGCAGCGGAGATCCTCGAGTTCTTCCACGCCGCGGGCGTACCGGTGTACGAGGGGTACGGCATGAGCGAGTCCGCTTCGGTCGGCACGGTGAATACGGCGGACGCGACCAAGATCGGAACCATCGGGAGGCCAGAGCCGGGCTGCGAGTTCCGCATCGCCGAGGACGGCGAGATCCTCATGCGCGGGCTTCGCCGGCTACTGGAACAACCCGCAGGCCAGCGCGGACGCGTTCGTGGACGGGTGGTTGCAGAGCGGCGACCTCGGCGCGGTCGACGAGGACGGCTACCTCACCATCACCGGGCGCAAGAAGGACATCATCATCACCGCGGGCGGCAAGAACATCACCCCGGCGAACATCGAGAACGATCTGCGGCAGTCGCCGTGGATCTCCCACTCGGTCATGTACGGCGACCGGCGACCATACCCGGTCGCGCTCATCACCCTCGACCCCGAACGCATCATCCCGTGGGCCGACGAACACGGGCTGCCCACCGAGGCCGGCGCGCTCGCCGCACATCCGGCGGTGCACGGGCTCATCCAGTCCGTCATCGACCAGGCGAACGCCGGCTACGCCACGGTCGCGCAGATCAAGAGGTTTGCCATCCTCGATCACGACCTGTCCGTGGAGGGCGGGCAGCTGACTCCGACGCTCAAGGTCAAGCGTCAGGTCATCGCGACCAGGTACGCCGACATCATCGACAACCTCTACTCGAGCTAGGCACAGGCCCTGATACGGCGAGCGAAGGAGTCATGGTGCGCGCGGTTCAGATCACCGAGTTCGGGGGGCCCGAGGTGTTGCGGCTGACCGAGTTGCCCGACCCCGAGCCGGGCCCTGGCCAGACGCTGATCGAGGTGAGCCGCGGCGGAATCAACTACGCCGACACTCACCACGTCGAGAACTCCTACCTGGCACCGACCAACCTCCCGCTCGTGCCCGGTGGGGAGGTTGCCGGGCGCACCGCCGACGGCCGCCGGGTCGTCGCGCTGGTCGGCGAGGGCGGGTACGCCGAGCGGGCGGTCGCCCCGGACGGCCTCATCTTCGACATCCCCGACGGCGTCACCGACGGCCAGGCCCTCGCCCTCGTCGCACAAGGCCTCACCGCCTGGCACCTGCTACGGACAATCACCCGGATGGCAAAGGGGGACAACGTCGTCATCCACGCGGCCGCCGGCGGGGTGGGGTCGTTGGCGGTGCAGCTTGCCGACCGTTGGGGCGCCGGCCGGGTGATCGCCACCGCGTCCACCGAGGACAAACGCAAGCTCGCGCTCGACCTCGGCGCGGACGTCGCGCTCGATGGATCGCCAGACGGTCTCAACGACCGGCTGCGGGAGGCCAACGAAGGGCGCGGCGTCGACATCGTGCTCGAGATGGTCGGCGGCCCGGTCTTCGACGCCTCGCTCGCGGCACTCGGCAGGTTCGGCCGGATCGCCTTCTACGGCATGGCCTCACGCACACCGCCGACGCCGGTCGAGCCGGCCCGGCTGATGGCCCGCTCGCAGTCCGTCCTCGGCTTCTGGCTGGTCGACTACCTCCGCCGCCCGGACATGCTCGCCGAGCCGCTGGCCGAACTGTTCGAGCTGACCGCCACCGGCGAGCTGCGGCCGGTGATCGGCGGCGAGTACGGCCTCTCCGAGGTCCCCGAGGCGCACCGCGCACTGCGCTCGCGCAGCACCGTCGGCAAGCTCCTGCTCGACCCATCCCGCTGACCCCCGGCCACCGACCGAGAGACTCCGGCGGGCCGATCGGCGCGCGCCGCCGCCGACCGGTAGCCGACGTCTCAGCCCGGCGGCGCAGCCCGTCCAGGAGCAGCTCGAGGCCGGAAAACGTGAACTGTTGCTCGCCCCAGGCCAGCGGGGCTCTGCTGCATCCCGGCCGGAGGCGGCTCCGCTTGTCGGTCGGCCGGGGCAGGTGGGGGTATGCGTCGAGGGCGGATGGCCGTGCCGGCGGTTGTGGGCCCGGCGTTCGCCGGGTTCGGTTCCCGCCGGAGGTGATCACCGTCGCGGTCCGGTGGCACCTCCGGTTCGGTCTGTCCTACCGGGACCCCGAGGAGTTGCTGGCCGAGCGCGGCATCGAGGTCGACCATATGACGGTCTACCGGTGGGTGCCGCGGTTCACCCCGCTGTTCGCCGACGCCGCGAGGCCGTCCCGGCACGCCGCTGGGGACCGTTGGTTCGTCGACGAAACGTAGGTGAAGGTGGCCGGGCGGTGGCGGTACCTCTACCGCGCGGTCGACCAGTTCGGGCAGGTCATGGACGTGCTGGTGGCCGAGCAGCGGGATGCTGTGGCGGCCCGGCGGTTTCTTCACCCGGGCCTTGACCCATAGGCCGGCGCCGGTCGAGGTGACCACCGACAAGGCGGCTGCGTACCTGCGGGTCCTCGACGAGCTCGTCCCGGGCACCCTGCACCTGACCGAGCAGTACGCCAGCAACCGGATCGAAGCCGATCACGGCCGGCTCAAGGCCCGGCTGCGCGATCCGCGGGCTGAAACGGCGCCTGCACCGCGTACAGCGCGGCCTGTCGATCGGCCTAGGTTGGGTTCGGCCGGACACAGGGGTCGCCGCAGCAGCGGTCGTAGGCGGAATCGCTGCGGCCACAGTCCTGGTCGCGGCCGGTGCTGGCGACGCCGTTGAACAGGTGCACAGTGCGGCGCAGGCCGGCGGGGTCGATGCCGCGCCGCTCGGCGAGGGCTTGCACTGTCTCCGCCCGGCGCAGGAACCCGGATTCGACTGCCCACTTCGGTGTCAGGCCCGGCGGGAACGCGCGACCAGGGGGGTGCCGTCGGTGTTGCCGACTGTCGAAGACCATCCAGGCCGGGATCGCCGGCACCGGGGTGTGCCGCTGGTACCGGTCGTGGCCGCGGTCCACATGGGATGCCGCTTCGTCGGTGAACCGTTCGCCGTCGCGGTCGACCATGATGCTGCCGGGCAGCGCCCGGTTCCATAGCAGGAACGCCGACGTGCCGCCGGCAGCCAGGGCACGGACGTGTCCCGCTTGCGGGATTCCTCGCGGGTCACGTCGCCGCGTCAGGTCGGCTGTTCGGCCGCAAGGGCGACGAGAAACGCGTCGGGGCTACCCTGGGTCACGTCGACCGGCCGGTGCGGCCGGCCGGCCGGTCGTCGGCACCGGTCGCATGCCGCAGCGATCCGTCGCGCCACGGCAGAGGGGTGGTAGGCGGGGGTCGCCGTGGCCGCAAGGCCCGTGAACGTTGGAGACCGCATGGAGCGCATGAGCCTGCTGGACGCGTCGTTCCTCTACCTCGAGAACGACACGACGTCGCTGCATATCGGGGGCGTCGCTGTCCTGGAAGGACCACCGCCCACGCGGGAGGAGTTCGTGTCGCGGTTCGCGGCGAAGGTCCCGCTGGTTCCGAGGTACCGGCAGAAGGTGCGCTTCCTGCCGCTGGAGCTGGGTCTGCCCGTCTGGCTGGACGACCCGCACTTCGCCCTGGACTATCACGTGCGCCGCACTGCGGTGCCGGCGCCGGGTGGTCGGGCTGAGCTGCACAACCTCGTCGGCCGCATCCTGTCGCAGCACCTGGACCGCGCCCGCCCGCTGTGGGAGGTGTGGGCGGTGGAGGGTCTGGAGGACGGCCGGTGGGCCATGGTGTCGAAGGTCCATCACTGCATGGTGGACGGGGTGTCCAGCATCGACCTGATGTCGCTGCTGTTCGACAGCCAGCCGGCTACACCGGAGCTCGCCGTCGCACCGTGGCGCCCGCAGCCGGAGCCGTCGGGGGTCGAGCTGTTCACCCAGTCGCTGGTCGGGATGCTCAGCCCGCTCGAGCGGCTGCGGCAGACGGCCACCGCGCTGCGTTCACCCCTGTCGGCCCTCCGGCGGGGCGTCGAGACGACCCGGGCTCTGGCGAGCCTGGCCACCAGACTGCTCCCCCAGTCCGAGGCGTCGCTGAACGGGCCGTACGGGCCACACCGGCACTGGACGTCGGCAACGGCCAGCCTCGCCGACGTCAAGCTGGCCCGCCGGTCCCTGGGTGGAACCGTCAACGATGTCGTACTCGCCGCGATCACGCGCGGCTTCCGGGAGCTGCTGGCCGGCCGTGGCGAGGACGTCGAGGGCCGCTCGGTCCGGACGCTGGTGCCGGTGTCGGTGCGGGCCGAGCACGAGCGGGGGACGTACAACAACCGCGTCTCGGCCGTCTTCGCCGACCTTCCGGTCGGGTTGCACGACCCGGTAGCGCGGCTGGCCGAGATCCGTCGGCAGATGGATGGGGTCAAGCAGTCCAAGGGCGCTGTCGCGGGGGAGCGGCTGGTCGATCTGGCCGGCTTCGCACCGCCGATGCTGCTCGCCGCCGGCCAGCGGCTTGCCGCCTCGATGTCCCAGCGACGGGTCAACACCGCCACGACAAACGTGCCGGGTCCGCAACACCCGCTGTACTTCGCCGGCCGGCGGATGCTGGAGTCCGCCCCGATGGTGCCCCTCGCCGGCTCCGTCCGCATCGCCATCGGGATCTTCTCCTACGACGGCAACGTCTACTTCGGAATCACCGGGGACTACGACACCGTCGCCGACATCGACGTGCTCCGCCGCGGCATCGAAGCCGGGATCTCCGAACTCGTGCAGCTCGCCCATGCTCAGGCGATCCCCGGGAACGGCGTGCGCAAGTCCGGCCAGCGCGCCGCCGCGCCGCCCGGCCCGAACAGGCGCCGCGAGCCGGCCCCGACCACTCCGAGCTCATAGGACCGGAGGGCAGACACGTCAACCCAACCCGTCGCCGCCGCACAGACCTCGCCGAGCTCGGCCCTTTCTCGGCGCGGAACGGTTCGGTGACGGTCGGCACAGAGGTTCAGCCGGGACGGCGCCTGGCAGGACCTAGCTACATCGAGGTGGGCGACATCGCCCGCGAGGTGGGTCTCGGGCTCGTCGACCTCGGCGTTCGTCCCGGCGACCGGGTGTGCGTGCTGTCCGACACCCGTGTGGGGTGCCAATGAGCGGCGGCGTGGAGCACGGCCGCCTCCTGCCGGAGCACCACGATCTCGGCGTTCTTCGCGGCATCGGTTCGGGCCAGCGACGCCAGCCAGCCCGCGACTCGCACCAAGCGCAGGTACAGCATCCGCATAGCCACAGCCCGCGATCACGCCGTGCGGCTCCGTCCGGCAAACTCCCAGGTCACCGGGCCTGTTCGGGGTCCTGGCACGGTACAGGGGTGACCTCAGGGCTCGCTGAGCATCGGGACAGAGCCGCTGAGCGGGTGATCGAGGAGGGTCGGCCGGCGGTGTGCGCTCCGACTTCGCGGCTAGTTGCGTCGGTCTGCGGCGGGCGCAGACGACAGGTCCGGTGTGCCAACCGCGTCTGGTATTGGCAAGTACGGCTTGGATGAGCGCGGCGTGGGTCAGTGTCTGCGGGAAGTTGCCGAGGTGGGCTCCGGTCGCGGGGTCCATCTCTTCGGCGTAGAGGCCGAGCGGGTTGGCGTGATCGAGCAGCGACCGGAACAGCTCGATCGCCTCCGAGTGCCTTCCGGTCCAGCCGCGCCGGCCACGGTCGACGGGCAGCAAGCCCGCCGCCTGCCGCTTTCGCCGCCCGCACCTGCGAGCCGTCCACCGCGGCAAGGCCCCGGTCCAGCGCGCCCCGGCGGCCTGCAACTCGGTCAGCAGTACCACAACATCCGGACACGCCCGCGGAGTCGCGCGCGGGGGCGCGGGCATGCCGCTGGTGTTGCGGGTACTCAGGTGGCCGCTGGCCGTCTACGGTGGCGGGCAGCGCAGCAACCCACGTCCAGGCCGACCTGTCCGGTGCCGACCCTGAGAGCGTCGCGGCAGCGGTGGACGGGCCGTCCGGTCGCTGGCGCGACCCTGGGGGTGGATCGATGAGCGTGCTGGACATGTTTCAGCTCCACGGCAAGGTCGCCGTCGTGACCGGAGCGTCCTCCGGACTGGGCGTGGCCGCCGCGCAGGCGCTCGCCGAGGCGGGCGCCGACGTCGCGCTCGGTGCCCGTCGCGTCGACCGGCTCGCCGAGACTGCCAAGCTGGTCGAAGCCGCCGGGCGGCACGCGCTGACCGTACAGACCGACGTGAGCCGGCCGGAGGATTGCCGGCGACTCATCGATCAGACCGTCGCGACCCTCGGCCGGGTCGACATCCTCGTCAACAACGCCGGCGTGGGCGCCGCCGTGCCTGCGTCCCGGGAGACCCCCGAGCAGTTCCGGTCCGTTCTCGAGATCAACCTCGAAGGCTGCTACTGGATGGCGCAGGCAGCCGCGCGGGTCATGCCGGTGGGCTCGTCGATCATCAACGTGTCGAGCGTGCTCGGCATCGTGACCGCCGGGTTGCCGCAGGCCGCCTACGCCGCGTCCAAGGCCGGCCTGCTGGGGCTGACCCGGGATCTCGCGGCACAATGGACCTCGCGCAAGGGCATCCGGGTCAACGCGGTGGCGCCCGGCTTCTTCGCCTCGGAGATGACCGAGGCGTACCCACCCGGCTACGTCGACCGCTTCGCCGGGTTGATCCCGGCCGCGCGGCCGGGCGAGGCGGCCGAGCTCGCCGCCGTCATCGTCTTCCTGGCCTCGGACGCCGCCAGCTACGTCACCGGCGTCACGCTGCCCGTCGACGGCGGCCTCACCATCGCCTGACCGCCCCGCCGGATTCCGTGCAGCGGCCAGGCCACCGTGACGACACCAGGCCAGCCAGGAAGAGACTCCTGCGCACCCTGTGGGCTGCCAGGCCAGAGGTGCGCCTGTGACCAGTGACGATGCGGTCTGGCGTGATCGCGGCTCGTGGTGGCGCGCACGCTTGGTTTCGTGATCGTCCGGCGGTGCTGGGCCTTGCTGGGTTGGGTCCTGCTCTGGAGGCGAAGGACATTTCACACCGGCGCGGGTGCGGCGTGGGGCCGGCGGTGCTGGGCCTTGCTGGGTTGGGTCCTGCTCCGGAGGCGAAGGACATTTCACACAGGCGCGGGTGCGGCGTGGGGCCCCGCCGCCGGGTCTGGCTGGCCGGGTGACCGCGCATCCGACCGCGGCCTGGGTCAACTGGCCGACACTCGGACGCCCAGCTTGGAACACTCCCCGGCGATCCGCTGATAGCCCCACGACCGGTTCTCCTCGGCCAGCCGGACGACCAATTCGATGACCCCGGCGTCCAGCCCCCGGCCGGCGCCGGTGTGCGGATAGGTCCAGCGACGCCTGACCAGCTCCCGGTGCCAGCGCAGCAGCGTGTTGGGAGTGACCAGGAACGCCGCCCACCGCTCCCGCGGCAGCAACCGAGACAGCGTGGCCAGGATGAGCCGGTCCGCCGGGCGATACCGCGGCCGGGCGACCTGACGGCGCAGGATCGCCAGCTGGTGCCGCAGCACCGCGATCTCGACATCGGGTGCATCCGGCCGCGGCCCCATTCCGACCAGCCGCAGCAGCCTCCGGACCGCCAGGAACACGATCGTGCCGGCCACCACGGCTAGATCGTGCCAGGCACGTCCTGCCTGCTCAGATCAGAGGCAGGGTCCTGAACTTGAACCCTTCAGGCGGAGCACGGCAAGCTCGACGTCCTTCGCGTCCGGCGAGCCACCCAGCCCGGCCAGGCCCAGCAGCCGCCGCAGGACCACGAAACCCAGCGTCCGCACCACCACGAGCCGCGATCAATGCCAGACAGCATCGCCCCTGCTCACAGGCCCAACCCTGGCTTGGCACCCACAGGCCGAACTGGCCGCGCTCGTCACCCGCAGCACGCTCTAGCTGTTCACCTCCAATTCCGACAGCACCCTCGGCTGGCAGCGGGCCGGGCAAGCGCTGCGAAGGGTGCTGCTCACCGCCACCGCCCGCGGGCTCGCGGTCTCCTTCCTCAACCAGCCGATCGAATCGCCGGACCTGCGCGCCGAACTCGCCGACCTGGTCGGGTCCGACCGCCCACCTCAGATGCTCCTGCGGGTCGGCTACGCAGCCACCCCCGCGCTGCCAACCGGCCGGCTCGCCCACGCCACCACCAGCTGACCGGCACCCGGGCACGACCACGTGACCCGGCGTCACAGCCTCACCCGCCGCCGGGCACTCCGGCCGCACCGCCACCGCCCTCGACTTGCGGCGCGAGCGGGTGGGTTCGGTGATGCAACGAATTGCGCATCTGAACCAGTACCATTGCGTCAGCCGTGGCTTGCGCGTAATGCTGATCCGACCACCCCTCGCCGGATCCTATGTTTCCCGTGATCTACCACCGACGCTTTTCGTGGTCCACCCGCAGGCGCCGTAGGCGGTCCACGGACACCCTCCCGGCACGCCACGGCCGTCGCGCCGGGCGTTCGGGACCTCCCGATGGCGACGGGCCGTTCTGGACTGAGAAGCTTTATCGCCCATCGGAACCGATCGCCGAGGCTAAACGCCAAGCCTATGAGAACAACCCTACTGGAATCCAGGAAAAGGGCAGAACGGAGGTTGTCACGAGCCACCGTGAGGAGGAGCCGGATCGGACGTGGCGTCGGGGCCAGGTGGCCGCCGCAACCTGTCGGGTAGCCGGGTATTCTTGTCAACAATCGCCTGGTCGAGCTGCCCCTGCGTCAGATCTTGGCGGTGTTGCATCTACCGTTGGCGCACGGCGTGATCCGACGCCATTCGTCGGTTAGATCATGTAGCTGAGCTGGTCAAATGCGGCGTCGAGCCGACGGGCCGGTGAGACGTCGACGGCGAGTTCGTAGTGGCCGCGCCGGAGGTTCTGCACGAACGCATGCCCTGCGACGATCAGCGAGGCCGAGCGACACCGTTTCAGACCGCGCATAGGGCGCACCCGTGCCTTGAGTCGGCCGTGATCGCTTTCGATCTTGTTGTTGGCGTACTGCTCGGTCACGTGTCGGGCGGCCGGGACCAGTTCGTCGAGCACCTGCAGGTAGGCCGCAGCCTGATCGGTGGTCACCTCGACCGGCGGCGGACCGTGGGCCAGGGCCCGGGTGAAGAACCGCCGCGCCGCGGCGGTGTCCCGCCGCTCGGTCAGGAGCACGTCGATGACCTGCCCGAACTGGTCGACCGCCCGATACAGGTACCGCCACCGCCCGGCAACGCGCAGATAGGTCTCATCGACGAACCACCGGTCCCCGGCCGCGTGCCTGCACGGCCTGGCCGCGTCGGCGAACAGCGGCGTGAACCGCTGGACCCAGCGGTACACGGTGACGTGATCGATTTCGATGCCCCGCTCGGCCAATAGCTCCTCGACGTCCCGGTACGACAGGCCGTACCGCAGGTACCAGCGGACCGCGACTGTGATCACTTCGGGCGGGAACTGGAACCCGGCGAACGGCGACCTCACGACTGGCAGCCCGGCAGTCCTGCAGCGACCCATGTGAACAGCCTGCCCGACGAGGCCCAGGCACCCCGCGCCCAGGTCGCAGACGCAACAGTCCCCAGCCGCACCGGCGGATGCCCATCCAGCAGCCGGTCGTAGCGGGCGATCAGCGATCGTCCCGGCGCGCCGAGTTGCCGCACCGACCACCGCAGACCGCCGGCCGAGTCGTCCACCGCGTCCGCACGCACCTGCTGGTTGCGGTCCGCGGCCGGGTCGGGATCCAGACCCGCCTGCTGCTCCAGCACGTCCAGCAGCAGCTCGGCGGCCGGAGTTGTCAGCGGGTGGGCGCCGGTGCCCGGGACGAACTCCTGGACGTGGTAGACCCGGCCGTCGGCGGTGGCGCCGGCCGTCAGCCAGCGCGGCGTCGGATAGCCAGCCGCGCGAAGCCGCCCGACCGTGCCGGCCCGATGCAGGATCTGCGGGGCGGATCCGTCCGTGCTTCATTTCAGGATCGCCGGTCGCCCGCCGCGGTCGGTCAGCTGCCACGCGCCGTTCTGCACGCCGGCCGGGCAGCGCGATCGCAGGGTGAACGCCGTCCCGTGGACGTGGTTGATCTCCGCGACCAGCTGCCGGGTCACCCCGGTCAGCGGGACGACGCTGATCCCTGGATCATGATGATCAACCACCGGTGCGCGTCAGTGTGGCGGCCCTGCCGACCCAGCCAGGGCGAAAGCAGGCTCGTCCGCCGGCCAGATGAGAGCCGCATGTTCCTGATTATCGATCTTCCTGCAACGGAGATCGTTGGCCCGCGACTGGAGGCGTGCAAGAGCCGCTGCCAGCCCTCCGGGTCACGCCCTGTCGCAGGAGCAACAGAGGGCCGGGTCTCCCAGAGAGTGACGACGTCGTCACGCAGAATATCCCACTCGACGGCCAGGGCTTCATGCAAGTCTTGCATCTTGTCTGTCTTTAGAAATGTGGCGAGACCACCAGCAACGGCTGCCATCAAGGCAACGAAGGCGGCAGCCTCCTGACCCAGGAAGTCACTGAGGCTGCCAAAGCCAGCGAGGGCCGCCAGCACCACGCCAATGACACCTAGGCCGTAGTGGACCTGCATCCAGACCTGATATCGACGCCGTTCTTGGCGCCATCGCACGGTAGCCTCCCGGAAGAGCCTTGCACTGAGCCGTCCGAATGGCGTGTCACCCCAGTCGGGTTCCTGCAACTCCATCTCTTCTCGCCTCCCCCTGGTAGAGCCGTTATCCCGCCCCGCCGATACGACGGCGGCTACCGCATCTGATGCCGCCAAGAGCTGCCCGGTTCCGCGCTTACGAGAGCGACGGAAGCAGGCCGGATGCAAGATCATGGACGGGTGCGCGAGCGAGACTGGCTCGCTCAGAGGAAGCATGGACGCCGAGTCGGCCGGATTCCACCCCTATTCGCCCTCTTTGTAACGAATGCTCATGTCGGCCATGCGAGGACCGGCGCCAGTCGTTGCATCACAGACCATCTGCTCTGCCGCGTGTAGCTGCTTGCGTCGCCGCAACGGTTGGTGAGCGGGCTACGGCGACGACTGTCGTCGAGGGTCGTCGAGGGTCGTCGAGGGGCGGCCGGCGGGCGATGAACAGGTATTCATGGCTGTCGTCGGCGAGTGGTTCGCCAGCGAAGCCGCCGTAGAGGTCCTCCAGCTCGAGGCCGGCGACATCGATGAGTCCGAGCCACTCGTTCTTGGTAGCCCACCACAGACTGCTCTTCGCGTCAGCGTCGAGAAGGATGTCGATCCTGTTGTCGCCGATGGAGTACCGGATGGTGTGCGGTACCGGATGTTCCTGATGCGCGCCGTCGAGGCGGCAGGCAATCCGGTGGTCGAAGGCGAAGGCGTTCCAGGCGAACCGCCCTGCCGGCTGCAGCGAAGCGGCGACCCGCTGGAAGGTTCTGCGGCGGTCAGCCCAGGTCGGCAGATGCAGCAGGGAACGGAACGGGCAGTAGATCAGCCCGGCCGGCTGCTCGAGGGTGAGGTCGCGGAGATCGCCCTCGCGCAGGTCGAGGTCCACGCCGGCCTCGGCCGCGCGGGCGCGGGCCTGCGCCAGCATCGCCGGTGAGGAGTCGATGCCGATGACCCGCCGCCCGGTCGCCTGCGCGACCGGGATCGCCACCCGCCCGGTCCCGACCGCCAGCTCGACCAGCGGGCCGTCGGTCGCCCGGGCCAGCTCGACATAGAAGCCGATGTCGGCGGTCATCCCAGCCGCCCATGCCTCGTACTGGCGTGCGAATGCCTCGTCCCAACTCATCGGCTCAGCCTCCCAGCCATCCGGTAGTGCAGCACGCACAGCCGGAGGCTGTCCCGTGACTTGGACGGGGTCAGCACCCGTCCTTCTCTCGACACCACTACCGCCAGAGTCATCCCGGCCGGCGTCCGGCAGCGGCAACCGACCACCTCATCGCCCGACCTCACTCAACCATGATCAAGAACACGCATCTGCCGCCCGGCGCTTGGAGTCTGCCGGTGGTCGGCGAGGTGGCGTTGGGCACTGTCGGTAGCCGGTGGTCGGGTGGATCGTCGGTGGGATGACGAACTTCTCCCAGTTGCTGCCCGCCGCCGAGTCGACGGCCCGTGCTGATCCGCTGCGGCTGGCCGTGGCGGCGTACCTGGCCCGGTTCACCGGCCTATCGCGCACGCACGCCGAGTCGGACCTGCGCGCCTACCTGATCTGGTGCGCCGAACGGCGGGTCGACCCGCTGGCCGCCGGGCGGGCGCAGATCGAGCTGTACATCCGGTGGATGCAGGAGGTGCGCTGGCTGAAGCCCTCAACGGTGGGGCGGCGGATGTCGGTGGTGGCCGGCTTCTACCGCACGGCTGTGATCGACGGGGTGCTGGCCCACTCTCCAGCCGACCATGTCCGCCGTCCGCCAGCGCCGGCGGAGTCGCCCACGCTCGGGCTGACCCACCTGCAACTGGAGGCGCTGCTGGCCGCAGCCCGAGACTCGGCCAACCCGTTCGACTTCGCCCTAGTCTGCCTGTTGGGGCTGCTCGGGTTGCGGATCTTCGAAGCTACCGGGGCCAACATCGACGATCTCGGTGAGGAGCACGGCCATCGAGTGCTGAAGGTCCGCGGCAAAGGCGGCAAGACCGTGCTCGTGCCGCTGCCGCCGGCGGTGGCCCGGGCGATCGACCGCGCCACGGCCCACCGCACGAGCGGGCCGCTGCTGCTCAACCGCAACGGCGCCCGGATGGACCGACAAGCCGCCACCCGCCGGCTCACCACGCTCGCCGGGGCGAGTCGGATGCGGATGCCCAGAATGCACCCGCACATGCTCCGACACACTTTTGTGACCACGATGCTCGATGCAGGCGTCGACCTCCGCGACGTGCAGATCGCCGCCCGGCACGCCGACCCCGGCACCACGATGCGGTACGACCGGGCCCGCAACCAGCTCGACCGCCACCCCAACTACATCCTCGCCGCCTACATGGCCTCCGGAACCTGACCCGCCCCTGACGGCGAACGCACGCCCGTGCCGATGAGCGGTGCCTTCGTGCTGCTTCCGCGCAGGATCCCGTAGGTCTGGGAGTGGCTCGACTATCGGCTCTCCATAGCAGTCGAAGCCCAAGCGGTCCGAGGCCGCCACCGTCAGCGGCCTCATCACGGTCCGATCCGGCTCTCCTACTCGATGAGTGTCATCTTCGGACGCAGCACACAGAACTCGTTGCTCTCCGGGTCGGCGAGCACGGTCCACGACTCGCGGCCGGTCTGCCCGATGTCCACCCTGCGTGCGCCAAGCGCGAGGATCCGCTCGATCTCGGCGTCTCGATCCGCGGAGTCGGGACTGAGATCGAGGTGGAGACGGTTCTTGACGATCTTCTTGTCGGTTACCGGCATGAAGCAGATGCCCACCGGCGACGTCTCGTCGGGTCCGATGACGACTTCCCGTTCGCGCTCGGAGAGGATCCTCCAGCCCAGTACCTGGGCCCAGAACCTGGCCAGGGCCGGCAGATCGTGAGCATCGATGACGATGTGATGCAGCGACACGCCCATGACCGCCAGTCTGCCGGCCGGCCGGTTGGCACCGGGCGCCGCCGGGACCGCAAGGGTCGGGCCAAGGATCTGACCAATGTTGGTTGCATCACAGGACCCATCCCGACTCTGCCGCCGACCGAGCGCTTGAGTGGGGTCTGGCCTGACCACGGGGTGTGACCGCCGCCCGCTCCTACACCAAGGCCACCCCCCGGCCCGGCGGTGACCGCCGCCTGCAGGCAGAACTGGACGGCGCGGTCGCGTGGGTGCCGCGAGCCCGCGTACCCCACGAACGACCGCCACCCAGGGCGGTGTTTGGCCGCGGCTGGCATCATAGATGGCAATGAACACGTCGCGTTCGACCCGCTTCCCGGTGACGATCACGCACCTTCCCGTGGTGCGGTGTCAGCTCTGCCAGCAGGCCGTGGCGCACAAGCCCGGACAGGCAAGCGCCGTTCTTACCGACCACTACCGGCGAGTCCACCCTGAGGTCCTCAGCGCAGCTCGGTCCCCCGGCTGAGCCGAGCGGCGTTACTCAGCCCGGGGTAGACCGCCCTCGACACCCGGCACGCCCCGGTGGCCGAAGAAACGATCAACATGCCCCAAACCGCGCTGCTGACGTCAACC
>WNGE01006961.1_pt1 | contig 15336 bp, 16 predicted proteins | sample 5400651 | NCBI WGS metagenome assembly WNGE01 (sample SAMN13153370, study PRJNA577476) | soil metagenome | isolation source: 60 cm soil or saprolite under grassland replicate 2 | place: USA:California | collected 2016-06-15 | reverse complement strand
CGAACGGAGCGAAGTACGAGAACCGCAGCAGCCAGCCGAGCAGGCCCTTGCGGTTGGCCAATAGAGCCATCACCAGCGCGATGATGACCAGCGGCGGGGTGCTCATCGCGGTGAAGACCAGGGTGTTCTTCAGCGACGACCAGACGGCCGGGTCGCCGAACATCTCCGACCAGTTCTGCAGGCCGAGGAACTCGTGCTTCACACCGGCCAGGCTGGTGTTGAAGAAGCTGTTCCACAGGCCGGAGATGGTCGGCCAGACCAGGAAGACGGCGAACAGCAACAGGAACGGCGCGACGAAGGCGAGTCCCGCCCAGCGTTCCTTCCACGGTTTCCCGGTCTCCGGTTTCGCCGCGGCGGGCGGCGTACCAGGTGTAACTCGAGGTGGTGTCTGCACAGTCATGGGGCTGTGACCTCCTGTCAGACCGGGGACGGGGTGTCGAGGAGCTTCTGGGTGGCGGCCTTGAACTGCGCGAGCGCCGCCTTCGGTGTCGCCTGACCGGAGAACACGCCGCTGAAGGCGGCACCGGCCTCGTTCTGCAACTGCGCGCCCGAGCCGCTGAACCACGCGTCCGGGTCGTACAGCACGTCCGGCGCGACACTGCGGTACTCCGCCTGCGGCTTGAGGTTCAGGTACTCCTGGCTCTTCACCACCGGCTGGTACGCCGGAATGTGTCCACCAGCAGCCCATTCCGCGCTGTGCTTGAGGATCCAGGCGATGTACTCGATCGTCGCCTTCGTGTCGTCGGAGTTCCGGTTCGACTGGTGCGGCAGCACGAACGTGTGCGAGTCACCGGCGTACTTCGGTACGTCGTACACGACCGGGAACGGCGCCATGCTGAACGGCATCTTCGCGGTCTGGTACGTCGTCACCTCCCACTCCCCGTTGAAGCTCAGGCCCGCGTCGCCGTTGGTGAACTGGGCGACCAGGGCGGGGTAGTTCGAGGACTTCGGGGTGAGGCCGTCGGCGGCGAGTTTCGCCATCAGTTCCAGGGCTTCCAGCGCCTTGGCGTCGTCGAGCACCAGCTGGGTGCCGTCGTCGCTGAAGAACTTCCCCTCGAGCTGCCCGTAGAGGGTCCACCACAACCGCCAGGGGTTGGTGGTCTCGACCGACGCCGCGAACTTGCCGGTGGTGTCCTTGACCGCCTTGAGCATGTCGAGGAACGCTTCCACGCCCTTGACCGGCTTGATCTTGCCGTCGGGACCGAGCAGTCCGGCCTTCTTGCAGATGTCGGTGTTGTAGTAGAGGACGAACGGGTGCTGGTCCAGCGGTACGGCGTACAACTTGCCGTCCACGACACAGCGGTTCCACGTCTCCGGCAGGAAGTCGGACTCGCTGACACCGGCCTCGTTCAGCAGGTCGACCGGGATCGGGTCGAGCATCGTGGTCGGGCTGAAGCCCTTCAACCGGGACAGATGAAGGGTTGCCACCTCGGGCGCCCGGCCGCCGGCCGCGGACATCGCCAGCTTCGTGTAGAACGGCGGGCCCCAGGCCAGCGTGTGCGCCTCGAACTGGATGTCGGGGTGCTGGGCGACGAACTCCTGATGGATCTGGAGCAGGCGGGCGCCGTCGCCGCCGCCGAACAGGTTCCATTCCCGGACTCGCGGCTTGGCGCCGAGGCTGCCGCATCCGGTCAACGCGAGGGCGCCGGCTGCGCCGAGCAGGCCACCAAGTACTGCTCGACGCCGCGGGCGCGAAGGGGGTGGTGGAGGGGATTCTTCAAGCATCTGCGTGGTCCTCCAGGCGGGGTGGAGCACGGTGCGCCCGATCCACGGATCGAGGCTTCTGGGCATGCGGAAGCGCCGCGCCGGGTCCCGGTCGGGATTCCGGCGCATGCTTTACATCGGTGTATTACATCGGTGTAGAGGATGATGCCCGTGGCGCCGAGGACCGTCAACCCCTTGGTCGCGGTTGCTTTGGGTTACTGTCAGCCGACGGTTGATTCGCGGACGTGCAATTCGTACGGCGCGACGATCTCCTGGTGCTCGGAGTCGTCACCGGCCATCCGCCTGACCAGAAGTTCGACCGCCGCCCGGGCGATCTGCGTCCGGCCGGGATCGACCGTGGTCAACGTGGGGGTGCTGTACTTCGTCTCGTCGATGTTGTCGAAGCCCGCGACCGCGACGTCGTCTGGAATCCGGAAGCCGTGGCGGGTGAGTACCCGCACGGCACCGAGCGCGAGTGTGTCGTTCAGGCCCAGGACGGCGTCGAACTTCGCCCCCGACGCGAGCAGCCGCTCCGTCGCCTCCGCCCCGGTCGACCGATGCCAGCGCCCGGCAGGAAAGGCGAGCTCTTCCGGCACCGGTACGTCGTGCTCGGTGAGGGCCGCGGCATAGGCGCCGTACCGGATGGACGCCGTACCGAGCTTCTCGCCGGGGTGGACGCCGATGACCGCGATCCGGCGGCGGCCGAGTTCGAGCAGGTGGTCGACCGCGGCCTTGGTGCCGGCGACGTTGTCGATCATCACGTGGTCGACCGGGCTGTGGAAGATGCGTTCGCCGAGCAGGACCATCGGTGTGGACGTGCTCAGGTGCCCGATGTCCTCCTGGCCGAGGCCGAGTGGGCTGTAGAGCAGGCCGTCGACCAGGTGGCCGCGCGGTCGGTTGAGCACGGTCAGCTCGCGGTCGCGGTCGGCGCCGGTCTGCTCGATCATCACCGTCAGACCGTGCTGGTCGGCCGCCTCGATCACGGCGTCGGCGAGCTCGCCGAAGTACGGCAGGCTGAGCTCGGGGATGGCAAGGCCGAGGATGCCGGTCCGGCCGGACTTCAGATTCCGGGCCGAGATGTTCATCTGGTAGCCGAGGGCATCGATCGAGGCGAGCACCTTGGTCCGGGTCTCCTCGCGGATGTACGGATAGCCGTTCATCACGTTCGACACCGTCTTCGGCGACAAACACACCGTAATGCACGCGGCCGCCCCCGCCGTACCACCAATGACGATCCGGTACGGCGGACCGGTTTCACTCGGTGTCGTCGGCCTGCGGCGGCTCGGGCTCCGGGGAAGCCGGAGCCTCAGGCTCCGGGGGAGTGCCCTCGCTCGGGGTGCCGCGATGGCGAGGCTCGTAGGGTTGCGGGCCTGCCGAAGGGGCGCCCGGATGGTCCGGGGTGTCGACCTCGTGGTCCTCGAGTTCCACGCCTTCGTGGCTCAGGGCCTCCTCGACCTCCGCGTCGAGCTCATGACCGGGCCGTGGCATGCCGGGACGTTCGAAGCTCATTGTCCACCTCCTGCTCACCCCACCGGTTGCCCGCCGTCGCGGGCCGGAAACCCGAGGTGATGTCAGTATGACTGGAGCTCGAGCAGCGTCCCGTCCGGCGCGCGGAGATGCGCCGTACGCAGGTTGGGACCCCACTGCGGCCGGTCCTGCGCCGGCGCGAGCACGGTCGCGCCGAACTTCTCGACGAGCTCAACGGCGGAGTCCACCGAGTCGACCTTGAGCACCAGCATGGACGTGTCCTGCGCGGTCGCCTCCTGCGGCAGTTCGCCGGTTCCGATCGTCTGCGCGATCATCGTCCGGCCGAAGAGGACGAGGCCGGCCTGGCCGTCCAGATCCCAGTTCGCGTACTGCGCCTCGGGGATCACCTTCACCGGCTGGACGTCGTACAACTCCTGCAGCACGTTTCGGTAGAAGTCAACGGCAGCAGGGAAATCGCGCACCAGCAGCCGCGGGTAGAGCACATCCATCGCTCACACCTCGATTAGTTGGTAGTGGCCAACGATTGGACCTAACCTACAATAGGCCGATGGAGACTCTGTCGGGAACGACCACCTTCGTGCTGCACAAGGTGGCGGTGGCGAGCCGACGGGCGATCGCCGACCGGCTCGCCGAGAGCACAGGCCACCTCACGCTGTGGCAGTACGCCGCCCTCGCGGAACTAGGCGATCAGGGCCCGACGGCACAGAAAGGTCTGGGTGCCGCGCTCGGCGTGGATCCGGGCGACATGGTTCGGCTGATGGACGAGCTGGTCGCCAGGCGACTGGTGGCGCGCGAGCGCGACCCGGCGGATCGGCGGCGCTATCGGATCACCTTGACCGCCAGAGGCCGGAACACCCTCGCCGCCGCGCGGAAGGTGGTCCGAGAGGTCGAGCGAGTGACGCTCCAGCCGCTCACGGCCGCCGAACGGACGACCCTCCACGCGTTGGTGACGAAGATCCGGTCCTTCAAAGGCTGACTCAGCGGTCTTCAGCCGGGCGGCGGCGCTGCGCGAGGTTGGTCAGCGACGGCGGTTGCCAGGCGCCATCGGCCTGGTAGAGATCTGTGCCCGGCGGCACGATCTCGTCGATCCGGTCGAGCGTCGCGTCGTCCAGCACGAGGTCGGCGCCCTTCAGCAGCCCATCCAGCTGCTCCATCGTGCGCGGCCCGCTGATCACCGACGTCACCGCCGGATGCCTGGTGACGAACGCCAGCGCCAGCTCGGGCAGCGTGCAACCGATGCCCTCGGCAACCTCGATCAGCTGCTCGAACGCGTCGAACTTCGCCGCGTTCCCCGGGATCGACGGATCGAACCGGAACGGCGTGAGCGCTGCCCGGCCTGTCGTCAGGTCGACCGGCTGATCCTTACGCACCTTGCCGGACAGGAACCCGGACGCCAGCGGACTCCACGTCAGCACGCCCATCCCGAGTCGCCGCGCCGTCGGCAGCAACGACCGCTCGATGCCGCGGGCAATCAGCGAGTACGGCGGTTGCTCGGTCCGGAACTTGCCGTAGCCGCGGCGCTCGGAAACGTAGTACGCGTTCACGATGTCCTCGGCGGGGAACGTCGAGCACCCGAACGCGCGGATCTTCCCCTGGCTGACCAGATCCGTCAGCACCCACAGGGTTTCCTCGATGTCGGTGCTGTAGTCCGGCCGGTGGATCTGATAGAGGTCGATCCAATCCGTGTCGAGCCGGCGAAGGCTGTTCTCGACCTCCTGGACGATCCACCGCCGCGAGTTGCCGCTTCGGTTGCGTCCTTCCTCGCTCAGCGGGAAGTGCACCTTGGTCGCGAGTACGACGTCGTCCCGGCGGCCCTTCAACGCCTTGCCGACGATCTCCTCGGACTCGCCGCGGGAGTACATGTCCGCGGTGTCGACGAAGTTGATGCCGCTGTCGAGGGCGGCGTGGATGATGCGGACACTGTCCTCGTGGTCGGGGTTTCCGACCGCGCCGAACATCATGGTGCCGAGGCAGTGCGTACTGACCTCGATCCCGGTCCCACCCAGCGTGCGATAGCGCATGAATCAGCTCCTAGCTTCTGAACTCGGTGCGCCGAACGCTAGGAGCTAGACCGCTGTCTAGGTCAAGTTCCTGCGTAGGGTGGAGCCCAAGCTGAAGGAGGCGGGTGTGGGGACTGTCGATGAGTTCGCCGGGCTGTGGGATCCGGAGCCGGGGTGGCTGAACACGGCGTCGTACGGATTGCCACCGCGGCCGGCCTGGGAGGCGCTGCAGGCGGCACTGGCCGACTGGCGGGTGGGCGCGACGAGCTGGGAGCCGTGGGACGAGTCGACGGGACGGGCTCGCGAGTCGTTCGCGCGGTTAGTGGGGGCCGATGCGGCGGACGTGTTCGTCGGCAGCACGGTGTCCGCGGCCTTGGTGCCGATCGCGGCGGCGCTGCCGGACGGTGCGACGGTGCTGACGGACACCGTGGAGTTCACCTCGAACGTGTTCCCATGGAAGGTGCACGAGGACCGGGGTGTCGAGGTTGTCGCCGTACCTGGGGATGAGTTGGTCGCGGCGATCCGGCCTGGGATCGATCTTGTCGCTGTCAGTGCGGTGCAGTCGTCGACCGGCGTCGTACTCGACCTGCCCGCAGTTGTTGCTGCCAGCAAGGAGATTGGCGCTCTGCTGGTCATCGACGCGAGTCAGGCGCTCGGCTGGCTACCGCTTGCTGTGGATGGCGTCGACGCGCTTGTCACCCACACCTACAAGTGGTTGATGTCGCCACGCGGCGCCACGCTCGGCTACCTCTCGCCGCGGTTGCAGGGGCTCTGCCGCCCTTCTGCTGCGGGGTGGTACGCCGCTTCGGACGTTCACGGCTCGTACTACGGAACCCGGATGGAGCTCGCTCCCGGTGCGCGGAAGTTCGACCAGTCGCCGGCCTGGTTCTCTTTCGTCGGCGCGGCGCCCGCCCTCGAACTCGTCGAGCAGATCGGCGTCGAGACGATCCACCAGCACAACCTCTCGCTGGCGAACGAGTTCCGCGCCGGCCTCGGCCTGCCACCGTCCAACTCCGCCATCGTCAGCACCGCGCTGCCAGGCGCCGAGCAGGCCTTCGCCGCTGCCGGCATCCGCGCCGCCGTACGCGACGGCAAACTACGCGCGTCGTTCCACGTCTACACAACCCTGGCCGACGTTCACCAAGCGCTGACGGCACTCAAGCCTTTGCTCTAACACCTAGAGTGTGGTCTATGAGTGCGGGACTGAGCATCGGGCAGGTCGCGGAGCGAACCGGACTGAGCGTGCACGCCCTCCGCTTCTATGAACGCGAGGGTCTGCTGGCAGATCCGGTACGACGCGAGTCGAACGGACGCCGCGTCTACACCGAGGACGACGTCGAGTGGCTCGACATGTGCATCAAGTTCCGCTCCTCCGGCATGCCGCTCGACACCATCCGCAAGTACACCGACCTCGTCCGCCAAGGCCCCGGCAACGAACAGGCCCGACTGGAATTGCTGCGCAGTCACCAGGACTACGTCGCCGCCCAGATCGACGAACTCAACGAGTGCATGCGCGTCATCACCCACAAGGTCACCGTCTACCAGGAACACCTCAACGCCGGCACCGCCAACTCCCTCTGGGCGCCCCCCTCAACCACCCCCACCAACACCGCCGCCTCCTAGCGGCCCGCTTCTGGGATGCTTCATTCTGTAGCGATTGCGCTATATTGTGAAGCATGTCGAAGTCGGGGGCGTGGGCGACCGTGGTGTCCACCGCTGATGAGCAGTGGGGGCTGGTGACGAAGCCACAAGCTGAGGCGACGGGCCTGGCGTGGTCGACGCTGGCACGGCAAGTGCGAAACGGCGTACTCGAGCGAGTGGCGCACGGCGTCTACCGCATCCGGGGCGCCGGATTCGTTGACCATCTGGAACTCCGCGCCGCCTGGCTGCAGCTCAACCCTTCCGTGCCGGCGTGGGAACGAGAACCGGCCGACGGCGTGGTGTCGCACCGGTCCGCCGCCGCGCTGTACGGGATCGGTCACCTGCCAGCCGACGTCCACGAGTTCACGCTGCCCCATCGGAAGCAGACCCGCCGTACGGATGTGAGACTGCATCGAGGAAACGTGGACGACTCGCTCACGCACCACGGGCTGCCGGTCACCCGCCCTCACCGGATCGCCGCCGACCTTCTGGGTGAGCGAGAGGACGCGGGAGCCGTAGCCCAACTCATCGCCGACGCACTGCGAGCCCGCTTCGACTATCCCGACCTGATCGCGCGAGCGATAGCACCCCACGCCGCCGCATACGGCCTGCATCGCGACGACGGGCTGGCTCTACTCGACTGGCTCCTGTCCCTGAGTGGAGACCCGAACCGTGACTCGTGGCTCGCGGAAGCCGCGAAGTCCCACAGCAACCCGGCCGCAGGCGGCGCCGCATGACCGACGAGCAAGGCCGCTACAAGACCCCGGAAGCAGCCCGTACGGCGGTGACCGCCAAACTGCGCGCGCAGGTCGGGGAAAGTCCGTGGCAGTTGGGAGATCTACAGCGCCAGTACGCCTACGACCAACTCGTTGAGCGGCTGTACCGGCTCGACTCTGCCTGGGTGATCAAGGGAGCAACCGCTCTCCTGGCCCGCAAGGTGTCTGTCCGGCACACGATCGACATCGATGTGTACAGGCCAGGTGCCATCGACGAGGCTGAGCGACAGGTGCGCGCCTCTGCCACGCTCGACATCGGGGACTGGATGCGGTTCGAGATCGGTCCGTCCGTGAAGGTTCGGGCCGCGGGCGCGGAGGCGGCGCGAGTCAAGGTGCGTTCGCTGATCGGAGCCAGGGTCTGGGCTGCGTTCCAGGTCGACATCGTTGCCGATGGCATCATGATGACCGGCGAGCCGGACGCCGTGCCGCCGCTGACGACGATCGAGATCGGGGACCGGGAGCGTACGCCGTGGCGGGCCTACCCCTTGGTGGACCATGTCGCCGACAAGGTGTGCGCCATTGTCGAGCGTCACGACGGCCGTCCGTCGACGCGCTTCAAGGATCTGATCGACTTGGTCGCGATCGTCCAGCACAGCAGCGTTCGCGCGGATCTGCAGATGAAAGCCTTGGCCAAGGAAGCCGGTCGCCGGGGGTTCGAGCTGCCGGAGTCCTTTGATGTGCGGGACCGCGTGCTCTGGGCCCGTGGCTACGGGGCTGAGGCGAGGCGCGCGGTCGGCTTGTCAGCCACGAACCTGGACGCCGCTTTGGACGTGGTGCTGCCCTTCATCGACCCACTCCTCGCAAGATCAGCCAAAGGGACTTGGAATCCGGAGGCTCTGACCTGGAATAGATAGCGGTCGTCATCCACTGGCGGATACTGGCTGGGTGGAGGCTACGGATCATTTGAAGGCGTCGTTGGGGGCGGCGGTGGGGTTGGCGAACGTCTTTGGGGCCGGGTGGCGGCAGGGGAAGCCGGCTGCGGAGCCTGACGCGGATGATGTGCGTGACGTACTGCGGTTGACGACGGATCGCGTCGGCGAGGTGGATGTGGCGGAGTATGCATCGGGTGGCACGCAGTTGTACGACGCTCTGGAGCGGCTGCCGGATGGTGACGTCGACGGGGCCGTTGCCTTGATCAATGACTTGCTGAGGGCAACGAAGGCGGCGCCACAACTCACCCGGCGCGAGGGTGCGCCGTGGCACCTGCACTTCGGCAGCCCGGACGCGGCGACTGGTTGGATCGCTGAGTTCGCCACCGCGACGGCAATGCTGCTCGGGAGTGATGAAATCCATCGGCTTCGGCGCTGCGAGGCGACCCGATGCGACGACCTGTTCCTCGACTCGACCCGGAATCGCACGCAGCGGTTCTGCTCAACGGCGTGCCAGAACCGCACCAAGGTCGCCGCCCACCGCGCCCGGAGCGCGTGAAGGACCGGTCGCCGTGACCATGGTTGCTTCCGACAACCAACCCAGTGTGCGATAGAGGTAGACACCTTCTGTCGTGGCCATCAGCAGCCCAGCGGTGGCGCCTCGCTCCAGCGCACGCCGGCTCAGCGCGCCCATCACCACACTGCCCAGCCCGCGCCGCCGATGCGCGGGTTTCGTCTGGATGTCGTGCATCACCGCATCACCACCGACGATCGCCGCCATTCCACGTGCGGCGACCTCACCATCCGCGGTCACGATCCGCACATACTCGAGCGGCCCACGCTGACTGATGTCGAGTTCGTACGGCGAAGGTGTCGCGGGCTGAGCGTGATCCCGCAGTTCGATCGACATCAGCATCTTCTGCTCCGCGAACGGCTCCAACCCGGCGTCCGCGAGCCGCCGCGCCACCTCATCGCCGTACTGCGTGGTGACGGTAAGCCAGACATCCTCGGCCGCACGCGATGCCAGCCGGTCGACGATCGCCGGCTCATCATCAAGTGCGAACAGTTCCCGTTCGCGTCCTGGCAATCCCAAGACGACGTGCAGCGCGTCGCCGTACTCGATCGCCGGCTCCAGCCCCCGGCACAACCGCCACCCCTCGACCCATCGCCTCACCAAGTCCATGCCGAGCAGTGTAACTGCTCAAACGACAATAGTCAGTTACAGATCAGCGGCCGAGGACGAAGGTTTGGATGGCTACTACGGCGGCGCCCCGGGCCCATTCGGTGAAGTCGGGGGGTTGGAGGACCAGGGGGAGGTCCGCGGCCGACGGGTGGCGGTCGGCGTGGAGGCCCGCGAGGAGTTCGTCGTGGGCGACCTCCGCGAGCCGGACGCCTTCGCCGCCGAGGACCACCCGTTCCGGCATGGTGAAGTTGGCGGCAGCTGCGATCAGCTTGCCGAGAGCGCGGCCGGCTGTGCTGATCACCTGCTGCGCAGCCGGTTCGCCCTTGGCCGCGAGATCGAGGCATTCGTCGTACTCGACTGTGCGGCCGAGCGCCGTACTGATCTGGTTGGTGATGGAGTCGACGATGAGCAGGCCGCTGGCGCATCCGCGGTGGCCGCGATCGCAGCGTGGGCCGTCGGGCATGAGCGGGTGATGGCCGATCAGGCCGATGCTGGTGTCCGGGCTCTCGACCGTCCGGTTGTGGATGACCAGCCCGTACCCGACGCCCGCGCCGATGGTCAGCAGCAGGAAACGATCAGCCCCACGGCCTGCGCCGAACCAGTGCGTGGCCTCGGTGAGCGCGGTGACATCGTTGGCAACGACCACCGGTACGTTGGTGTGCCGAGAGACCAACTCGCCGAACGGCACGTCGACCCAGTCCAGGTACGGACCCCAGCGGACCTCAGAGTTGTTGGCGACCCGTCCGCCCAGGCTCACGCCGAGCCCGGTGAGGTGTACGTCGGCGGAGAGGTCGTCGGCCAGTTCGGTGACGATCGCGGCGATGGTCGACGGCGTGTGTTCCATCAGCGGCCGCTCGACGGTCGCGATCACCTCGGCGCGCAACGTTGTCAGTACGCCGATCGCCGTGTCCCCGGTGAGCTTCACACCGACGAAGTAGTGCGAGTCCGGATCGAGATCGAGCGGCTGCGACGGTCGGCCCACCCGGGCATCGGTCGGCCCGGCGGACACCTCGACAAGCAGCCCGGACTCCACCATCGGCTTGGTCAACCGGGTCAGGCTGCCGGGCGACAACCCCACCCGGCGCGAGAGTTCGGCCCGCGACAACGGGCCGTCGAGCAGGATCTCCAGCGCCACCTGTCGAGAAGGACCCGTCAATGGTCGCCATTCACCCACCCCGACAGCGTAACGGCGCAGCCCAGAAAGCGGTGTGATACGCGGAGAAGCGGCTTACTGCGCAGCGCGGTAAATGCATCGGTACGGCGGATGACAACGAAGGAAGCGGGGTCGGCGGCGCAACGGCGCAAGGCGGGAGCGGATCGGGGACGGCGTACGACGCGACCAAGTGGGCGGGTTGCGGTGGCGTACGGGGCAACGCATAGAGCCTGCGATGGCATGACGGCGCAGTGAGAGGGAGTGGGTTTGGGACGCCGGGACGTGACCCGGTCCGCGGTTCTGGCCGCACAAGCCCCGGCGTCGAGACCAACTCCACGGTCCGCGGATGTCCTCAGGTGGAAGGCGGCGCGGACCTTTCGGGCGCGGTACCCAATTCTTCTCTGCAGTATGCACCCGATCAGCCCGGAAAGCCTGGGCCCATTTCCTATATTTTCCAAACGTTTCAAGCGATCTTGTGAATTGATCGTCAGCGCTCGGCATAGCCTGTGAATCGGAGTTCAGCCGACAGGAGCACCGACATGACGTCCAAGACCGCTCTCGTCACCGGTGCCTCGTCCGGTATCGGCGAGGCCACCGCGCTCAAGCTGCGCGAGGTCGGGTACACCGTGTACGGCGCCGCGCGCCGGCTGGAGCGGATGAAGGAACTGGCCGACGAGGGAGTCCGGCTGCTGACCATGGACGTCACCGACGACGACTCAATGCGCGCGGGCGTCGAGCGCATCGTCAGTGAGTCCGGGCGGATCGACGTACTGGTGAACAACGCCGGTTATGGCTCGTACGGCGCAGTGGAGGACGTGCCGCTGTCCGAGGCGCGGTACCAGTTCGAGGTCAACGTGTTCGGCGCCGCGCGGCTGATCCAGTTGGTGCTGCCGCAGATGCGCTCGCAAGGCAGTGGCACGATCGTCAACATCTGCTCGATGGGCGGCAGGATCTACACGCCACTCGGCGGCTGGTACCACGGCACGAAGTTCGCGCTCGAGGCGCTCAGCGACTGCCTGCGGATGGAGACCAAGCCGTTCGGCATCGACGTGGTCATGATCGAGCCCGGCAGCATCAGGACCGAATGGGGCGGCATCGCCGCCGACAATCTTCGCCGGGTCTCAGGTGCCGGCCCTTATGCGCGACAGGCGCAAGGCATGGCCGAGTCGATGGACTCGGAGCGAAGCTCGCCGCCCTCGGTCGTCGCGGACGCCGTCGCCAAAGCAGTCACCGCCCGCCGGCCCCGAAGCCGGTACGTCGTCGGCTTCGCCGCCAGGCCGCTCATCACTCTCCGACGGCTGCTCCCTGACCGCGCGTTCGACGCCGTCATCAAACGAGCCACCGGCGTACGCACCTGAGCTCCAACGGTCAGCGCTGAGCCACCGGTCAGCGCCTGGTCAGTGGGGGAGTTTGCGGGTGTCGACGAGGTGCTGGGCCACGTCGCGGAGCTTGGTGTTGGTGTCCTGTGAGTAGCGCTTGAGGATGGCGAAGGCCTGGTCGCCGTCGACGTCGAAGCGTTCCATCAGGATGCCCATCGCCTGCCCGACCAGTTTGCGGGCGTCGACGGCCTGGGTCATCGTCTGCTCGTGGCGGGCCGAGGCGACCGCGACCGACGCGTGGCGGGCGAGGATGTGGGCGACGGCTTCGTCGTCCTGGCTGAAGGCGTCGGGGGTGGGGCTGTAGAGGCCTAGTACGCCGACGCTCGAGCGGGTGCTGCCGCCGGTGACCAGCGGTACGTCGAGGACGCTGCGGACTCCGAGCGCGGCGACCTTCGCGGCCCACTCGGGCCAGCGGTCGTCGGTGATGGTGTCGCGGATCAGGACCGTCGTACGGTCGCGCAATGCCGTGACGAGCGGGCCGTTCTGGGTCCTGATCTGCAGTTCGAAGGCGTCGGCGACGACAGGGTCGGTCACCGCTGTGATCTCGGGGCGGTTTCCCCGGGTGTGCAGGGCCACGCCGGCATAGGTGCAGTTGAGTGCCTGCAGGGCGAACTGGACGACGGCATCGACCGTCTCGTCCACCCCCGGGGCATCGTGCAACTCGATCGCGAGGCGCGCGAAAGCGTCCGCCGACGTCGCGGCGAGGTCGGGATCGGTCATCTACAGGGACTCCAGTCGTGCTCGAGCCATCGGGCACCCCGTGGCTGGAGTGATCCTCAGGAGAATCATGCAGCCTGCACCCCCCAAACTGTTAGCCGCACGGGCCCGAGTTTTTTCTGGGTTGGTCAACCCAGAACGAACGATACAGTGAAACCCATGACGGACTTCGCCGCGCTGTTCAGCGGCCGGACCAATTGGCGGCGGGAGTTCGCGGCACCGATGCGTGCCTTCCTGCGGACCGAGGCGGGCAGTTCCGGGGTTCTCGCCGCGGCGATCCTGGTCGCGCTGCTGTGGGCGAACCTCGCTCCCGGGTGGTACGACGACTTCTGGCGCACGGACCTGTCGATCGGGCTGGGTCACGACGTCCTCAGCCTGGAGTTGCGGGAGTGGATCAACAGCGGCCTGATGACGCTGTTCTTCCTGGTGGTCGGGCTGGAGGCGCGGCGCGAGTTCGACCTCGGTGATCTGCGGGACCGCAGCCGGTTCGTGCTGCCACTGCTGGCCGGTGTCGCCGGGATGGCCGTGCCGGTGCTCATCTACCTCGCCTTCAACGTGGGCGGCGAGGGTGCGCACGGCTGGGGTGTCGCGATGTCCACCGACACCGCTCTGGCGCTCGGGCTGCTTGCGCTGGTCGGTCGCGGCGTACCCGATCGGGTGCGGGTGTTCCTGCTGACGGTGTTCGTCGTCGACGACCTGCTCGCGCTGGTCGTGATCGCGCTCGTCTACAGCGAGAACATCAAGCTGATGCCACTCATGACGGCGATCGTGGCCTCCGCCGCGGTGGTTGTTCTCGCCGTACTGCGGGTTCGCAAGGCCTGGGTGTACGTCGTTCTGGGCGTCGTCACGTGGGCCGCGTTGCTCACCAGTGGCGTCGATCCCGTGGTAGCCGGACTCGCGATCGGGCTGACAGCGCCGGCGTATACGCCCGGACGGGAGGAGCTCGAGGAGGCGACCGGGCTGTTCCGCCTGTTCCGCGAGCAGCCGACGCCCGAGCTGGCCCGGTCGGCGACCGTCGGGCTGACCACGACGATTTCGCCGAACGAGCGGCTGCAGTACCTCTACCACCCGTGGACCAGCTACGTGATCGTGCCGCTGTTCGGCCTGGCCAACGCCGGCATCCCGATCGACCTGGACTTCCTCGGCCGGGCGTACACCTCGCCGATCACCCTCGGCATCCTGGTCGGATACGTGGTCGGCAAGCCGGTCGCGGTCACGCTCGCGTCCTGGCTGCTGGACCGCTTCTCCGGCGGGCGGTACCGGCCGCAGGTCGGCTGGGCCGCGGTGCTCGGCAGCGGCACGATCGCCGGCATCGGGTTCACGGTTTCTTTGCTGATAGCAACGATCGCGTTCGACGGGCCGGCGCTGGCCGAGGCGAAGCTGGGCCTGTTGTCGGCGGTTGTGGTGGCGTCGATCCTCACCTGGCTGGTGTTCCGCGCGGCCAAGCTGCTCTCGCCGCCGAAGAAGGCGCTGGCGCTGCTCGGCGACTCGGAGCAGTTGGTCGACCTGGTCGATCCGGTGGATCCCGAGCGGGACCACATCCGCGGTCCGGAGTCGGCGTCGGTGACGTTGGTCGAGTACGGCGACTTCGAATGCCCGTACTGCGGGATGGCGGAGCCCGTCGTACGGGATCTGCTGCAGGACGACGACCTGCGGTACGTGTGGCGGCATCTGCCGCTGTCCGATGTGCATCCACGGGCGCAGATCGCGGCGGAGGTGTCCGAGGCGGCGGCCGCGCAGGGTGCGTTCTGGGAGATGCACGACCTGTTGCTCGCGAACCAGGAGAACCTGCAGCCGAAAGACCTGGTCCGGTACGCCGAGGAACTCGGACTGGATCAGCAGAAGCTGCACGACGACGTGAAGCGGCACGTAGCGACGGCGCGGGTCGCGCAGGACGTGGAGTCGGCGGACCTGAGCGGCGTGTCCGGTACGCCGACCTTCTTCATCAACGGGCAACGTCACTACGGCGCGTACGACGTCGAGACGCTGAAGGCCGCGATCAAGGTCGCCCGGGCGCGGGCCCGGATCAGCGAGCGACGCTCCACGGCGTGACAGGATCTTGTGGCAGGGGGGCATTTCTGCCACTTTCGCGCACGGGTGACATGTCCGAGGCTAGTGCTCCCCGACCGTGAAGGAGTCGCCGCATGTCCGCTGACCTGCGAACCACCGCTTCCGTCGTACTGCAGACGCCGGCCGCCGACCAGGACGCTGCGATTGCACACTTCGCCGGGCGACTGGCATTCGAGGCTGACGTGTCCGATGTTGCCGCGGACCTCGGCGCCGGTGTGACCGGCTGGGTGCTCGTCGACAGCCGGAGCCAGGAAAGCTGGGACCAAGGTCACGTGCCCGGCGCGATCCATCTGCCGACCCGCGAGATCGCGGCCCGTGCGGAGTCCGTCGTACCGACTGGTGTGACTGTGGTGACG
>WNGE01021510.1_pt1 | contig 15337 bp, 16 predicted proteins | sample 5400651 | NCBI WGS metagenome assembly WNGE01 (sample SAMN13153370, study PRJNA577476) | soil metagenome | isolation source: 60 cm soil or saprolite under grassland replicate 2 | place: USA:California | collected 2016-06-15 | reverse complement strand
GCGCTGCAGCTCCGGCGCGCGCGCGCGGCGTCGCCCGCCCTCGTCACGCTGGGCGTGGGGATCAACGACGTGACGCAGGGGACCGAGCTCGACGCCTTCGCGCGCGACTACGAGCGCGTGGCCGCCTCGCTCGCTGAGAGCCGCGCGCAGGTCGTCGTCGTGAACGTGCCCGATCTCGCGCTCTCGCCGCTGGCGCAGGGCGAGGAGGCGCGAGACGAGATCCACGCCCGCGTCGTCGCCGTGAACGAGCGCATCTCCGCCGCGGCGCGCCGGCACGGGCTCGCGCTGGTGGACCTCTTCTCCGGGACCGAGGCCGAGCTCGCCCGCGGTCACGAGCTCCTCTCCGACGATCGCTTCCACCCGTCGGACCGAGGCTACGAGCGCTGGACGGACCTCGTGCAACCGGCGGTCGAGCGGGCGCTCGCGGCGGCGGAGGCCGCGAGCGGCAGCGGCTTGTCGCGCGGCCCGGCGCTGCGCTAGCGTCCCGCCACCATGACGAGCGAAGAGCGCCAGGCGCGGCACCGCCGCCTGTGGGAGTCCGACCACCGGAACCTCTGGCATCCGTTCACCCAGATGCAGGACTGGCTCGGCGAGGAGCCGGTCATCGTGGACGGCGCCGACGGCGTCTTCCTCGTCGACACCCTGGGAAACCGCTACCTCGACGGCGTGTCGTCGCTGTGGTGCAACGTCCACGGGCACCGGGTGAAGGAGATCGACGACGCGGTGAAGGCGCAGCTCGAGCGCGTGGCGCACTCGACCCTGCTCGGCCTCGCCTCGACAGCCTCCATCGAGTGCGCCGAGGAGCTCTTGCGCTGGACACCGCCGGGGCTCACCCGCGTCTTCTTCTCCGACGCCGGCTCGGCCGCGGTCGAGATCGCGCTCAAGATGGCCTACCAGCACCACCAGCTGCGCGGCGACACCTCGCGGAGCGAGTTCATCGCGCTCCACGGCGGGTACCACGGCGACACCATCGGCTCGGTGTCGGTGGGCGGCATCGACCTCTTCCACCGCATCTTCAAGCCGCTCCTCTTCGAGGTGAACCACGCCCCGCAGCCCTCTTGCTACCGGTGCCCGCTCGGGAAGGAGCCCTGGAGCTGCCACATGGAGTGCGCGGACGCGGTGGAGGAGGTCTTCGCCCGCAAGCAGGGAAAGATCGCGGCGCTCGTGGTGGAGCCGCTGGTGCAAGGCGCGGACGGCATGATCACGCAGCCCAAGGGGTACCTGGCGCGGCTCCGGGCGCTGTGCGATCGCGAAGGCGCGCTCCTCGTGTGCGACGAGGTCGCGACCGGGTTCGGCCGCACCGGGACCATGTTCGCGGTCGAGCAGGAGAGGGTCGTCCCGGACATCATGACGGTCGCGAAGGGGATCACGGGCGGCTACCTGCCGCTCGCCGCGACGCTCACCACCGAGCGCGTCTTCGAGTCGTTCCTCGGCTCGCACGGCGAGAAGAAGACCTTCTTCCACGGGCACACCTACTGCGGGAACCCGCTCGCGTGCGCCGCCGCCATCGCCAGCATGCGCCTCTTCCGCGAGCGGAACGTGCTCGCGTCGCTGCCGGCGAGGATCGGCGCGCTCGCCCGGGCGCTCCTGCCCGTCCGCGAGCACCCGCGCGTCGGCGACGTTCGCCAGCGCGGGCTCATGGTCGGGATCGAGCTCGTGCGCGATCGCGCGACGAAGGAGGAATACCCTTACGAGGCGCGCGCCGGTCACCGCGCCTGCATGGTCGCGCGCGAGCTGGGCGCGGTCCTGCGGCCACTCGGGAACGTGGTCGTGCTCATGCCGCCGCTCGCCATGACCGAGGCCCAGCTCACGGAGCTCGCCGGCATCGCGCTCGCGTCGATCGACCGCGCAACGTCGGAGCTCGACGGTGAGCTCGCGGCGTGACGGGCGTGCGAGGGCTCTTCGTCACCGCGACCGACACCGGCGTCGGAAAGACGGAGGTCGCCTGCGCGATCGTGCGCGGCCACCGCGCGCGCGGGCTCGACGTCGCGGCCATGAAGCCGGCGCAGTCGGGCCACGCGCCCGGCGAGCCCTCCGACGCGGACCGGCTGCGCGCCGCCGCCGGCGCCGACGATCCGGCCGAGCTCGTCTGCCCCTACTCCTTCGGCCCGCCGCTCGCGCCGGCGGTGGCGGCGCGGGTCGAGGGGCGCACCGTCTCGCTCGCGCGCATCCTCGACGCGGCGCGCGCGCTCGCGTCGCGGCACGCGGCGCTCGTCGTCGAGGGGGCGGGCGGTCTCCTGACGCCGCTCACGGACAGCGAGACCTACGCCGACCTCGCCGTGGCGCTCCGGCTGCCGGTGCTGGTGGTGGCGCGGGCCGGCCTCGGCACGGTGAACCACACCGCGCTCACCTGCGAGGCGCTCCGCGCGCGGGGCCTCGCCGTGCACGGGATCGTGCTGAACCGCGCCTCGGCGGGCGCCGATCCTTCCGAGCCGCACAACGCGGGCGAGATCGAGCGGCTCACCGGCGCCCGCGTCCTCGCGGCGCTGCCGCACGAGGCCGATATCGCGGCGCGCGAGCGCCTCTTTGCGGAAGTGCTTTCGCGCAAAGTCCAGTTCTAGGCCGCAGGGTGAAAAAAATGGATCGAGCAGCCGATCGATCCTAGAGATCGCCGCCGTGCCCAACGTCGTCGATCTCTCGCTCTGCGCGGAGGCGCGCCGCGCGCTCCACCGCGTCCTCTCCGAGCGCGGTCTCGGCTTCTTCGTGAAGACCGGCCGCGGCCGCGCCCCCCACCTCGACAGCCGCCGCATCGCCTGGGTGGTGGAGGCGGCGCGGCGCCAGAGCCGCGGCCGCCACCGGGATCCCGACGCGCTCTCGCGCACCCGCCGCGTCGTACGGCGCGAGCTCATCCGCAGGCTCGCGGAGACGATGGTGCAGGCCGGGTTGTAGGCGGCCTACTCGGACTTGCCGCTCGTCTTCGTCACGTAGCGGAGCCTGAGGTCGAGGAGCAGGTGGTCGAGGAACTTCGCCTCCTCCTCGGTGAGGTTGCCCTTCGTCTTCTCCTGCAGCATGCCGAGGATGTCGATGGTCTGCTGCGCGAGGACGAGGTTCACCTGCGCGTCGCCCGACTCCGGGTGCGGCGCGTCGCCGAGGTGGACGAAGGCGGAGGAGCCGAGGGAGAGGCAGAACGTGTAGAAGTCGATCGGCGGGGTGGTCTTCTGCTCGTCGCTCATACGTCCCTCCGATCAGTCGAGATCGAACGCGATGCGCTCCGCGGCGTAGCCGCGCTGGACCAGCAGCACGAGCTGCCCGGAGCGGCGCGCCTTCCCGGCGAGCCTCCGGAACTCGGCCACGCTCGAGACCTCGCGCGAGTTCACCTCGCGGATGAGATCGCCCGCGGCCATCCCCCTCGACGATGTCCCCGCGCCGGAACCCCGCGGCGGCCGCCGGCGAGCCCGGCTCGACGACCGCGACGACGGCGCCGCGCGGTCCGTTCTTCACGCCCTCGCGCTCCGGCGCGGCGAGGTCCTGCACCTCGAGGCCTGTGTAGCCCTCGCGCACCTCGCCGTGCTGGATGAGGTCCTCCGCGATGCGCTTCGCGCGGTCGATGGGGATGGCGAAGCCGATCCCGGCGCTGCGCTCGCCGAGGATGGCGGTGTTGACGCCGATGAGCTGCCCCTCGATGTTGAGGAGCGGGCCGCCGGAGTTGCCGGGGTTGATCGACGCGTCGGTCTGGATGAAGTCGAAGAGCGTGCGCTCGCCCGCCTTGAAGTTGCGGTGCACCGCCGAGACGACGCCGGTCGTGACGGTGTTCGCGAGTCCGAACGGGTTGCCGATGGCGATGACGGTCTCGCCGATGAGGAGGTCGTCGGAGCGGCCCGGCGCGACGAACGGCATCCGCTCCTGCGTGTCGAGCTTCAGCACGGCCAGGTCCGACGACGGGTCGGTCCCGACCGTCTTCGCGCCCAGCTCGCGCCCGTCCACGAGCTGCACGCGGAAGCGCGCGCCGCGCTCCACCACGTGATTGTTCGTGAGGACGTACCCCTCCGGAGAGACGATGACGCCCGAGCCGAGCGAGGTGACCTGGTAGCCGCGCCGGTAGCGCGGCCGCTCGAACAGATCGCCGAAGAGGAGCTCCGCCATGGTGTCGCCGCCGCGCGACGGCTCGCGGATGCGCACCAGCTCCTCCGCCGCGACGTTGACCACCGCCGCGCGCACGCGCTCCACCGCCGCCACCACCGGCGTGCGGCGATCGGCTGCGCGGGTGGCGGGGGTGGCAGGGAGGACGCCCGCGGCGGCGCGGGCGGAGACGGCGAGGGCGGCGGCGAGGGCGAGCGGACCGATGAGGTGGCTCGCGCGCACCGCTACGCCCCCTTCTCGTCCTCGTCCTCGGGCTCGTCGTCGAGATCGTCGAGGTCGTCGTCGTCGAGATCCGATTCGATCGGCACGGCCTGATCGGCGAGATCGGGCAGCGACTTGATGTGCTTCTCGTAGGCCTTCTCGTCGAGGACGCCCTTCTCGACGTAGCGTTGCGCGACGCGCTTGTCGAGGAGCTTGCGGTCGATGTCGTCCGGCATGGTCACCTGAGGATGATGCAAGGGAAAGGCCGGGAAAATATGCGCGTGCTTGCGGTCACGTCAAGCGCGTGTTACCGAACCGTCCGTGAGCAAGGATCCCCGGCAGGTCCGGGCGGACCGGCTCGCGCGGCTCGGCGGCCTCTACGCCATCGTGGGCGACGACGACCCGGTGGCCCGGGCCGAGGCAGTCATCGCCGGCGGCGCGCGGGTGGTCCAGCTCCGGATGAAGCGCTCGCCTGCTGGCGCGATCCTGGACGCCGCCCGCCGCATCGTCGCCCTCGCCGGACGCCGCGCCCTCGTCCTCGTGAACGACCGCCCCGACCTCGCGATCCTCGCGGGGGCGGACGGCGTCCACCTCGGCGACGAGGACCTGCCGGTGCGCGAGGCGCGCGCGATCCTCGGCGAGGCGCTCCTCGTCGGCCGGACCACCCGCACCGCGGACGACGCGATCGCGGCGCTGGCCGCGGGCGCCGACCACGTCGGCTACGGCCCGATCTTCCCGAGCGCGACGAAGCCGCTGGACGTCGCGCCGCGCGGCCTCGCCGCGCTCGCGGCGACCTGCGAGGCGGTCCCGGCACCCGTGGTGGCGATCAGCGGCATCACGCTCGAGAACGTCGGGCTCGTGGCGCGCGCAGGCGCGGCGGCGGCGGCCGTCATCGGCGACCTGTTCGAGCACGGCGACCCGCGGTCGCGGGCGGAGGCGCTGTCGGAGGCATTCGCCCGCGGCGCCGGAGGGCATCCATGAGACGACCCCGCATCGGCCTCACGCTCGACGTGGACCAGGCGCGCGGCGAGTACCAGCTCTCCTGCGCCTACGCCGACGCGGTCCTCGCGGCCGGGGGGCTCCCCATTCCCATCCCCTACGGCGACGACGCGGTGACGGGCGCTTACCTCGCGCTTTGCCAGGGGCTCGTCGTCACCGGTGGCGCGTTCGACATCCCGCCCGAGCGCTACGGCGAGTCGCGGCGCGCCTCCTGCGGGCCGGAGAAGGCCGGGCGCACCGCGTTCGAGTGGTCGCTCTGCGAGGCCGCGCTGGCCGGCCGCATCCCCCTCCTGGGCGTGTGCGGCGGGATGCAGCTCATGAACGTGGTGCGCGGCGGGACCCTCTACCAGGATCTGCGCGAGGACCTCGGCGCGAGCACGCACGAGCAGCCGCCGCCCAAGGACGTCCCCACCCACCCGGTGGACATCGTGCCGGGCTCGCTGCTCGCGCGCCTCGTCGGGCCGGATCCGCTGCCGGTGAGCTCGACGCACCACCAGGCGGTGCGCGCGGCCGGGGCGGGCGTGCTCGTCTCGGCGCGGGCGCCCGACGGCGTCGTCGAGGCGGTCGAGCTGCCCGACCTCCCCTTCGCGCTCGGCGTGCAGTGGCACCCCGAGCGCCTGCTCGCGCAGGACGGGCGCCACCTCGGGGTCTGGCGCGGCCTCGTCGAGGCCGCCGAGGACCTCCGGCGGTGAGCGCGCCGCGGGTGCTCGTCGCGGCCGGGCTCGATCCCACCGGCGGCGCAGGACTCGCGGCCGACGTCGAGGCGCTGCTCGGCGTGGGGGCGCGGGCGCTCCCCGTCGCGACCGCGCTCACGGTCCAGGCGCCGGGTGGCGCCGTCGACTACGAGTCCGTTCCAGCCCGCTTCGTCGTCGCGCAGATCGAGGGCCTCTTCCGTGGGCGCGGCGCGCGGCCAGCGGCCGTGAAGACGGGCATGCTGGGGAGCGGCGCCAACGCGGCGGCGATCGCGAGGCTGTTTGCGGGCGGTCCGCTCGAGGGGCTGCCGCTCGTCGTCGATCCGGTGCTGGCCGCCTCCTCCGGGCTGCCGCTCCTCGCTGACGCGCGCGGCAGGCCGCCCGCGGACGTGCTCGCCCCGCTCCTCGCCTGCGCGACGGTGGCGACCCCGAACTGGCCCGAGCTCGCGGCGCTCGCAGCGGGGGAGGTCTCGACGGACGACGACGCCGTGGAGGCGGCGCGGACGCTCGGCTGCGCGGCGGTGCTGGTGAAGGGAGGCCACCGGCGGGGCGCACCGGTGGACTTCCTCGTGCGCGGGCACGAGGTCCGCCGCTTCGAGGGTCGCCGGCGAGCCGGAACGGCGCGCGGCACCGGCTGCCGGCTCGCGAGCGGGATCGCCGGGCTCCTGGCGCAGGGGGCCTCGCTCGAGGCCGCGGTGACCGGCGCGAAGCGGCTCGTGGAGCGGTACCTCGACGCGGAGAGCCGCGGCTGAGCGGCCCTCCGGGGCTTCAGCTTCCTCGCTGCTTCTCCGCGAAGAAGGTGTTCGTCTTGAAGAAGACGAGCTCCACGAGGCCGGTCGGGCCCTGGCGCTGCTTCGCGATGTGCAGCTCGATCTCCTGCACGTCCACCTTCTGGTGCGATCCGCCCTCGCCCTCCTTCTCGTCGCCCGGGCGGTGCAGGAACATGACGACGTCGGCGTCCTGCTCGATGGCGCCCGACTCGCGCAGGTCGGAGAGCATGGGCGGCTCGCCCTTGCGCTTCTCCACGCCGCGGTTGAGCTGCGAGAGCGCCAGGATCGGCACCTCGAGCTCCTTCGCGAGGCTCTTCAGCGAGCGGCTGATGATGGCGATCTCCTGCTCGCGCGACTGCGCGCCCGGCGCGTTCATGAGCTGGAGGTAGTCGACGATGACGAGGTCGAGCCCGCCCTCGCGCTTGATCTTGCGGCACTTCGCGCGCAGCTCGACCGGCGAGAGCACGAAGTTGTCGTCGAGCCAGATGCGCGAGGAGCCGATGCGGTCGCCGTGAGACATGATGCGGTCCCAGTCGCTCTGCTGCAGCAGCCCCTGCGTCATGCGCCAGAAGTCGAGCTTCGCCTCGGCCGCGAGGATGCGCATGGCGAGCTGCTCGGACGGCATCTCCAGCGAGAAGATGGCGACGCGCTTCTGCGCCTTCGTCGCGGCGTAGGTGCCGATGTTGAGCGCGAAGGCGGTCTTGCCCACGGACGGGCGCGCGGCGAGCACGACGAGCGTGCCCGGCTGCAGGCCGAGGAGCTTCTGGTCGAGGCCGTTGATCCCGGTCGGCACGCCGGTGATGGTGCTCTGCCCCGCGCGCACGCGCGCCTGGGTGGCGTCGATGCTCTCGATCGCCTTGATCATCGGCTCCTGGATGAGCCGCAGGGTCTCGGTCGTGCCTCCCTGCGCCGCCGCGAAGATCTCCTGCTGGGAGGTCTCGAGGTACTCCTGCACGCTCGCGCCCGCCTCGTAGCCGCGCGCGAGCACCGCCTGCGCCACGAGCTGGACGCGGCGGACCCGCGCCAGCTCGGCGACGATGCCGGCGTAGTGGCGGACGTTCGCGGCGGTGCCGAGCCCCTTCGCGAGCGCGAAGGGCAGGTCGCGCGGGACCGCCGCCCCGAGCAGCCCCTTCGCCTCGAGGCGCTGGTGCAGGAGGACGGGGTCGATCGCCTGCTTCTCCTGCGCCAGCTCCGCACAAGCGGTGAACACGAGCTGGTGCGCCTGGAGGTAGAAGTCCTCCGCCTTCAGGCGATCGGCGACGAGGTCGAAGGCCATCTCCTCGATGAGGAGCGCCCCCAGCACGGCCTGCTCCGCCTCGACGTTGTGCGGCAGCTCGCGCGAGGGTCGGAGCTGCAGGGCCGGCGCGGCGCCGCCACGGCGAGGGAGATCGGAGTCGTTCACGGAGGCGGGATGGTAGCGCCGACCTCCGACGCGAGGCTGTGCACGGGGACGTGGATGATGTCGGATTTTCCGGCGGACATCCGTGTGGGTAACCACCCCCGGACGATGTGGATGGCTTGTGGACATTGTGGACGGGGGCCTCGGAAAACCGATGGTCCCCTCGCTTTTCAGAAGGTGGAGGGCTCGCTTCGCACGGCGGTCCGGGCGCTTACGCGTGGCACGGACGCTGCTCTCTCCTCGCGCCGGACACCTGGGAGGCCCTCGTCATGCGTCGACCCGAAACCCTCTTCGCGCTCTTCCTGGCCGCGCTCGCGGCGCAGGGCTGCGGCACGCACCGCGGGAGCGATGCCCCGCACCCGCCCGGCGCGGAGAGCTTCGAGTCGCAGCCGCCGAACGGGGCGGCGCGCGGCGGGGTCGCCGTGGGGACCGCCGCGCCGGCTGGCGCGCCCGGTGCGGCGCCGGCCTCGGGCGCGAGCGCCGGCCGCACGATCGAGGAGGCGGACATCTACAAGCGGGTCGGCTCGACGCTCTTCGTCCTGAACGCGTTCCGGGGTTTGCAGGTCGTCGATCTCGCCGACCTCTCCGCGCCGCGCCTCCTCGCGCGCGTCCCCGTCGTCGGCACGCCGGTCGACCTCTACGCGCGCGGGACGACGGCGTTCGTGGTCGTCAGCGACGCGTTCTCGTACGTCGAGGTGGACGGCGAGGCGCAGCCGCGCCGGTCGTCGCGCCTCTTCGCGATCGACGTGGCGGACCCGGCGAGCCCCCGCATCGTCGCGGACCTGCCGGTCGACGGCGAGGTCGAGCAGACGCGGCTCGTGGGCGACATCCTCTACGTCGTCTCCCGGAACTCCTGGTGGTACGCCTGGCCTGGCGCCGTCTCCGCCGGAACCGTCGCCGTCCAGGGGGCCGCGGTGGCCGCGCCGGGCGTGGGTGTGAGCCCCGGGTCCGGGCCCGACCGCGTCACCGTGACGAGCTTCGACGTGAGCGATCCGGCCTCTCCGCGGGCCGCGGCCGCGCTCGAGCTGCCCGCCGGCGGCTGGGAGACGCACGCGAACGTCACGCCCGAGCGGATCACGCTCTCGTTCGCCGGGTGGGCGCCCGACGCGAGCGGCGTCTGGTCGAGCACCACGCGCTTCCGCGTGGTCGACATCTCCGACCCGTCCGGCGCCCTCGCGGCGAGGTCTGGAACGGCGGCGCCACGCTGGAGGTCTTCTCCTCTCCCGCGCCCGGCGCGGCGAAGCCGCTCGCGCGCCTCCCCATCGCCGTGGCCGAGACGCTCACCGCGGCGCGCTTCGACGGCGCGCGCGTCTACATCGTGACGGCGCGCGCCGTCGATCCGCTCTGGGCCGTCGACGCGAGCGACCCGGCGCATCCGCAGCTCGCCGGCTCGCTCGCCATGCCGGGGCAGCTCGACTTCATCGAGCCGCGCGGTGACCGGCTCCTGGCGCTCGGGCACACGAGCGAGGCGGGACAGCCGTTCCAGCTCGCCGTCTCGCTCATCGACGTGACGCAGCTCGCGACGCCGAAGCTCCTCTCCCGCGCCATGTTCGGCGCGAGCTTCGGCTGGATCGGCGCGCAGGTGGACGACCTGCGCAAGGCGTTCATCGTGCTCGACCCGCCGCCCGCGGACATCGGCCTCGTCCTCGTGCCGGTGCAGGGCTTCGACCAGACGACCTGGCGGTTCGCGGGTGGCACCCAGCTCCTCGACCTCTCGCGCGACGCGCTCACGCTGCGCGGGTTCCTCGCCCACCCGGGCGCGGTGACCCGGTCGTTCCCGGCCGACGCCTCCGGCACGCACCTCATCGCGCTCTCCGACAGCGCGCTGCAGACGATCGACGCCGCCGACCGCGATGCGCCGGCGGAGCTGGCCCGCCTCGACCTCGCCCGCTCCGTCACGACGCTCGCGCTCGTGCGCGGCAAGGCGGTGGAGCTCGCCGGGGACTGGTACCGCGGCGCGATGGAGCTCGCGATCACCGACGCGCTCGATCCCGATGCGGCGGCGCCGCTCGCGCGCGTGGACGTGGCCGCGCCGAGCGCGCGGATGTTCCAGGACGGCGACGTGACCTGGCTCATGGCGCGGGACTGGGCATCGGGCGCCGCCTGGCTGCAGGCGGTGGACCTCTCCGACCCGCTCCACCCGGCCCTGCGCGGTCGCCTCGACCTCGCCGCCGGCCAGGGCGGAGGGTTCTACCCGCTCTGGTGGGGGTACGGCGACGAGGCGGTGCTGGTGGGCCATGCGCTCGCGGTCCACGACGCGCGCTGGTTCTGCCCCGGCGTGTGCGCGACCGCCGGCGGGGCGGTGCCGGCGGACGAGGTGCGCGTGTACGACCTCTCCGACCCCGACCACCCGAAGCTCGCGTCGAGCGTGGCGCTCCCGGACGGCGCGTGGTCATGGGGCCTCGAGGCGAGCGGCCGCTACGCGTGGATCACGCACTTCGAGGTGGCGCCGGAGGCGACGCTCGGGCGCTACTACGTCGATCGCATCGACCTCGCGAACCCATCGCGCCCGGTCCTGCTCGCGAAGATCAACGTGCCGGGCATCTTCTTCGCGGCCTCGGACGACGGCCGGCGCATCTTCACGCTCGAGACCTGGTGGACCGACTCGGCGACCACGACGTGGGTCAACGGGCTCACGCTCACGGCGGACGGCACGGCGCGACTCGACGGCAGCGCCAAGCTCGCCGGCTACCCGGATGGCGCCGCGGCGCGCGCGGGCACCGCCTGGGTGGCGACGCAGGAGTGGACGAGCGATGGGTCGGTGTCGACGCTGCACGCGGTCGACCTGGGGCTCATGGCGGTGACGAGCCGGCAGCGGGTCCAGGGGAGCTGGGCGTGGCTGCGCAAGGCCGAGGGCGGGAAACTCTTCCTGCAGGCGAGCTGGCAGGACCAGGGGATCCTCGTCTACGACCTCGGCGATCCGCGGCACCCGACCTTCGAGCGCTTCTTCCGGACGGAGGCGTGGGTCTGGGACGTCGTCGTCGGGGGCGGATGGGCCTACCTGCCGTCGGGCGCCTACGGTGTACCCATGGTGAAGCTCGCCGCGCCATGATCGCGGCGCCACTCGCCGCGCCACGTCACGGTGGCGAAGACGAGCGTGCGCCGGTAGTCGAGGGCGGAACCGCCTCCGGAGACGGCCTCGGCGCGGTAGTGGGCGATCGCCAGGGCGAGCTCCGCCGCGCGGCCGAGCGGTCGCGTGAGCCGCAGCTCGAGCGCGTCCTGGCTCTCCTGTCCCTCCGCGAGCAGGAGCTGCTGCGGCAGGAAGAGCGGGCGCGGGTAGGACGACCACTGCAGCGCGATCCGGAGCGCGACCGTGACGTCGAGCGGCAGGGTCGCCGCGCCGCGCGCCGCGACGCGGTGCCGGTCGAAGTTGCCGCCGTCGGCGCTCGAGCGGTTCCACGCGTACGCGTAGCCGACCGAGACGATGAAGTCGTCGCTCGTGCGCGCCCACTCGACCGAGGCGGTCTGCGTGCGGTCGTCGCGGCCACCGGACGCGACGGCGTCCCATCGCGGGAAGCTCGCCCACGCCACGCCGTAGCCGGCGGAGAGCACGTCGTCCGCGGAGGGCGCCCAGGAGAGGCGCAGGGCCGCCTCGGGGCCGGAGGCGAGGAATGGCCGCAGGGTCGCCTCGCGGGGCGCGAAGAGCGTCCAGCCGCCGCTCAGCGCCGCCCCCCATGCTCCTCCGGTCCACGCCAGCGAGCCCTCGCCGTGCAGCGCGTCCTGGTCGAGGCCGTGGCCACGCTCGGTGAGATCGCGCGCCGACAGGTCGGCCCCGGCGACGAGCCCCGCCCCCAGCGGGAGCCGGGCGGCCGTGTCGAGCCGCGAGGCGATCGCGCTCGCCTGCGCCTCGCGCCGGTAGAGCCGCACGGCCTCGTCGAGCGTGGCGGCGAGGCGGAGCCCGCCGCCGCCGGCCACCCCGCGCGCGCGCAGGAGCGCGATCGCGAATCCGTCCGCCGGGCCCGCGCCGCCGATCGTGCGTCCAGGGTTGGTGTCGACGCCGGCGCCGCCCTCGGCGTGCAGCGACGCGTCCCCATCCGCGTGCGTGGCCGAGAGGGGCGCCGCCAGGGCGACCGCGGCGGCGAGCAGGACAGGTCGGCGCTTCACGCGTCGTGATCGTACCAAAACCCTACCGCGCCGCGTCGGCTGCCTTCGCCTCGGCCTCGAGCCCGCGGACCTGGGCGCGCAGCGCCGCGAGCGCGGCCTCGATCTCGCCGCGCTTGCGCTCGAGCTCCGCGAGCGAGTCGCGGGGGGCCGGCGCGAGCGCGTCCGGGGCACGAAGTCCCGGCTCGCCCACGACCAGGGCGGGCTGCGATGGTGACGCGCCTGCGGCCACCGGGCCCGGCGATCCGCCGACCGGCGCGCTCGTCGGGCTCGCCGGCCCGGGTGGCGGCGCGCTCGACGTCCCCGCCCCGCCCGGCGCGCCCGGTGGACCCAGCGCGCGTCGCGGCGCCGTCTCCGCGAAGAGATCGCCCGGGCCGCCGACCGCGTCGGCGCGCTCCCTGAGGTGGGCGCGTCGGTGCGCGGCGCCGAGCCGCCGGTCCACCTCGGCGAGCGCGGCCGCGAGGCGGTCGGCGCGGTCCCGCAGCGCGTCCGCGCGCTCGCGGAGCTCCTCTGGCTCGGGCGCGACGGCGGTGGTGGGCGGCGCGCCGGAGCGATCGAGCAGCGCAGCGAGCTCCTGCGCGCGCGCGAGGAGGCGCTCGAGCTGCGGTGCGACGGCGCGTCCCGCCGCGGCCTCCCGCTTCAGCGCCTCGATTCGCGGAGCCAGCGCCGCGAGCTCCGCCGCGGCGGCCGCCCGCGCGGACCCCCGCGGCGCCGGCGCGGGGTCGGCGCCCGCCGCCATCGCCGGCGCTGCGGCCCAGGCGACGAGCGAGGCCGCGGCCAGCGCGAGGACCCGTCGCGACGTCATGGGGGCGAAGGTGAGCAAGGCGCGTGCCGGTGGGCAGACCACGGGCATGGTCCGAAATTCGCGCCCATGCGCGGCGCGGACCGGGCGCGCGCCGCCGGATCTCCGGCGGGGCCTCGAAAATCCGACGGCCGGTGCGCGCGCCGTCATGTCCCTTCCTCGGGCTCACCCGGCCGCCCGATCCCGTACTTCTCCAGCTTGTAGTAGAGCGCGCTCGGCTTGATGCCGAGGAGCCGGGCCGCCTCGGCCTTCACGCCGCGGGCCCGCTCGTACGCCGCGAGGACGAGCTGCCGCTCGAGCTGCTCCAGGATCTCGTTCAGGCTCCTGTCACCGGTCGGGATCGGGATCTCGGGCCGCGCGTCACGGAGCGCGACGGGAAGGTCCTCGGCCCGGACGACGTCGCCCTCGCAGAACACCATCGCCTGCTGCACCGCGTTCTCGAGCTCGCGCACGTTCCCAGGCCAGGCGTGGCGGCGGAGCGCCTCGATGGCGTCGCGCTCGAGCCCCGCCAGCGTGCGGCCCATGCGCGCCGCGTGCTTCTCGAGGAAGTGGCGGGCGAGCGGCTCCACGTCGTCGAGCCGGTCGCGCAGCGGCGGCACCGTCAGCGGCACGATGGCGAGGCGGTAATAGAGGTCCTCCCGGAAGCGGCCCTCGGCGACCGCCCTCGCGAGCTCGCGGTGCGTCGCCGCGACGAGGCGCACGTCGACCTCGATGGTCTCCTCGCCGCCGACGCGCTCGAAGCGCCTCTCCTGGATGACGCGCAGGAGCTTCACCTGGATGGGCGGCGGGATCTCTCCGACCTCGTCGAGGAAGAGCGTGCCGCCGTGCGCCAGCTCGAACCGGCCGATCTTCCGCTTGACGGCGCCGGTGAAGGCGCCGCGCTCGTGTCCGAAGAGCTCGCTCTCGAGGAGCCCCTCGGGGAGCGCGGCGCAGGAGACCGAGACGAACGGTCCCTCGCGCCGCCGGCTCGCCTCGTGGAGCGCGCGCGCGACGAGCTCCTTCCCCGTGCCGGACTCGCCCAGCACGAGCACGGTCGCGTCGGTCGCGGCCACCTTCCGGATCTGCTCTCGCAGCCGCCGCAGCGCGTCCGAGTCGCCGACGAGGCCGAGCGGCCCCGCCTCCCTCGCCCGATCCTCGTCGAGCGCGGCCGCGCGCGCGTGGGCGTCGCGGGCGCGCCGCCGCTCGCGCGCGATCTCGACCGCCTTCTCCACGCGGGCGGCGAGCAGCTCGGGCGAGAAGGGCTTCTCGATGAAGTCGACGGCGCCGGCGCGCATCGCCTCCACCGCCGCGCCCACGCTCCCGTGCGCCGTCACCACGACGACGGTCGCCTCCGGATCGGCGTCGCGCAGCCGCCGCACGACCTCCATCCCGTCGACGGGGATCATGCGGAGGTCGGTGACGACCACGTCGTAGTGCCGGCGGACGTAGGCGGCGAGCGCGTCCGCGCCGCCCTTCACGCCGTGCGCCTCGTGGCCGAGCCGCGTGAGCGTCAGGACCATCCCGTCGCGCATCGCATCGCTGTCGTCGACCACCAGGATCCTGGGCATCGCGCGAATTCTAGGCCGTCGAGGCTCCGGCGCGAACGGCCTGGCGGGACGCGCCCGCCGGCACGACGAGGGATGCCACCGTGCCGCCCCCTGGGCGGTCGGCGAGCGCGAGGCGGCCTCCGTGCGCCTCGGCTGCCTTGAGAGCCAGGGCCACCCCGAGGCCCGTCCCGCGCTCCTTCGACGTGAAGAACGGCTCGAAGAGGTGGGCGCGCGCCTCGCCGGACAGGCCCGGCCCCCGGTCGCGCACCTCGACCAGCGCCTCGCCACCGCCGACCTGGAGGGCGATCTCGACGCGCCCGCCCTCCGGGGAGGCCTCGACCGCGTTGCGGACGAGGTTGAGCGCGGCGCGGCGCAGCGCGTCGCGGTCCGCCGTGAAGCGGCCGCTCCCCTCGGCGAGGAGCTCGACGCCGCGCTCGCGCGCGAGCGGCAGGGCCAGCTCCCGGAGCTCGGCCGCGAGCTGGCCCGCGTCGATCTCCTCGAGCGCGAGCGCCCGGGCGCGGGCGTAGTCGAGGAAGTCGGTCACGAGCCGGTCGAGGGAGGCGAGCTCCTTCCGGATCCGCTCCACGTGGGCCGCCTCGGGGCGTCCGCGCAGGTCGTCGGCGAGGGCGCCCGCGAAGAGCTCGATGGCGCCGAGCGGATTGCGCACCTCGTGCGCGATCCCGCCCAGCATCGTCTCGCGCTCGCGGTCGCGCGCGTGGAGCGCCTGGCGCATCTCCTCGAGCGTGCGCCGCAGCGTCGCGATCTCC
>WNGE01004885.1_pt1 | contig 15337 bp, 6 predicted proteins | sample 5400651 | NCBI WGS metagenome assembly WNGE01 (sample SAMN13153370, study PRJNA577476) | soil metagenome | isolation source: 60 cm soil or saprolite under grassland replicate 2 | place: USA:California | collected 2016-06-15 | reverse complement strand
TGTTCTTGATGTAGTCGGCGTGGCCCGGGCAGTCGACGTGCGCGTAGTGACGGTTCTCCGTCTCGTACTCGACGTGCGACGTGTTGATCGTGATGCCGCGCTGCCGCTCCTCGGGCGCGTTGTCGATCGAGTTGAAGTCGCGGACCTCGGTGGCGGAGACGCCCTGCTCGGCGAGAACCTTCGAGATCGCGGCGGTCAGGGTCGTCTTGCCGTGGTCGATGTGACCGATGGTGCCGACGTTGAGATGCGGCTTGTTGCGTTCAAACTTCTGCTTGGACACTTCTACTTACCTCCGGTTGCTTTACGAGGGGGTCGGTGAGTCGACGAGCTCGCCTGCGATCGACTGAGGGACTTCCTCGTAGCGATCGAACTGCATCGTGAACGTGGCCCGCCCCTGCGTCGTCGAGCGCAGGTCGGTGGCGTAGCCGAACATGGTCGCGAGCGGGACGCGCGCGCGGATCGCCTGCGCGTTGCCGCGCGGCTCGAGGCCCTCGACGCGCCCCCGGCGCGAGTTGAGATCGCCCATCACGTCGCCGAGGTACTCCTCGGGCGTCACGACCTCGACGGCCATAACGGGTTCGAGAAGCTTCGGCTTTGCCCGCTGCTCGGCGTTCTTGAACGCCATCGAGCCGGCGATCTTGAAGGCCATCTCACTCGAGTCGACCTCGTGGAACGAGCCGTCGACGAGCTCGACCCGGACGTCGACGACGGGGTAGCCGGACATGACTCCCGACTCCATCGCCTCCTGAATGCCGAGGTCGACCGAAGAGATGTACTCCTTGGGAATCTTGCCGCCGACGATCTTGTCGACGAACTCGTAGCCGTCGCCGGGATCCATCGGCTCGAGGTTGATCACGGCGTGGCCGTACTGGCCGCGGCCGCCGGTCTGGCGGACGAAGCGCCCTTCGATCTTCTCGACCGGCTTGCTGACCGTCTCGCGGTACGCGACCTGGGGACGGCCGACGTTGGCGTCGACGCTGAACTCGCGCGTGAGCCGGTCGACGATGATCTCCAGGTGGAGCTCGCCCATGCCCGAGATCAGCGTCTGGCCCGTTTCGTCGTCCGTGCGGACGCGGAAGGTCGGGTCCTCCTCGGCGAGGCGCTGCAGGCCGGCGCCCAGCTTGTCCTGGTCGCCCTTCGTCTTCGGCTCGATCGCCACCGAGATCACCGGCTCCGGAAAGTCCATCGACTCGAGCCGGATCGGCGCCGTGTCGGTGGCGAGCGTGTCGCCGGTGGTCGTGTTCTTGAGACCCACTGTCGCGGCGATCTCGCCTGCCATGATCTGCGCCCGCTCCTCGCGGTGATTCGCGTGCATCTGCAGGATCCGGCCGACGCGCTCGGTCTTGCCCGTCGTCGTGTTCAGGACGCGGTCGCCTGCGTTGACCTGCCCTGAGTAGACCCGGATGTACGTCAGCTTGCCGACGTAGGGGTCGGACATGACCTTGAAGGCCAGCGCCGAGAACGGCTCATCGACAGCGGGCCGCCGCGACAGCTCGTGTTCGGTCCGTGGGTCGATGCCGTGCACCGGCGGCACGTCGAGCGGGCTCGGCAGGTAGTCGACGACCGCGTCGAGCAGCGGCTGGACGCCCTTGTTCTTGAACGCGGAGCCGGCGAGCACCGGAGTGACGGTGATGTCGAGCGTCGCGGCGCGGAGCGCGCGCTTCAGCATCTCCGGTGTGACAGCGTCCTCGTCCAGCAGGTACGTCTCGAGCAGCTCATCGTCGTGGTCCGCGACCGAGTCGATCAGCTGGTGGTGGTACTCCTGCGCCTGCTCGAGTAGCTCGGCGGGAATCTCCTCGACCTCGTAGTTCGTGCCGAGCTCGTCCTGCCAGACGAGCGCGCGCATCTCGACCAGGTCGATGACGCCGCGGAAGTGCTCCTCCTGGCCGAGCGGCAGCTGCACCGGCACCGGCCGGGCGCCGAGGCGGTCGACCATCGACTGCACGGAGGCGAAGAAGTCCGCGCCGGTGCGGTCCATCTTGTTGATGAAGGCGATTCGCGGCACGCGGTAGCGGTCGGCCTGCCGCCAAACCGTCTCGGACTGCGGCTCCACGCCTGCCACGGCGTCGAAGACAGCGATCGCGCCGTCGAGCACGCGCAGGCTGCGCTCCACCTCGACCGTAAAGTCCACGTGCCCGGGCGTATCGATAATGTTCACGCGAAAGTCGCGCCAGAACGCCGTCGTCGCAGCCGACGTGATCGTGATCCCGCGTTCCTGCTCCTGCGCCATCCAGTCCATCACCGCGGCGCCCTCGTGGACCTCACCCATCTTGTGGGTGCGCCCCGTGTAGTAGAGGATCCGTTCGGTCGTCGTGGTCTTGCCCGCGTCGATGTGGGCCATGATCCCGATGTTCCGGACGCGGTCCAGGGCCACAGGGGCGCCCTTTGTCTTGTCAACGGTGGCCATAGCGGTTACCAGCGGTAGTGGGCGAAGGCCTTGTTGGCCTGCGCCATCCGGTAGAGGTCGTCCTTGCGCTTGAAGGCGTTGCCCTGCTGGTTGAGGGCGTCCAGAATCTCGCCGGCGAGCTTGTCCGACATGTGCTTCTCGCGCCGGTCGCGCGAGTACGTGACGAGCCAGCGCACAGCGAGCGTGCGCGCGCGGCGCTGCGGCACCTCCACAGGCACCTGGTAGTTCGCGCCGCCGACGCGGCGGGAGCGGACTTCGAGCACCGGCGTGATCGTCTTGATCGCCTGCTCGAGCACTTCGACCGGGGGCTTGCCGGTCTGTTCGCCGACGCGATTCAGTGCGTCGTACACGATCTGCTCGGCCGTGCTCTTCTTCCCGCGCGTCATGACACGGTTGATCACCTGGCTGACCAGGCGTGAGTTGTGGACTGGGTCCGGCGAGAGCTCGCGGACCGGAATCTCTGCTCGGCGAGGCATTACGAACCCTTCTTGGCGCCGTACTTGGAGCGGCCCTTGCGGCGATCGCCGACGCCGGCGGTGTCGAGCCCGCCGCGGATCACCTTGTAACGAAAGCCCGGCAGGTCGCGGACGCGGCCGCCGCGGATCAGCACGACGGAGTGCTCCTGAAGGTTGTGTCCCTCGCCGGGAATGTACGCCCCGACTTCCATCCCGTTCGTCAGCCGCACACGAGCGACCTTGCGCAGCGCCGAATTCGGCTTCTTCGGTGTGGTCGTATACACGCGTGTACACACGCCGCGCTTCTGCGGCGCCCCGCGCAGGGCAGGGGTCTTCACCCTCGCCTTCGGCGCGGTGCGGCCCTTGCGCACGAGTTGATTCACGGTCGGCATTGCTGTTGCAGCTTCTCCAGGGGAAAGGGGTTACGACACAACAAAGGCTGGCCAGGGGGCATGCCCCTGCCAACCGGACAAGCATGGTAGCGAATCGCTCTCGGGTGCGTCAAACCCGCGAAACCCGCATCGTTGCGAGGATTTCGCGTGGTCGGTATCGGATCTGCCATGGTCGTATTTATGACTTTGAAACTATAGTCAAGCGGCCCTCGGGGAATTACAGTGAGATCGGGCCCGCTTGGGGCTGCGGCTTCGGCGGGGGACCGGGAATAGTTGGGGGACGAATGAGCTCGAAGAAGTGGTCGGTGTGACGACGACTATCGTCGTAGCCATCGCCGCAGGCGCGGCGGCGGTCGCCTTGCTGCTCGTCGTTCTCTGGCTCGTCCGCGGCGCTGGGAAGGGCGTTCAGAGCGACGAGCGCCTGGCCGAGCTCGTGTCCGACATGAACTCGCGCATGGAGACCATGGTCAGCGAGCTATCGGAGGCGCTCGAGCATGCCCAGGAAGAGGGAAGGCGGAACCAGATGCTCGCCGAGCTCGCCGGCACGATCGACCTCGACGAGGTGCTGACGAGGACGCTCGACGCTGCCGGCGCGATGCCTGGGGTTGACGCCGCGCTCGCTCGACTGGACAACGGCGCCGACACACCGATCATCGCGACCCTCGGTCTGACGACCGAGGAGGCGCAGCGCCAAGCGATCGCCGGGCCTCCGGGCGGCGCGGAGGCGCGTTCGATCTCCCTCGTCTACCAGTACCCGACCGAACTGGTCTCGAACGACGGCTCGACGGGCCTGATCCACTCGGGACTCGCGGTGCCGATCCAGACCGAGAACGGCTCGATAGGCTTCATCGCGGTCTTCTCTCGCTCGCGTTCGCACTCGTGGGACGACGACGAGGTGCGAGAGCTCGAGGAGCTCGCGCTGCGAGCCGGGCCTGCGATCGAGAACGCGAAGCGGTTCCGCGAGGCGCGCCAGCTCGCCGACCTCGACGCCCTGACCGGCCTCCACAACCGGCGCTACTTCCACGAGACGCTCAGTCGCGAAGTCGCCCGCGCCCAGCGCTACGACAGGCAACTCGCCCTGGTCGTCCTCGATCTCGACGACTTCAAGGCGATCAACGACCGGATCGGACATCTCACGGGCGATGCCGTGATCGCCGAGTCGGCAGAACGCGTCCGCGACGTCGTCCGCACGGCGGACATCGCCTGCCGCGTCGGCGGCGACGAGTTCGCCGTGATCCTTCCGGAGTCGACGCTTGCCGACGCCGACCAGCTCTATCGGCGGCTGCAGGCAGCGGTGTCGGCGCGGCCGATCGGGCAGGCAGGACCGCTCTCCTTCTCTGCCGGGGTGGCTGAGCTCAAGCCCGAGGACGACCCGACGACGTTCTTCGAGCGTGCTGACGAGGCGCTCTACGCTGCCAAGGAACGCGGCAAGGCGCAGGTCGTCGCTTCGAACGCGGCGAGCTAGCTTCTAATAAACCCGAGCAAGTGATCTAGATCACTTGCTCGACCGCGGGCCGCCGATGGTGGTCGTCGAGGCGGCGGCGCCCGAGTCGAGCGCGAGATACGGCAAGTAGTCGGTCAGCGGTACGACCTCGACGGCCGGCAGCTGGTCGCGCCAGCAGAGGGTCTGCGATTGGGCGGACTTCTCGCGCCCGAGCAGCCAGTTTTGGTACGCGGTGTCGCGGGCGAGCGAGACGAGCGCGGTCACGATCGGCGTGCGAGCCTTGGCGAGCGGGAGCTCGGCGAGGTCGACGGTCGGCCCGAGCGCCTTGACCTTGAAGACGCCGGTCATCGTCCGCAGGGTCGCCTGCTGGCCGTTCTTGAGCGTGAAGACGCGCGGCGGGGCGACGGCGCCCAGCGCGAAGCCGCGCTTCGAGTTCGCGAGCCACGGCGCTGCGGGCTTCACGGACACGAGTCGCACAGGCGCTGCTGCGTAGGTGTCGTAGTACGACCGAACCTCCGCCGACGACGGGCCCCCGACGTGTAGGCGCGACTGAATCTGCGAGCGCCGAAGCTCGTCGCCGATCACGCCTCGCGCGATCCCCAGGTTGGCGCGATCCCGGCCAAGCGCAGCGAGGTAGGCGGCCCTGCTCCCGTGGAAGTGGAGAGCGATCACCGCCTTCTCGGCATTGAGGATCGCCGTGGTCGTGACGCGCGCGTACGAGCTCGCCACGGCGCGGGAGTAGGCAGCGGTGAACGCGGGCTGCGGGTCTTGCGTCACGCGTGAGATCGAGGCCGCGACGTCCCAGCGAACCTGGAAACCGTTGACGGTGCAGCGCGAGCCGTGCGGAAAGATCAGCTGGCCTGCGGTCACGTCGGTGTTCAGCTCCGCACCGGCCTTCCGCGGCGCATCGCAGAGGTTCGGGTCGCGGGCCCAGAGGTAGACGCAGGCGTTGGTCGGCTTGTCCGGATCGGACTCGGCGGCCGTCCAGGTCGCCCAGCCCCACGACCAGACCGTCGCGAGCCCAAGCTCACGTGCCACTGTCCGGGCGGCAAGAGCCTGGAGCTTCGTCAGCTCGAACCACTTGCTGGCCGGCCTCAAAAGCTCCCGGCCTCCGGAGCCCGGCGTCGTCTGGAACCCGAGCATGATCCCGAGCTTCGACGGCGGGATCCCGATCGAGATGAAGTCCTGGGCTCCGCCGCGGAACATCTGGCGGATCGTCCGGCTGCCCTGGATGACGCCGAGCTTGTAGATCTTCGGCGCCGGGAAATAGACCTCGCGCACGATCGATGCGACCTGGGCGACCTGGCGCCACCAATCGCCCGCCTCGCCGCCCGTGTAGGGGGTGCTCGAGACGAGCAGAACGGGCTTCGCGCCGCGGGCGGCGATCGTGCGCAGGAAGGTCAGCACGTTCGCGCGGTACTGCGCGTTGCTCACGCTCCAGGGCGTTAGCGTGCTCGCGCCCTGCAGCTCGTTCTCGGCGATCACCGGGTTGGAGCACCCCATCGCGTTCGACGCATACGTGTAGAAGCGGTTCGCGCGGTCGGCCACCGTCGCCGGATCGGCGGGCTCGGTCGGGGTCCCCGTCCGCCGGGTGAGGTTGAGGTCGAAGTAGACGGTCTTCGCCCCGCGGGCCCGGATCTGCGGCGGGAAGATGAAGTTGGAGGCGGCATCGACGGTGCCGGGCTTCGCAAACAGCTCCCAGTAGGGAACGGAGCCGTCGGCGAAGTCGATCCAGACCGGCTTCTTGGCCGGCAGCGAGCAGGCGTCGGTGGCCGCAGCCTCAGGCGCCGCGGGACGTGCCGAGGCTGTCGTGAGGCCGGCGGCGGCGACCAGCAGAAGCAGAGAGATGCTCTTCACGCGCGCGCGACACTAACTAGCAGGAATTCCGGAGGGCCGCGAAGCGGCTGTCCGCGAAGCGGACCAGTGGAAGGGGTCTGGGGGAACCGGGAGGTTCCCCCAGCTTGGAGCGTTACCCGTACCTAGCCCTCGTCCAGAGGAGTGTCGACCTCGGGGATCTCCTCGGCCTCTACCTCTTCGCTCGGCGGGTTCTCCTCGCCGAACTCGGGGGTTCCGCCGAAGTCGAGGCCCAGGCTGGCGAGGCTCGCGCCGTCGCCGCCGTCCCCGCCGATCTCCTGCAGCGCCGCGAGGAGCGCCTCGCGCTCGTACGTCTCCGCAGGCACCTTCTCCGACGGGCTGATGTCGATCGTCCGGTAGCGCTTCAACCCGGTGGCAGCCGGGATCAGCTTGCCGATGATCACGTTCTCCTTCAGCCCAAGCAGGCGGTCGACCTTGCCCTCGATCGAAGCGTCGGTCAGGACCTTGGTCGTCTCCTGGAAGGAGGCGGCCGAGAGGAAGGACTCGGTTGCGAGGGAGGCCTTCGTGATCCCGAGGATCAACGGCTCCCACGTCGCCTGCTCCTTCTTCTCCTTCTTGACGCGGGCGTTCTCGCGGTCGAGCACGACCTTGTCGACGAGCTGGCCCGGCAGCAGGTCGGTGTCGCCGGCGCTCTCGACACGGACCTTCTTCAGCATCTGACGGACGATCAGCTCGATGTGCTTGTCGTGGATGTCGACGCCCTGTGATTTGTAGACGCGCTGCACCTCCTGGACGAGGTACAGCTCGGTCGCCGTGTCACCCTTCAGGCGCAGCAGGTCAGCCGGGTTGAGCGAGCCCTCGTGGAGGGCGTCGCCCGGCTCGACGATTTGGCCGTCGGCGACGAGCACGCGCGTCCGGCGCGGCAGCTGGTAGCTGACGGGCTCCTCCTCGCCCTCGACGAGGATCGAGAGCTTCGGCCCGCGGTCGGTGTCCTCGATCTTGACCGTACCCGAGACCTCCGACAGCTTGGCGGCGCCCTTCGGGTTCCGCGCCTCGAAGATCTCGACCACGCGCGGGAGACCGTGCGTGATGTCGGCTCCGGCGACGCCGCCCGTGTGGAACGTCCGCATCGTCAGCTGGGTGCCGGGCTCGCCGATCGACTGCGCGGCGATGATTCCGACCGCGTCGCCGATCTCGCTGATCCCGCCGGTGGCAAGGAAGGTGCCGTAGCAGGCCTGACAGACGCCGAACTCGCTCTTGCACTTGAGCACCGAGCGGACCGGCAGCGTCGCGCCTACCGAGTCCTCCTCGCCGAGCCCCTCGAGCACCTCGCGGAGCAACGGCATCGTCACGAGCGCGCCCTTCTCGGCCAGCACGGTCTTGCCGGGCTTGCCCGAGGCGAGCGGCTTGTGGACGTCCTCGGCGACCGTCCGCCCGAGCAGGCTCTTGTTCAGCCCTTCGGGAACCTGGATCGGAAGCTCGACGAACTCCTTCGTCTTGCAGTTCTCCTCGCGGATGATCACGTCCTGGGAGACGTCGACGAGGCGGCGCGTCAGATAGCCCGAGTCGGCGGTCCGGAGCGCCGTGTCGGCGAGACCCTTGCGGGCGCCGTGGGTCGAGATGAAGTACTCGAGCACCGACAACCCCTCCATGAAGTTGGCCTTGATCGGGCGCTCGATGATCTCGCCCTTCGGATTCGCCATCAGGCCTCGCATGCCGGCGAGCTGGCGGATCTGCTTGAAGGAACCGCGCGCCCCGGAGTTGGCCATCATGAAGATCGGGTTCAGCTCGTTGAGGTTCTTCTCCATCGCCTCGGCGACCTCTTCGGTGGCCTCGGTCCAGAGCTCGACGATCTTCTCGTGGCGCTCCTCCTCGGTGATCAGGCCGCGCTCGTACAGGGCCTCGATCTCGCTCACTCGCTCCTCGTAGCCGCCGAGGATCTGCTCCTTGGACTCGGGGATGACGATGTCGTTCTTCGAGATCGTCACGCCGGCGTCGGTTGCGTACTTGAACCCGAGGGACTTGATCGTGTCGAGGACGTCGGCGATCACCTGGGCGCCGTAGCGCTCGGCCAGCTCGGAGATGAATGCGTCCATCTCCTTCTTCGACAGCGTCGTGTTGACGTAGGGGAAGTCCTCGGGAGCCTCGTCGAGGCCCTGTGCCTCGCGCAGAGACCGCTCGACCTCGACGTTGAAGATCACGCGCCCCGGAGTGGTGAGCATGACCTCCTCGCCGTGCCGGTACTCGATCGGCTGCTGCAGCTTGACCTGCTCAGACTCGACCGCCCGCTCGACCTCCTCCTCGGAGGCGAATCGCTTCGGCCGCGGATCGAGGTCCTCGGCGCGGAGCTCGTTCAGGTTCCGCTCCGAGTACGTGAGGTAGTACTCACCGAGCACCATGTCCTGCGTCGGAGTCGTCAGCGGACGCCCGTGCGCGGGCGAGAGGATGTTGTTCGCCGAGAGCATCAGGATCCGAGCCTCGGCCTGGGCCTCCGCGGAGAGCGGCAGGTGGACCGCCATCTGGTCGCCGTCGAAGTCCGCGTTGAAGGCGTGGCAGACGAGCGGGTGGACCTGAATCGCCTTGCCCTCGACGAGCACCGGCTCGAACGCCTGGATGCCCAGGCGGTGGAGCGTCGGCGCGCGGTTGAGCAACACCGGATGCTCGGCGATGACCTCCTCGAGGACGTCCCAGACCTCCGGGACCATCGAGTCGACGTGCTTCTTGGCGGCCTTGATGTTCTGGACGGACTTCCGCTCGACGAGCCGGCTCATGATGAACGGCTTGAAGAGCTCGAGCGCCATCAGCTTCGGCAGACCGCACTGGTGCAGCTTCAGGTTCGGCCCGGAGACGATCACCGAGCGGCCCGAGTAGTCCACGCGCTTGCCGAGCAGGTTCTGGCGGAAGCGGCCCTGCTTGCCCTTGAGCATGTCGGAGAGCGACTTCAGCGGCCGGTTGCCCGGGCCGGTGACGGCGCGGCCGCGGCGGCCGTTGTCGAACAGCGCGTCGACGGCCTCCTGCAGCATCCGCTTCTCGTTGTTGACGATGATCTCCGGCGCGCCGAGGTCGAGCAGCCGCTTGAGGCGGTTGTTCCGGTTGATCACGCGGCGGTAGAGGTCGTTCAGGTCGCTTGTCGCGAAGCGGCCGCCGTCGAGCTGGACCATCGGGCGGAGCTCCGGCGGGATCACCGGCACCGCCTCGAGGACCATCCACTCGGGCTTGTTCTCCGAGGTGACGAACGCACTGACTACCTTCAGCCGCTTGATCGCGCGCTGCTGCTTCTGGCCCTTCGACGTCTTGATCGTCTCGCGGAGCAGCTTCGCCTCGGCCTTGAGGTCGAGATCCTTCAGCAGCTCGCGGATCGCCTCCGCGCCCATGCCGCCGGCAAAGTAGACGCCGAAGCCGTAGGGCGAGCCGAAACGGTCCTTGAGCTCGCGGAAGAGCTGCTCGTCGTTGACGATCTGCTTCGGCTCGAGCTCGCGGAAGAGATTCCAGGTCTCCTCGAGCCGGTTGACGGAGTCGACAGCGGCCTCACGCGTGTCTGCACGCCGTGACTCGATGTCCTGGTACATCTCGCGCACCTTCACGAGCCACTGCACGAGCGCGTCGAAGTCCTCCTTCTGGATCTTCCCGTCCGTGCGCAGGCAGAGGTCGCTGACGAGCTCGCGCACCTCGTCGTCCGTCGCGGTCGGCTCGGCGGTCTCCAGCGCCTCGCGGAGGAGGCCCTTGCCGAGCCCGCGCGCCTTTTCGAACTGCTTCTCGTCGATGCCGGCGACCAGCTCGACGTCGTCCTCGTGGATCTTGGCCTTCTTGTCGAGCAGGCCGTCAAGGACTCGGTTGATGTGCTTCGTCAGCGCGCCCTTCTTCGAGCCGCTCGCCTTCGCGAGCTGCTTGTTCAGAGGCGCCAGCGCCTGCCGGATCTGGATCGCGACGTTGCCGACGGTCTCGAGCTCCTTTGCGGTCAGCTTGCGGTCGTCGCGGATGGCCGCGTTCCGAACCGACTCGCGGAGCTTCTTCGAATCCTCGGTCGTGATCTGGGGCGCCACCTCGACGAACAGGCCGCCGACGAGCTCGCGCGCCTCCTCGAGCGTCGGCAGGCCCTGCTCCTCCGCCCAGTTGGAGAGGCCGCGTGCCCAGAAGTCGTCGTCCTCGTCGAAGTTCCGCTCCTTGCCCTTGGCGAAGTACTCCCGGCGGCGCTTGAGCCGGTCCTCGAGCGTGACGAGCTGCTCGTCGCGGTCGACCATGATCTGCTCGGACTCGGACTTGACCTTGTCCTCGAGGCCGTTCAGGTCCTTCTGGCGCGCCTCGCCGTCGACCGAGGTGACGATCGACGCCGCGAAGTAGAGAACCTTCTCCAGCTCGCGGGGTGCGATGTCGAGTAGGTAGCCGATCCGGCTTGGGACGCCCTTGAAGAACCAGATGTGCGAGACCGGCGCGGCCAGGTCGATGTGACCCATCCGCTCACGGCGGACCTTCTGCCGCGTCACCTCGACGCCACAGCGCTCGCAGATGATGCCCTTGTAGCGGACGCGCTTGTACTTGCCGCAGTAGCACTCCCAGTCCTTGGTCGGGCCGAAAATGCGCTCGCAGAAGAGGCCGTCGCGCTCGGGCTTGAGCGTGCGGTAGTTGATCGTCTCCGGCTTCGTTACCTCGCCGGACGACCAGTCGCGAATCTGCTTGCTCGATGCGAGTCCGATTCGGATCGCGTCGAAATCATTGATGTCAATCAAAGTGCTCCTTACTCCTCTACGTCCGCTGGTTCAGTCAATGGTCCTGCCTGCTCTTCCGCCTCTTCGGTGGCGACGATCTCGGGCTCGACCTCGACGTCGGCGAGATCGCCGAGCGCCTCGTCGGCCGGCACCTTCAGGTCGCCGTCCTGGTCGACGCGCTCCTGGCCCTCCTCGACCTCCTCGGCCGTCGGGGGCCGCGGCGTCGTGCGCAGTGAGCCCGGCGTCAGGTCGATGCCCAGCTCCTCCGCGGCGCGGAGCAGCTCGTCGTCCTCCTCGCGCACCTCGACCTCCTTGCCCTCGTCGGAGAGGACGTGGACGTCGAGCGCGAGCGACTGCATCTCCTTCAGCAGCACCTTGAAGGACTCGGGGATCGACGGCTCGGCGATGTTCTCGCCCTTGACGATCGCCTCGTACGCCTTCACGCGTCCGACCGTGTCGTCGGACTTGATCGTGAGCATCTCCTGCAGGGTGTAGGCGGCGCCGTAGGCCTCGAGAGCCCAGACCTCCATCTCGCCGAAGCGCTGGCCGCCGAACTGCGCCTTGCCGCCCAGCGGCTGCTGGGTGACGAGCGAGTACGGGCCGGTCGAGCGCGCGTGGATCTTGTCGTCCACGAGGTGGAGCAGCTTCAGGATGTACATGTAGCCGACGGTGATCGACTGCTCGTAGGGGGCGCCGGTCTTGCCGTTGAAGAGCCGCACCTTGCCCGAGCAGCGCCGTCCTTCCGGCTGCTTCTTGTCGACCACGAACTTGATCGGTGAGTCGGGGTTCTGCTCGACCCACTTCATCAGCGCCTCGTCGACGTCGGCCTCGCTGGCGCCGTCGAAGACGGGCGTCGCGATCGGCTGTGCCTCGCCATCCCCGTTCTCGCTGAAGACGCCACGTGCGGCGGCCCAGCCGAGGTGGGTCTCGAGGATCTGGCCGATGTTCATCCGGCTCGGTACGCCGAGCGGGTTGAGGACGACGTCGACCGGCGTGCCGTCCTCGAGGAACGGCATGTCCTCCTCGGGAACGATCCGGGCGATCACGCCCTTGTTCCCGTGGCGGCCCGCAAGCTTGTCGCCCTCGGCGATCTTGCGCTTCTTGGCGACGTAGACGCGGACGAGCTCGTTCACGCCCGGTGACAGGTCGTCACCGTTCTCGCGCGAGAACGTCTTGACGTCGATCACCTTGCCGCCCTCGCCGTGGGGGACCTTCAGCGAGGTGTCGCGGACCTCGCGCGCCTTCTCCTTGAAGATCGCGCGGATCAGCTTCTCCTCGGCCGTCAGCTCGGTCTCGCCCTTCGGCGTCACCTTGCCGACGAGCAGGTCCCCGGAGCCGACCTCGGCGCCGATGCGGACGACGCCGCGCTCGTCGAGGTCCTTGAGCGACTCCTCCGAGCGGTTTGGGATGTCGCGGGTGATCTCCTCGTCGCCCAGCTTGGTCGAGCGGGCGTCGATCTCGTACTCGTGGATGTGGATCGAGGAGAGCACGTCTTCCTTGACGCAGCGCTCCGAGATCACGATCGCGTCCTCGAAGTTGTAGCCCTCGAAGGGCATGAAGGCCACGAGCAGGTTCGCGCCGAGCGCGAGCTCGCCGCTGTCCGTCGAGCTGCCATCCGCGAGCACCTGGTCAGCGCTGACACGGTCGCCCAGGCCGACGATCGGCTTCTGGTGGATCAGTGTGCCCTGGTTCGAGCGCATGAACTTCGTCATGTCGTACGTGTCCCGGCCGTCCCGCGTCTCGACGACGATCTTCTCGGCGTCGACGTCGACGACCTGGCCGGCCTTGTCGGCGATGACGACATCGCCCGTGTCGACCGCGGCCCGGTACTCGAGACCGGTGCCGATCAGCGGCGCCTGCGGAATCATCAGCGGCACGGCCTGCCGCTGCATGTTCGCGCCCATCAGCGCGCGGTTCGCGTCGTTGTGCTCGAGGAACGGGATCAGCGCCGTCGCCACCGAGACGATCTGCGCCGGTGCGACGTCCATGTACTCGACGTCCTGCGGGCGCGCCGTCACGGCCTCCCCCTCACGGGAGCGGCAGAGCACCTGGTCGTCCAGGAACTTGCCCGTCTTCTCGTCGAGCGGCGCCGAGGCCTGCGCGATCGTGAACTGCGCCTCCTCGGCGGCGTCGAGGTAGATGATCTCGTCGGTCACGCGGCCGTTCTTGACCACGCGGTACGGCGTCTGGATGAAGCCGAACTCCGAGACCGTCGCCATCGAGGCGAGCGAGCCGATCAGGCCGATGTTCGGGCCTTCCGGGGTCTCGATCGGGCACATGCGGCCGTAGTGGGTCGGGTGGACGTCGCGCACCTCGATCGGCGCGCGCTCGCGCGTCAGCCCGCCGGCGCCGAGCGCCGAGAGGCGGCGCCGGTGAGTCAGCCCGGCCAGTGAGTTCGTCTGGTCCATGAACTGCGACAGCTGCGAGGAGCCGAAGAACTCCTTCAGCGCCGCGACGACCGGGCGGATGTTGATGATCGTCTGCGGCGTGATCGTGTCCACGTCCTCCGTCGTCATCCGCTCGCGGACGACCCGCTCCATCCGGTAGAGGCCGACCCGGAACGCTTCCTGGATCAGCTCACCGACAGTGCGGAGGCGCCGGTTGCCGAAGTGCTCGTACTCGTCGAGGTCGCCGCGGATCGGATCGCGCGAGAGCACGATCGCGTCGGCGGCGAAGTCCTTCGACTCGAGATCGACCCCGAGCTTCATCGGCAGCTCGACGAGCTTGCGGACGAGCGCGAGGATGTCCTCGGTCGTGAGGACGCGCGTGTCGTCGGGCACCTTGACCTCGAGCCGCTGGTTCAGCTTGTAGCGCCCGACCTTGGTCAGGTCGTAGCGCTTCGGGTCGAAGAAGAGCGCCTTCAGCAGGTTGCGCGCGTTGTCGAGCGTCGGGGGCTCACCCGGACGCTGCTTCTTGAAGACCTCGATCAGGGCCTCCTCCTCGGTCTCCGAGGGGTCCTTCTCGAGCGTGTTGACGATGAACGGCGAGTTGTCGAAGAGCTTGAGGATCGCCTCGTTGGTGCTCGTGTCCAGCTTGAAGCCGGTCGAGGGGTCCTCCTGCGGCAAGGCGCGGAGCAGCGTCGTGATCGGGAGCTTCCGCTTCCGGTCGATGCGGGCGTAGACGACGCCCTTCTTGTCGATCTCGAGTTCCAGCCACGAGCCGCGGGACGGCATCAGGTTCGCGGTGAAGACCTGCTTCGTTGCGTCCTTGGGCTCCATCAGGTAGGCGCCCGGGCTGCGGACGAGCTGCGTGACGATCACGCGCTCGGTGCCGTTGATGATGAAGGTCCCGAACTCGGTCATCATCGGGAAGTCCCCCATGAAGACGTTCTGCTCGCGGATCTCGCCCGTTTCCTTGTTGACGAAGCGGACGGTCATGTTCAGGGGCGCCTGGTAGGTCAGGTCCTTCTCACGGCACTCCTGGATCGAAAACTGGGGATCGCCGAAGCGGTAATCGCCGAACTCCACGGCCAGCGTGCCCGTGTAGTCCTCGATCGGCGAGATGTCCCGAATCGTCTCCAGGAGACCGCCCTCCAGGAACCACTGGAAGGACGCCTTCTGGATGTCGATCAGATTCGGGAGGTCGAGAACGTGCTTGAGACGCGAAAAACTCGTGCGCGCGCGCGGCGCGGCGACCTGGGTGGTCAAGAGATACAGCCTCCCTCGAAAACGGCGCGAGAACTCAGAATCTGGACAGGCGAAGACGACGAAACGTCGGCGCGACCCATAAAGGTACCTAAAGCAGGGCCTCCACCGCAAGGCTGCGGGGCCCGCGTTTCCGGGCGAAATGGTAGCGGCTTCCGGGCGAAATGGGAAGCTGGCGAAAAACGGCGAAGAGGGCGCCCTGGGGCGCCCTCTTCAGCTAGCGAGGTGGTTTTCGGACGGCTAGCCCTTCCCTTTGCCCTTCCCGTGCTGGCGCTCCGAGGTCGTCGTGCCGGTCGCCGCGGTCGTCCCCGTCGTCCCGGTCGTGGCGTCGCCGCCGCTTCCCGGAGCCTTCGGGCAGTCGCCGCCGGGGCCGAGGGCGAGGTCGCCATTGCGGATGTGCGCCTTGACGGCGCTCTTGGCGACGCGGATCTTGACCCACGGGTTCTTCTTCGAGCCCGTCTTGTGACAGAGCGT
>WNGE01007265.1_pt1 | contig 15344 bp, 5 predicted proteins | sample 5400651 | NCBI WGS metagenome assembly WNGE01 (sample SAMN13153370, study PRJNA577476) | soil metagenome | isolation source: 60 cm soil or saprolite under grassland replicate 2 | place: USA:California | collected 2016-06-15 | reverse complement strand
ATCCCATCACTCCCTCCGCTGACCAGGAGGTCCCCCCTCGGAGTCCAGACGGCGGCATAGACAATACCGGGATGCCCTGCGAAGGTTTGGAGGCGTTCCCCGCTCTGCACATCCCACACGAACAATTCCCCTGTGTCACTGCTGCTGCCACAACTGGCCAGCCGTGTGCCATCGGGACTCCAGACCACACGCGTGGCCATTCCTTGGTGTCCCGGCAGCCGCTGCCGCAGCGTGCCACCGGCAATCCCCCACAGGTATAGGCTCCCATCATCGCCACCACCAACCACCCGGGTGCCGTCTGGGCTCCAGGCTACATAGTGGATTATGGTCGAGAGGGGACGCTTGTCCCAAAGGAGGCCCTGCTTTGTCATATCCCACACTTGGATGCCATGTTGATCGGTTCCCCAAGCGAGCAATTGCCCATCCGGACTCCAGGCCACATCCAATGGTGAAGCAGCCAGATCCTGAAGCGTCTGGACACAGGCTCCCGAGGTGGCATCCCAGAGATGGATGAGTGTGTGTAACTCACAACTTGCCAGAAACCTCCCATCTGGGCTCCACGCCACCCCATACACGATCCAGTTATGCCCACGCAACACCTTGGACGCTGTCCCCGTGGTCACATCCCAGATGGTCACTAACGTATCTGTGCCTCCACTGATCAGGTGCCTGCCATCTGGACTCCAGTCGATCTCGTAGATGCCGATGGCATAGCCCTGCATAACGCGCACGCACTGCCTACTCGCCACATCCCACACGCGCAGGGTGCCGTCTTCCCCACCACTGAGCAAACTCGCACTGTCGGAGGTGAAAGCCAGGCTGTACACGGCGGCGCTATGTCCACGTAGGGCCACTTGAGAGTGGCCTTGGACGACGTCGTACAGCCAGATCGTTGTGTCTACGCTGCCGCTGGCAACGGTGCGTCCATCAGGACTCCAGGCGACGCAATGCACCTTGTCCCTGTGCCCCGAGAGCGTCTGGAGCAGGCGTCCATTGACCACTTCCCATAGTTTGACCGTTCGATCCCAGCTCCCGCTGGCCAGGGTACGTCCGTCGGGGGCAAAGGCCAGACCAAGCACCCTGTCGGTATGCCCCTCAATTGTTTGCACACACCTGGCTGGTGCTGTCTTTTGGACCTGCCACAACCGAATAGATCCCGCAAAGTCGCCACTGGCAAGCAAGCCTCCATCGGGGCTCCAGGTGACCCTATACACCGAACCAGGGTGTGGCAGGATCTGCAGGTTGGTGCCGTTGTGGGCATCCCAGAATTGGACCGTCGCATCACGCCCACTACTGGCAAGCAGCCTGCCATCAGGTGAAAAGGCCAAGCAGCTGATCGAGTTCGTGTGACGGCCTCTCCAGAGCAGTGCCCCGCTCGGCAGGTTCCACAGTTTGAGCGTGCCATCCCAACTGCCGCTGGCCAGGATGGAGCCGTCCGGGCTGAAGGCCAGGGTTGAGACCACATCGGTATGGGCCTGCCAGACCAGATGAAGGAGTCGGCCTCTTTCCTTCCAGACGCGCACTTCTCCTCGCCTGCTGCCCACAGCGCAGTACTGGCCAGGGCTGCTGGCAGCTACTGACCAGAGAGCATCGAAGCTCTCGTCCAAGACGCACTCCTCGAGCTGTGACTCAGCCAAATTGGCGTCCTGCAGCTCGACGCCTTGCAAATAAGCCCCGCGAATGGAGAGCCTCGACAAGTCCAGGCCGCGCAGGTGCCCTCGCAGGGCTTTGAGCAGGGTGATCACGTTGGCTGGACCATAGCCCTGGGTGGCCGCATCCTCCATCCGGAACTGCGAGAGCAGGCGCAGCAGGTGTGCCTCGATCTGTGCGTTTGCTCCCAGTTCGGCGCGCAGCCGCTCGAGGAGGGGAAACACCAGCAGGCGCACTTGGATCTCTCGCACATAGTGCTTGACTTGCGCCAGCGCGAGGGCCACCTGGCGCAGTTGCTGGGGCTCGCCCAGCACGATCTCCTCGGTCAGGCGTTCGCCCAACTCATCGGTGAGGTACTCCATCACCACCGATTGCAGGCCAAAGCTGGCCTGCTGGCCCCGCTCCAACAGCGAGCGTCGCGAGAGCGCTTCCAGCGCCTCCAACACCTGCGCACGCAGCACCCAGGGATGCAGAACCTGCACGAGGGTGTCCAGCTTCGTCCACTCGCGCAGCACGGCCAGCCAGGTCAGCAGCAGGTGCTCCAGAGGAGTGAGACGCCCCACCTGCTGGCGCAGCACCGGCCGCACCCCGTTGAAGATCAGTTCCCCTTCTTGCAGGAAGCGGCCGAGATCTCCATCGAAGAGGTCGGAGATGACCTGCGCTACGATCTTGAGGGCCAGGGGATTACCTGCGTAGCCGGCCACGAGGCGCTGCCAGGCCGCTGGCGTGCCGCACAACTTCTTGTCGCTGAGCAACGCCTGAGCGGTCTGTTCGTCCATCCCCACCATGCGCAGCGAGCGCACCGGGGAGCGCACACCTTCCAGGGGCTCGATCTCCCTGGGCTTCTCGCGGGAAGTGAGCAGCACGCAGCTTTGGTGGGCCGACTCGGCCAGGCGCCCAATGAGCCGCCCGTAGCCCTCGTAGCCCGGCCGGTAGCTCCCCTCGCGGTCACCACTCGACAGGAGCGTCTCCAGGTTGTCCAACACGAGCAGGCAGCGGCTCGCCTGCAGGCGGGCCACGAGCTGCGTGATACGCAGCTCCAGCGAGGTGGGGAATTCCGCGGGCGGCGTCTCGGAGAAGAAGGTGATACAATCGGCGACAAGTTCTTCGCAGGAGGGGGCGTCCCTCAGGGAGCGCCAGAGCACCGCCTCGAAGTGCGGAGCCAGGCGCTGACCCAGCAAGGAGGCCAGCATGCTCTTGCCGATGCCGCCCATCCCGAGCAGCGTTACCAGACGGCAACGCTCCTGCACGATCCACTGGGAGAGTTCAGCCACTTCCACCTCTCGACCCGTGAAGTGGCTTACGTCGAGGGCTTCCACCAGGTCGACGCGCGAGGAGGCCGCCGGCTCCGCTCCATTGTGTGCAGCAGGCGTCCCGGCCCGTTGAGAAAGCTGGACGGGCCGAGGCGAAGCGAGCAGATCATGCAGCCAGGCTTCATCCAGCCAGACCTTCTGGTGTGCCGCTTTCCAGAGCGCGCGGATCTCCTCCTCCTCGCGTCCGGCGGCAAAGGCCTGCTGCTGCACCCCCAACACGATGAGCTGTTGAAGGCGGTCAGTTTTAGGGTAGCTGAGGCCCCCCTCCCACTCTGCGACGGCGCGCATCCGCTACACTGATAACTGTCGGGTGTGCCCGCTGCGTGGGTGAACGCCTGCCTGGGGGCTGGGACACTGCCAAATGGGTCCAGCTCCCCTGTTCTCTCTGCCTCTAGCATACCACATTTGGAGCGAACGCGCGAAGCAGTTTTCTTGAGTGATCCCGGCGTCTCCCCATAGAGACGAAAGCTGTGATGGCTCATCCCTCTGCTTTTCTGCACGCTCCCCAGCATCCTCGACACACTTAACAAAATCCGTCAGATAATATTCCAAAATTTGGAATAAATACGAACTTCCTGTTGTTATATTGGTTAGAGGGAAGTTGCCGGAAGAGTTGCTCCTCTTTCCCTCGCGTTCATTGTCGTTCCACACATGAGGTTCAGCCACATACTGCATTGATGTGTTTTGATCCTAGCGTGATGCTTCACGGTTGCGAGATGCATTGAAGCATTACCCCTACGATACCAACCTTCCCCAATAACACGACAAACACCTGTTGCAATCAGCGAGGGTGATGAGAGGCTGGGTGGCGGTACCTCCGATCTATCGATCTCACCTCTGTAAACAGTGAGAGGAGAATACTGAACATGGCAGTAAGTACAAAGGCCGTTGCGCTCCCCGAGCGCGTCTCTTTTGCACGTATTCCTGATATACGGCCTATGCCGGATTTGATCCAAATGCAACTTGATTCTTTTGAATGGTTTAAGAAGGAAGGTTTGCGCGAACTTTTTGAAGAAATCTCTCCTATTGAGGACTTTACTGGTAAGAAGTTGAGTCTGGAATTTATCGTGCCCCCTGATCCCTTTGGCAAAGCGAAGTACAGCGAGGATGAGTGCCGTGACCGCGATGCCACCTATGCTGCACCTCTGCACGTCAATGTGCGGCTGACCAATAAGGAAACGGGTGAGATCATCGAGAAGGAAATCTTCATGGGTGATTTTCCCCTGATGACTGAGCAAGGCACCTTTATTATCAACGGGACCGAGCGCGTTGTAGTGAGCCAGCTTATGCGTTCACCCGGCGTCTACTTCACTGCTGATGAGGATGCCATCACAGGCAGCAAGCTCTTCGCAGCCAAACTTATTCCTGACCGGGGCTCCTGGCTCGAATTTGAGACCAGTAACAAGAACCTGCTCACGGTCAAAATTGACCGCAAGCGTAAACTGCCCGTCACAACACTGCTGCGCGCTATCGCCAGCCTGGCCAAGGAACAGTGGTACGGCGAGCAACTCGATCTCACGACCGATCAGGGCTTACTTGACGCCTTTCTTGACGTGGATACCGATCCCAACGTGCGCTATATCCAGGTCACGCTCGACCGCGATCCCATTAAAAGGGAAGATGAGGCCCTGCTCGAACTCTATAAAAAGATACGTCCTGGCGACCCCGCCACCATCGATAATGCCCGTTCGCTTGTGAGGAACATGTTCTTCAACGCTCGACGCTACGATCTGGGGAGTGTGGGTCGTTACACATTGAATAGGAAGCTGGACCTGTCGATTCCACAGGGTCGCCGCACCTTGACGCTGGATGACCTGGTGAACATTATTCGCCGCCTGATTCAGTTGAACAACGGTCATGGACACGAAGACGATATCGATCATCTGGGCAATCGGCGCGTGCGCCGTGTAGGCGAGCTGATCCAGACACGGTTGCGCGTGGGCCTGCTGCGTATGGAGCGAGTCGTGAAGGAGCGCATGAGTATCCAGGAGCCAGGAGGGGCAAACCCCAGTGCGCTCATCACTATTCGCCCGGTCGTAGCGGCAATACAGGAGTTTTTCGGTGGCAGCCAGTTCTCCCAGTTTATGGATCAGACGAATGCTCTCTCTGAGATTGGCCATAAACGCCGTCTCTCGGCACTTGGCCCCGGCGGTCTCTCGCGTGAACAAGCGGGTTTCGATGTGCGTGACGTGCATCGCTCGCACTATGGTCGTATCTGCCCAATTGAGACGCCGGAAGGCCCAAACATCGGTTTGATCGGCAACCTGGCCACGTCTGGACAGGTCAATCCCTATGGATTCATCGAGACGCCATACCGTAAGGTGTGCAAAAGGCTGCGCGCAAATGACACGAATCTGATAGGCCGTGAGTTCCGTGGCATCTATGAGCGAGAACGAGAGGATGTGAAGGATGCTGACGGTCAAGTGCTGATCCCTGCACGCACATGCGTGCGCGTCGATGAGGTCCTATTCGCACGTTTATCCCAGGCATTGGGCGACTCAGAGGTGAGAATAAAGCCTTTTGTCACCTCCGAAGTGGAGTACCGCACCGCCGACGATGAGGAAAACTTCTATATCGCCCAGGCCAACGCGAAGTTAGCGGAGAATAGCGAATTTGCCGAGGAGCGTGTTCTGGCCCGCTATCAGGGCGACTTTGTCATGGAAAGCGCGGATAGCATGGACTATATGGACGTGTCGCCGCGCCAGATTGTAAGTGTGGCTACGGCGCTCATCCCTTTCCTGGAGCATGATGATGTGAACCGTGCGTTGATGGGGGCGAACATGCAACGCCAGGCCGTGCCGCTGCTGCGCCCGCAGGCGCCCATCTGCGGGACAGCCATTGAGCGCCAGGTGGCCATCGACTCCGGCCAGGTGCTTGTTAGCCAGGTCGACGGCGAGGTTGTCAGTTCCTCAGCCCGCCAGATCGAAATCATAGACGGGCAGGGTGAAGTCCATACATACCGCCTGCGCAAGTTCGCGCGCTCAAACGCTGGTACCTGTATCAATCAGCGGCCGCTTGTGCGCAGGGGTGACCGGGTAAGCGCCGGGCAGGTCATTGCTGACGGCTCATCGACCGAGAACGGTGAACTCGCGCTTGGTCAAAATATTCTGGTGGCCTACATGAGCTGGGAGGGTGGCAACTTCGAGGACGCTATCCTCATCAGCGAGCGTATTGCGCGCGATGACCTGTTCACGTCTATTCATCTTGAGAAGTACGAGGTTGATACTCGCGACACCAGGCTGGGACCCGAAGAGATCACGCGAGATATTCCCAACGTCGGCGAGGAAGGATTGCGCAACCTCGATGAGCACGGCATCATCTATATGGGTGCCGAGGTAGGGCCGCAAGACATCCTGGTGGGCAGGATCACCCCCGAGGGCGAGACGGAACTGACGGCCGAGGAAAAGTTGTTGCGTGCCATCTTCGGTGAGAAGGCCCGCAAAGTACGAGATACCTCGCTGCGCGTGCCGCATGGTGCGCGTGGCACGGTTGTCGAGGTCAAGGTGTTCTCACGCGAGGCTGGCGATGAGTTGCCGCCGGGGGTCAACCAGCGGGTGCGTGTCAGTATTGCCCAGAAGCGCAAGATCGGTGCCGGTGACAAGATGGCCGGGCGACACGGCAACAAAGGAGTCATCTCCCGCGTGCTGCCAATCGAGGACATGCCATTCCTCCCGGACGGCACGCCGGTCGACATCATTCTGAACCCACTCGGTGTGCCGCACCGCATGAACATCGGGCAGATCATGGAAACACACCTGGGCTGGGCCGCTGCTGCATTAGGGATGAAGATTGCTACTCCAGTCTTCGATGGCGCCACGGAAGAGGATATCGAAAGATACCTGGGCCGCGCTGGTCTGCCCGAGACAGGCAAGGTTCAGTTGTTCGACGGTCGCACTGGCGAGCCTTTTGATCAGCCGATCACGGTTGGCTACGCGTATATGCTGAAGCTGGCACACCTGGTCGAAGACAAAGTGCATGCCCGTTCCACCGGCCCGTACAGCCTGATTACCCAGCAGCCCCTGGGTGGCAAGGCCCAATTCGGCGGGCAGCGCTTCGGCGAGATGGAGGTCTGGGCACTTGAGGCCTACGGCGCATCGAATACCCTGCAGGAGATGCTGACGGTGAAGTCCGATGATGTGGCAGGCCGCGTGAAAACATATGAGGCCATCGTCAAGGGCGAGGATATCGTGGAGCCGGGGGTGCCCGAGTCCTTCAAGGTGTTGGTGAAAGAGTTGCAGAGCCTGGGCATCAACGTCGAGGCGCGAAACTCGGATGAACAGAAGATTCAGTTCGTCGAGGAGAAACGGTGGCTCAGTGACGGGAATAGATGTCTGCTGCGAAACTCGGATGAACAGAAGATTCAGTTCGTCGAGGGCGCCTCAGATGACGTCATGCCAGAGTTGGGTATCAATCTATCCGGTTTCGAAGGAGGGGAGTAATGTTCGAAGAAAACGATTTTAACGCTATTCATATCAGTCTTGCCAGCCCAGAGCAGGTGCTTAGCTGGAGCTACGGTGAGGTCACGAAGCCGGAGACGATCAACTACCGCACGCTCAAACCTGAGAAGGATGGGTTGTTTAGTGAGCGCATCTTCGGCCCGGTGAAAGACTGGGAGTGCTCCTGCGGTAAATACAAAGGCGTCCGCTTTAAGGGGATTGTGTGTGACAGGTGTGGCGTCGAGGTGGCGCGTTCAAAGGTGCGTCGTGAACGCATGGGCCACATCGAGCTGGCTTCGCCGGTCAGCCACATCTGGTACTTCAAGGGGATCCCCAGTCGCATGGGTCTCCTGCTGGACCTTTCCCCACGCAAACTAGAGAGCATCCTCTACTTTGCCGTCTACGTCGTGACCGGTATCGATGAGGACGCTCGCCAGCGCGAGTTGACGCGACTCGACGAAGAGTTGGCCAATCTCGAGCAGGAACTGGATGGCCGGGTCGGCGAGCGCCAACGTTTGGAGCAACTGCGGCGTGAGCTGGAGGGATTGAAGAAAATGGATCTGCTGCAGGAGAGCCGCTTCCGCGATCTCTCGGATGCCTTTGGGAGCGTTTTCCGCGCCGGAATGGGCGCAGAGGCGGTGCGCGAGTTGCTTGCTGGCCTGGACCTGGATGCATTGGCCGCCGACCTGCGCCGCCAGATCAGCACAACCACGAGCCAACGACGTAAGAAAGCCACAAAACGCCTGAAGGTGGTGGAGGCTTTCCGCAGGTCAGGATCTTCGCCAGAATGGATGATTCTGACGGTGTTGCCGGTGTTGCCGCCCGACCTGCGCCCTCTGGTCCAACTGGATGCCGGTCGTTTTGCCAGCTCTGACTTGAATGATCTCTACCGGCGTATGATTAACCGCAATAACCGGCTCAAGCGGCTGTTGGAGCTAGGTGCGCCGGAGATCATCATTCGGAATGAGAAGCGCATGCTGCAGGAAGCATGCGATGCGTTGATCGACAACGGACGTCGTGGCCAGGCCGTCGCCGGTACAGGCAACCACAAACTCAAGAGCCTGTCGGACATGCTCAAGGGCAAGCAGGGTCGCTTCCGCCAGAACCTGCTCGGTAAGCGTGTGGACTACTCTGGCCGCTCCGTAATTGTCGTGGGGCCAGACCTGAAGCTACACCAGTGTGGCCTGCCCAAGCGTATGGCTTTGGAACTGTTCAAGCCGTTCGTGATGCGCAGGCTGGTAGAGCAGAACATCGCGTACAATATCAAGAGCGCGAAACGCTTTGTAGAACGGGTGAAGCCGGAGGTGTGGGATGTGCTCGAAGAGGTCATCAAGGATCACCCGGTCCTGTTGAACCGCGCCCCGACGCTGCATCGCCTGGGTATTCAAGCTTTTGAAGTGGTGCTGGTGGAAGGAAGCGCCATTCAGCTCCATCCTCTGGTCTGCTCGGCCTTCAATGCCGACTTCGACGGTGACCAGATGGCGGTGCATGTGCCGCTCTCTGAGAAAGCTCAGGAGGAAGCGCGCCAGCTCATGATGGCTACGCGCAATCTGCTCTCCCCGGCAACCGGTGAGCCGTCCATCGGGGCGACGCAGGACATGGTGCTCGGCTGCTTCTACCTGACGCAGGACCGGCCGGAGAGGAAGGGACAGGGACGGGTCTTTACCGATACCACTGAGGCGTTACTGGCCTATGAGCATGGCGTGATCGATTTGCAGGCGCTCATCAAGGTCCGCCTGGGTGATGTGAACGTTTATGACGATGCGCCGCCTGCTCCTCCAACCGTGCGAGCCAATGGCAAGCTGTTAGAAACGACCGTCGGGCGCATCATCTTCAACGAGGCTCTGCCGGAGCGGCTGCGCTTCAAGAACTATCCGATGAAAAAGGAGAACCTCGGACAGGTCATAGAAGATTGCTTCAAGGAGTACGGCCGCGCCAGGACGGTTGAACTGGCCGATGAGATCAAGCGCCTCGGTTTTGCCTACGCTACCAAAGCCGGTGTCACCATCGCCATGAGCGATGCAAAGGTGCCATCTGGCAAGCAAGAAGAACTGGCAAAAGCAGACGCCAGGATCACTGAACTGGAAGAGCACTATCACGAAGGGTTGATCACGGAAAACGAGAAGTACCAGCAGACCGTGGATACCTGGAACGAAGCGACCGAGAATGTGACCAGGATGGTTGAGGCATCGCTCGATCCGTATGGATCGATCTACACGATCGCAAAATCGGGCGCGACGAAGGCGAAGTTCCAGCAGATTCGCCAATTGTCAGGTATGCGTGGTTTGATGGCGAGTCCGTCAGGCAAGATCATCGACGTCCCGATTCGCGGCAACTTCCGCGAAGGCCTCTCGGTGCTGGAGTACTTCATCAGCAGCCACGGCGCTCGCAAGGGTCTGGCCGATACGGCTCTGCGCACGGCCGAATCTGGCTACCTGACGCGCCGGCTGATCGACGTTGCCCAGGATGTGATCGTGACCGAGGAGGATTGCGGCACCACGGAGGGTATCCTGATCACCGAAGAAGATAGCAAAGAGATGCTGCTGCCGGATATGCGCTCTCGTCTGATTGGCCGCGTACTACTGGAGACGATCCCCGGTTTCGAGCATATCGAGGTCGGCGACGAACTTACCGATGCTCTGGTTGACCAGATCGTCAATGCGGGGGTCAAGGCAGTGCGCGTGCGCTCTGTGCTTGGCTGCTTGGCTCACCGTGGTGTCTGTCGCAAGTGCTACGGACGCGACCTGGCTGCCAATGCGATGGTGCGACCGGGCACAGCCGTGGGTATCATCGCAGCGCAGTCAATCGGCGAGCCCGGCACGCAGTTGACGATGCGTACCTTCCATACGGGTGGTATTGCAGGAGCGCAAGGAGACATCACTCAAGGCTTGCCGCGTGTAGAGGAACTCTTCGAGGCGCGTGTGCCGAAAGACAAAGCCGAGTTGAGTGAGATCGATGGCGTGGTAGAGATCATGAAGGACGAAAACTCAGGCGTCCGCACAGTGCGCGTTGTCTCCACCAGCGTCTTCTTCGACGAGTACCCGCTGCCCGCAGGCAGTCAGGTACTGGCGGGAAATCAAGAGCGGGTAAGCAAGGATCAGGTTATCGCGCTCATGCCTGCCGAAGATGGCGGAGACCCTCTACCTGTACGGGCGCGCACCGAAGGTGAGGTCCTCATCGACGTCGATGGACGGCTCGGCATACGCTTCGAGGAGCACGAGGAGCGTTCATACGCTATCCCTGCCGTGCGGAACATCGCGGTGAGCAACGGCCAGAAGATCCAGGCAGGGACACCGATCACGTCGGGCCAGCGCGATCCACAGGATGTCCTACGCATCCAGGGACGCGATGCCGCGCAGATGTACCTGCTCAAAGAGGTGCAGCGCGTCTACCGTAACACAGGTGTGTACCTGAATGATAAGCACATCGAAGTGATTGTCCGGCAAATGCTCCGCCGCGTGAAGGTGGACGAACCCGGGGATACCGAGATGTTGCCCGATGATCTGGTTGATCGTTTTGCCTTTGCAGATGCCAATGCGCGAGTCCTGGCAGAAGGTGGTGAGCCCGCGACCGCACAAACGGTGCTCTTAGGAGTCACCAGGGCGTCGCTCAATACGGATAGCTTCCTGGCGGCAGCTTCCTTCCAGGAGACCACACGTGTTCTGACAGGAGCAGCAGTAGAGGCTCAGACGGATCACCTGGTGGGCCTCAAGGAGAATGTCATCATTGGCAAGCCGATTCCGGCAGGGTCGGGCTTTGTTCAACGGAGACGAGAACTGCAAGCCCGTCAACAGCGAGCGACTGCCCGACTTGAGGCGGCACCAGTCGTTACCAGTATAGGGGTTGATGCAACTGCGGCGTGATCTTGCCTGGGCGACAATCCTTGTGCGGCACCCAGTCGCCTGAGCTGGTGAGCAGTTTCACCTCGGCTCACACGCATTACGCGCCGGCGTCCTTCGCAATGGACGCCGGCGCTTTTTTATTGTTTATTTACAAGTAGGGAGTAACTATAAGTAGGGAGTAACGACTATCATGCTGGATCTCGCCTTTATACGCAACCACCCAGACATCGTAAAAGAAGCAGCGCGGGTCAAATACAACCCCATTGACATCGACTACCTGCTGGAAGTCGATCGGCAGGTGCTTGAGCTTCAGCGCCAGGTAGAAGAAGCCCGCGCCGAGCAGAACAAGATCTCGAAACGCATCCGGGAGGCAGGCAAAGATAAGGCACAGCGTGGCGCGCTCATCGCCGAGGGGAAACTACTCGCCGGGCAGATCAAGGCCATGGAGCCCTTACTGCACGAGTTGGAAGAAACACGCCAGCAATTGCTCTATCTCGTACCCAATATCCCTGATCCCAGCGCCCCCATCGGGAAAGACGAAAACGACAACGTACCGATCAGGTACTGGGGCGAGAAACCCACCTTCGACTTCCAGCCGCTCGACCACTATGCCTTGATGCAAAAACTTGACATGGTGGACATCGAGCGGGCTGTCAAGATCGCGGGCGCTCGCAGCTACGCCTTCAAAGGTGATGCCGCACGTCTCGAACTGGCCTTAATGAACTTTGCCATGGACCGCATCGCCCGCAAAGGCTTCACGCCGCTGACCATACCGGCGATGGCACGCGAGTTCAGCTTTATTGGCAGCGGCCAGTTTCCCAGGGGACGCGACCAGGTCTACGCTATCGAGGATGAAGACACCTTTCTGGTCGGCACCGCCGAAGGCTCGATCACCGGTATGTACAAGGATGAAATTTTCAGATACGAAGATCTGCCTTTGACCTTCGTCGGCTATTGCCCCTGCTTCCGCAAAGAGGCGGGCACCTATGGCAAAGACACACGTGGCGTCTTCCGCGTCCACCAGTTCAATAAGGTCGAGCAATACGTGATCAGCAAAGCCGATCATGAAGATTCGGTGCGCTGGCACGAGCAGTTGATCAGGAACGCCGAAGAGCTGGTGCAGGCCCTGGAGCTGCCCTACCGCGTCGTGAGCGTCTGTACAGGCGAGATGGGCGACGGCAAAGTCGGCATGTACGAACTGGAGTGCTGGATACCCAGCGAGGGCTTTCAGGACTTTGTTGGCGAATGCAAGGAATACTGGAATGGTACAATGCAAGGAAAAAGTTGGCGAAGAGAGCCTGCGTAAGCAGGAGAGCCATGTCGATGTACCCACGAGAATTGGGAACCATTCCAGAGGAAACGGCGCGTGTGGCGCGAGCAGCGTGCCCGAAAGGGACCTTGGCCATGCGGCTGCGTGACGCGCTAGGAGAACTGTATGAGGACGAGCAGTTTGCGGCCCTGTACCCAGTGGAAGGACAGCCCGCCTATGCGCCTTGGCGGCTGGCGGTAGTCACCGTGCTGCAAGACGTGGAGAATCTCACGGACCGCCAAGCCGCTAATGCCGTGCGCGAACGCATTGATTGGAAGTATGCGCTCGTGCGCCGTGCGGCGCGTGGTGGTATCCCTGGTGCAACCAGGAAGAACAAGAAGGGACGTTCTTGGGTCGTCCAACTCACCTGAACCTGAAAAGGAAAGGGGACAAGAGCATGTTGGAGAAGCAGAAAGCATTTGAAGACGCCTAGAATGCTGTTCTGCGAGACCCGCGTGATATGGCAAGAGCTAGACTGCTCGAATCCAAATCTCCATGTGGTGTCATATTTCACCCATCGGCTAGAGCGTCTGATGCCGATGCCAGGCGATGCAACGATTACTCAAGCGCGTCGATTGCACCCTTCTTCGCCTGGGGACCGACGAATGAAGCCGGCTAAGGGGATGAATTGGATGCCTACGTCACGCTCGGACGTATCAGCATGACGTACCACGGGATGGCCTACGAGCCGCGAGGCTTAGGGTCACAGAGTCTTCATAGTACTTGTGGGAGTCACGTCCCACCAGGCAGGTTGGGAAAGCCAACCACAGAGGGAAGGAAGACAGGAAATGTTGAGTTCTAACACGAAACGAGGTATGCGAAATGCAAGACGCCAGGGTTTACTTGGGACTCGTTCGAGAACGTGGCAAAAAGGGACTACCCCTATCGCGAGTGTATCGACAGTTGTTCAATCGAGAATTGTACTTGATCGCCTATGGCCGAATCTATCGCAATCAAGGAGCGATGACCCTGGGAATAACAGAGGAGACGGTTGATAGTATGTCACTGGCGAAGATTGATACTATCAGCAATGTACTGCGCCAAGAACGCTATCGCTGGAAACCCGTGCGTCGTGTTCTCATTCCCAAGCGCAACTCTGCCAAGAAACGCGCGCTGGGTCTGCCTACGTGGTCGGACAAACTCTTGCAAGAAGCTATCCGCCTCATCTTAGAGGCTTACTTTGAGCCGAGTTTTTCCAATCATTCACATGGCTTCCGTCCGCAACGAGGCTGCCATACTGCTCTTAAGGACATCTATGAAAATTGGGCAGGGGTCACATGGTATATCGAAGGGGATATATCTGCCTGCTTCGATAGTCTGTCTCATCAACTTCTGCTCGATATGCTGGCAGAGCACATCCATGATGGGCGCTTCCTACGACTCATGCGCGGACTCCTCAAGGCTGGATATCTCGAAGATTGGAAATGGAACCGCACACTCAGCGGTGCGCCGCAAGGCTCGATTGTTGGGCCAATCTTGTCGAATATCTACTTGAGCAAGCTCGATGCATTTGTCGAAAGGACGCTCATCCCGGCATTTACCAAAGGAGAACGACGGCGGGCCAACCCAACGTATTCTCGCATCGAGAGTGCCATTCACCGAAAGCGGAAACAGGGGAAAATCGAGGAAGTGAAACGTTTGGAACAACAACGACGAACTCTTCCTTCTATTGACCCCGATGACCCCAACTATCGAAGACTCAGGTATTGTCGATACGCGGATGATTGGCTTTTAGGGTTCATTGGCTCTAAAGAGGAAGCGGAAGAGATCACACGCCAGGTTGGCGAGTTTCTCAAAGAGCACCTCAACCTGGAACTCTCCAAGACCAAAACGCTCATTACGCATGGGCGAACGGAGAAGGCGAAGTTCCTCGGCTATGAAATTTCCACCTTTCAGCGCAATGATGCACGTGAGCGAACCTACTACAAACGGCGAGTCCTCAACGGAAAAGTGGAACTTTCGCTTCCCGCAGCCGTTATCCAGGAGAAATGCCGACGCTACATGGCCCACAACAAACCGATCCATCGAAAGGAAATGCTCAATGATTCGGTGTTTTCTATCATGATGCATTTTCAAGGAGTGTATCGGGGGATTGTTGAGTACTATCATTTGGCGCACAACGTGTATGGACTCAACAAGCTGAAGTGGATTATGGAACAATCATTAGTCAAAACACTGGCAGCCAAACTCAAGCTCTCAGTGCGAAAAGTCTATGAGCGATTCCATGCGACACTTCTTACCAATGGGAAATCTTACAAGGGGCTTCAGATGGTCATTCAACGGGAAGGGAAGCAACCGTTGATTGCCTCCTGGGGAGGCATCCCGCTGCAACGACGCATGGATACCGTCTTGAATGACGCGCCCTACCTCTACTGGAATGGTCGCACGGAGATAGTCCAACGGCTGCTGGCCGAGACCTGCGAACTGTGTGGGTCGCAGGAACACATCGAGGTGCACCATATTCGAGCGTTACAAGACCTCAATCAATATGGGCGGCCAGAGAAACCAGTATGGGTGAAAACCATGGCTGCGCGTCATCGGAAGACTCTAGTGGTGTGCCGGGCCTGTCACACGCATATTCATAGTGGACGCCCTTTTCAACAACACCATCACCTTGAATGATGCATTTCTGGAGAGCCGGATGAATTGAAAGGTTCCCGTCCGGTGTGCGCCGTGAGGCGCTGTGAGATATTCCTGCCACAGACAGGAAGAACCAGGGAGGAGTTCTTGAGCTACCAACTAACCTAGCGGTGAAAACTAATGGGAACAAGAGCATGTTGGGTAAGCGAAGCAC
>WNGE01004882.1_pt1 | contig 15347 bp, 10 predicted proteins | sample 5400651 | NCBI WGS metagenome assembly WNGE01 (sample SAMN13153370, study PRJNA577476) | soil metagenome | isolation source: 60 cm soil or saprolite under grassland replicate 2 | place: USA:California | collected 2016-06-15 | reverse complement strand
CTCCTAGACTAGGGAAGAGCATCTGCAGACTTCTCATGACACGTGGCTTCAAGAAAACTGGGATGAGAACTTAACTCCTGACAAGCCCTTAGCCCGATCCCCAGGACCAGAAGGAAATGAACAAGCTTAAGTTTCATTCGGTTCTAAACCGAGCAAACACGTGCACTCTATTTTATTCTTGCGGCTGCTTTCTTCGACGAGATAGTTTGACCGCCGCACTCCAACGCCTGCGCCAAAAGCCACGTCTCCTGGTCAACCAGACCCTTAGCAGTGCCTTAATCCTCAAATGCTGTTTGTGCGCAGCCTTGTAAACAGCGGTAGATTTGATTACCCCGTAAACGTGAGCCTTGAAAGCCACGAAGCGGTCATAAAGCCAGGCAAACCATTTGATGCGCAAAAGCCTTGGACGGGTGAGAGCGAAGATTCGAGCAACCAGCGCGGTGCCTGCGACTTTTGCGACCAGGACTGTGAGAAGCCCAAGCGTCGCTTGTCCGTGTGAGATGAAGTACAACGCCATCAACTTAACTGGTACCAGGAAGAGCGAGGGAACGGCGAAAACTATCAGAGCGACATACGGCGGAAGTCCCGCGATGAATGCTTCAATTGTGCGCAGGACAGGTAATTGCCCCACTGCCGCGGCGAGTCGTGCCAGATCATCCCACAGCCAATCCTCAAGCAGGATGATAACCGCGGCAAGGAACACAAACGGCGCAGCCAATAATTTCTTTATGAGCTTGACTGCAGAAGCTTTGTTTCCGTATTGCGCGCTCATCGTTTGCCATTCAGCTTAGCCCATTCACCGGATTGAATAAAGCTCACCCAGTAGAAGAATGCTGGCGTTCTCTGCGCTTGAGCAAGCTCTATCAATGGCTTTTACACTGATAACGGAAAAAACATTTTGTCAATAGAAGCAAGGAATCGGTCGGAGGCTCACTCATAACCGCAGCAGGTAATCAAATAGCGCAGGATCTTTGAGGAAGGGGGACTGCGTCACTTGTCGCTTGTGCCACAACTCCCATCCATACGCTCTAGCACCTCCTCGATGTGCCGCATTTCCTTCTGTGCTTCTTCTACTTGCGGGATTAAAAGGCGAAAGAATTCTGCGTAGATTCTATTCACAGTCTTCGGCTTCAGGTCGTACTCTCTGCGAAGAATGTCCAGCGACACAAAAGCTCCCTGCTCCATAGCCAATTGGTTGGCCTTGTCCAAAGTCAAATGATCAGGCATCCCATCCTCCTTTTCTTCGTCTCGAGCCTTATCGGGCAACTCAATTATCCGGCTTACGCTCAGAGACTCATCACCAGCGACTCGGTTCCTTCACCTCAAGTAGCTCGATGTGCCAGTTTCGGCTCGAGAGTAGTTGGCAATGGTCATATTAAGGGCAGCCGAAAATCTCGTCATCAGACAGTTTGGCGAAGAGTTGTCCGTATGTGCCTCCGCCGGCGTAATTCTGCTGAAGAAAGACCGTGTACAAATGACAGTAGGGATGGTCGTCGTTGTTGTCTCGCGCCCAAACGTATCCGTGTTTGTAACGGTCCAAAGGAATGCCAAATTCGTTCTTTTCTATTAACCAATTGGCCTCCTTCACTCCGATTCTGTGCACCTTTAGCGTCGTGCCATTTTTCAAACTCCGCACCATCATTTGTTCTCCTGGCGGATTGCGAAATGCAAAAATCGACGCGTCCGGTTTATAGAGAGGGAGCTTCTTTGCGGCCGCAGTGGCCAGAGAATCGAGCGCCGTGTTGAGCGCCGATCTCCGAGTTTCATTCATTTGTACACTCTTGTAATAGGCTTCACGCGCACGAAGCGAAATGGCCGGAAAAAACAACTCCGGAGTACTTCTAGTGACAAGTTGACTGCGCGCCGACGGATCATAACTCTCCACTTCTTTCTTCCGTTTGTTGATTTCCTCCAGGATAATCTCCAGCCACGCATCGGACTGAGTACTGGATGCCTTACTTGTCGCCGATGATTTGTTGTCCGCCTCTTCGTTCTTGTCCGACGACAGTTCGGCGGATGATTCAACTTTTGTTTCGGGTTTGTCCCTCTTAGGACTCTTAGCGCGTTTCGGTATTGAGATAGTCACGCCACCGATGTTGATTTGCGCGATAACCGAGTGCGCCGGTATCAATAAAATCGCGGCAACAAGACAAACAAAGCTGCTCTTCGCTTTCCTGGTTTTCATTCTCTTCATGTCGTTGTCCTTTCCTATGTCTTACTTCCTTTCCATTCGTAGTTGGAGATGCACTGCGAACTCTGAAGAACCAAGTCGTTGGGTTCTTTCGCTCTCATTTAGTTAAGACATTTTCGGAAGAACTATTTCAGCAGTTTGAAATAAGCTGAGAACTGAAGACTACTTTCGCGGGAGTGCAAGAAGAAACGAGTCCATCTCGTCATATGGTGTCCTGGCAACGAGCTCCTTGTCACCGTTAAGCGCGAGACTGGACCCTTCTTCAAATGCCAACAGTTCGGAGTTGAACGTTTTCTTATGGATGACAGCAGGAATCGTGCGGTCGACTAAAACCAGTTCGCAGAGGATGTCATATCCGGGAATCTTCTCGTCCTTCTTCGGCCCTGACATTCGCTCGTAGTCAGCCCTTTTGACTTTGTGACATGAGATCAGCGCTACGGTTTGAACTTCCTCAACCGCGCGGGCACGTACATCCTGGAACTTGTCTACGCTGGTGGGGGAACAACCGGCGTCACTTCTGCACTCTTTCGAAAATCGGCAACCGGTTGAAATAAAATCATATGCATGAACGTACTTTTCGCGGGATTCAACGACGAATATTTTGCCTTTGAGGTACGGCTGCGCGATGATTTGCATCTTTTTCGGGAGTTTTGCGTACTCATCAGACTTTGAGTCGAGCAGGTCCAAAGCTGCCTTCTCTTCGCCACATCGCGCTGCTCTTTCGGTTCGTTCTTTCTCCCTTTTTGCTTCGCCTTCGTCAACCACTGGCGAGCCACAAGACGAACTCAGAAACAATGCACATACGATGAGAAACAAACTGATCCGCTGAAACCGCGCGTTAAAGTACATGGTTCATTCCTACCGGGTTTTCCAGGTAAATTTCTATCCCTCAACATGGTTAAGAAAAATTGGGACAGAACATTTCAGCGGTTGACCACTAACCATGGGTACGGATCGGATTAACGACAAAACATACAAGTAGCAACGGTCTCCACAATGCAACCGATTGCGATGGTCTTTTTCTCTACCGCCGCACCCTTAATCCGGCTCTTTTCTTCAGGGGACAAATCCTTGATCGTTTCTCTGTTCAGGCTAAGCTTTCCGACTTGCACTCTGCCTTTTTTCTTTTTCCTCTCATCTGAACTCTTCTGCTTAGTTACCATTGCTTCACTCCTTTCTGAACGATGATTTAGCTAAAAGCCCTCTCACAGACGTAAGACAGGATCGCAAGAACATTTCAGGTTGGGTGACTCATTCAGAAACACATGAAGCATCAATTCGCGATTATCGTTTGCCATCAAGGTTGGCCCATTCACCTGATTGAATGAAACCGGCCCAATAAAACGGATGCCGCCGCTCTTTGCGGCCGATCATGGCGAGCTGTACATTGCGCAAGGCTTCGCCGCGCCCCTCGCCTTGCTTCAATCCCTTGTAATAGCCCGTCATCAATTCGCGCGTGACGTAATCGCTCACCGGCCAAAGACTCATCACAACGGTTTCTGCTCCCGCCAGCAAGAACGCGCGGCGCAAGCCATACACGCCTTCGCCGTTTTTGACTTCACCTAATCCGGTGTCACAAGCCGAAAGCGTAACCAGTTTCGTGCCCCACAGATTCAAGCCTGACGCTTCGAGGGCAGTCAGTATTCCATCGTCATCGCCACTCCTGCGCAGATTTGCTCCAGCCAGCGCCAAACCCGACCGCAGCAACGGATTTTCGATCTTTACTTTGGCATTGATTGCTCTCGTGGTCTCTCCACTCTCGCTTGACAAAGAAGCAGGCGTATCCGTCAAAAAGAATCCGTGAGTGGCGATATGCAGGATGCGGGGCGCAGCAACCTGCTTCAACCAGGTTTCAGTCGCTTGAGGTCCAGTCATCACGGTCGCGTCAGGAAATAACGATCTAATTGATTGCGCTTCCTGCTCAGTTCCACTCAGTGGTGCGAAGTAAACATTCGAGAGGTCAGAGCCGGTCGTTACACTCTGCCGTCTGCGGTTAAGCTCAGGTTGGTTGATTTTCTGCGCATTGAGCTTCGCGATCTGCACGCCTTCCGGCTCGCCAAACAGGGGATCGGCTAACACAAGCGACGCGCTTGGGTTCGGTCGCGTTAATTGCAGGCGCAATAAATCGCGCCCGCTGGTCAGATAGCTGAACGAATAACGCTCGATTAGATAGCGATTCTGTTCATCCACCAACGCGTCAAAAGGAATGAGATTGAGTGCGCCGTCGGGCGAGATTATCAGTTGCGTCGCATCCCCGAGCGAGCTACGAACAGGCTCCATTACCAGCTCGTCAACGATGCGTGCCAGTTGCTCCACGTCTTTGCGCTTTGGATCGCGCAAGCCTTTACGCAGATTATCAACGGCTTCATCAATGGCCTTCGCTGAGCCTAGTTCTCTCCACTGCACTTCGCCCTGGCGGCGCACAACGTAAGCGACATAATGAGGTTCTTCAAAAGCCTTTTGGGTGCCTACCGGTCGCGGAATGAACGGGCGATAGATGGCGAATTCAACCAATGCCGCATTCTCAGGTATAACGGCGCGGATCGCATCCACGGTCACGGGTTGCACCTGTTGATAAAACCCCGCGCTGTGACGGCTGACTTCGCTTTCGAGCCCCTCTCTTTTTTGTTCAAGCGCTTGGATCTGTTTCTGATAATCGGCGGGTGTCTTCTCCTGGAGTCCGTTGAGAACCAACTGTGCCAGTTGTGCTGTGACGTTGTTCAACTGATCCAGTAGCGCCTGATCTGCCGAGCTAAAGCGACTCCGCAATGCTGCAAGGTTATTAGATAACGCGTCCTGTACGCGCCCTTTGTATTGCAGCACTGTAGTCGCCGCGAGATCGCGCGCCAATGGGTCCTCGGCAATGAAACGCACATGGAGCGATACGGCTCGATTCAATTGTTCCGGCAACTGGTCAAGGTAAGCCATTTTCTGGCGTTCAGAACCTACTGCGAGATTGAGGTTGACGTTATGTTCAAGAATGTCGTTGGCGCGCCAAAGATAGGCCACTGCCTGAGTGAACTTGTCTTCCGCCGCGGATGTCTTGGCCAAACTCGTGAAAATGCTGGCAAGGAAATAATAGTTTGTCCCAAATGCCTTTTCATAAATGGACAAAGCGCGTTGATACAACTGTTCGGCCTTTGCGTAATCGTTGAGGGCAAAGTAAAGGTTTCCCAGGTTTCGGAGACTCCGCCCCACCATCGGGTGATGTGGCCCCAGCTTTTTCTCCCAAGTCACAAGTGCGCTCAGGTAAAGAGGTTCCGCTTTGGCGTAATTGCGCTTGGCGTAATAAAGTGAGGCGAGGTTGTCGCGATAGCGCGCCACGTCTGGATGGTCCAACCCCAGAGCTCTTTCCTTAATTGATAACGCGCGCTGATACAACGGCTCGGCTTTGTCGTAATCGCGTTTATTGCGATAAAGATTGGCCAAATTGTTAAGAGCTGCCGCGTAATTAGGATGGTTGACTCCTCCCTCCGATTTCTCCCAAATCCGGAGCGCGCGTTGATACATCGGCTCGGCTTTAGCGTAATCTCCTTTTTCCCTGTAGAAACTGGCAAAGTTATTGAGAATACGAGCAACCTCAGCGTTCTCTTCCCCGAGCGCTTTTTCCGCTATTAGCAGCGCGCGTTGAAAGAGCGGTTCGGCGCGTGTGAAGTCGCCATATGTGCGGTAGAGGGAAGCAAGCTGCTCGAGCGTAGTACCCACGTCGGGGTGTTCAACCCCCAAAGCCTTTTCCTGAATCAGGAGGGCCCGTTGATAGAGCGACTCTGCGCGCGCATAGTCTCCAGTGTAGTTATAGAGATTCCCAAAACGGTAAAGATAGCGAGCCAGGCCCGGATGCTCTTGCCCCAGAGTTTTTTCCCCAATAGCGACCGCTCGTTGATACAAGGGTTCAGCCCTTTTGTAATCTCCTTTGGTAGAGAGGATGTAGGCGAGGGTGCAGAGCGAGTTCGCCACCTCAACATGTTCGGCGCCTAGCTCTTGCTCCATAATAGCAAGCGATCTTTCTGCCGGCGGAAGTGCTTCGTCATACTTGCCGGCACGCATCAACTGAGTGGTTTCTGTCTTTAATCTGCGCGCTTGGTGTAGCAAGCGATCTTTTTCATTGGCGGTTCGCACTTCAGTCCATTGAATCTCATAACTGCCGGCCGACGCTCCCTGGTACTTTGCCTCAATCGCCAACCTATAACTTCCGGCAGTGTCGGCCACAAAGTTGACTTCTTCTACATGAGCTCCAATTTCGCCATCGTATTCAATGCTGGCCTTCCCGGCCGTTCCAAGCAGGTATACGACGACATCAATGCCACGCTGTTCGATAGTCACGCTTGCATATTGGCCTGCGGTAAGCGTGATTTGATAGTAATGTTTCTGACTGCCTGACAACTCTCGTTCAAGCGGCTTACCCACTTCGATTGCAGTCATTTGGGCTGTTTGCGCTCCGACCTTTCCTCCAGTGTTAAAAGGAAAACAGAGCATCGCAATCAGAACCAAACCACGACAAAAGGTCTTGCGCAGCGAAGGTTTCAAGTTGTGGTGAAGCGCCATTCTTAAACACATAAGAGCCTCCATCGGGCAGCTTCAAGATTATGAGTTGTGCGGCTAGTGTCTGATGATCCTGAAAGGATAACTACCAGCGTTTTCAGCATCGCCGTTGGGGGAGATGCCAGAGAGCTCAAGGACGTAGTTCTGCGATTTCAACAAACTAGCAGGAACACTGAGGGGAAGGACTGTGCCGTTTCCAGTGGCTTTGAGCTTCCTTCTGCGCCAAATGACTTGACCCGTCGCGGGATTCTTAAGCGCTACCTGGTAGGCGGGAAAGCCTGTCGCCTCGACTTCGAGTCTAAGGGCAACAGAATCGGTTCCAGCCGGTATTGAGATCGTGGCGATCTGCCCAGCTCCCCTGGTTTGCGGCGACAAGTTAAAAGCAACGATTCGAGGTTCGCGAGGCTGACCGTTTGGTTGTTGCTGCTCAAGTTGCGCCAGCCGCTCGCGCACCTGTACCAACTCTTCCTGAGTCTCGACACTCGCCGAATGTTGAGCGTCGAGCTGTTGTTTCAGCGCCTGCTCGCGCTGTTCAAGCGCCGCGCGCTCTGTTTGCGTTTGCGCTATCTGATTGCGCAGGCGGATATTTTCATAAGCCAGATATCCACCCGCCACCAACAACGCGAGGGCGACGGCGGCGAATCCCCACTGAAGGGCCAGACGCGGCATCGCAAAAAAACTCGGTCGCGAAGGTTTGCTGAAAAGCGTCCGGTCTGTCGCTTTGGCAGAGACCGCGCTGTCCGTCGACTGCGCCTTCGCAGCCTTGTCGGCAAAGACAATTAAAGTCTCGGCGACCTTGACTTTCTCCCGCCGCCGGGGTGAGGCAAGGTAGTGTGAGGTAAATCTATTCCGCAAATCTCCCGACAGTTCGCCCCTGACGTAAGCATCCACTAAATCATCTTCCACAACGCGCAGCCGATCAGCGAATTCGCTATCAACCAGACTCATCTTATCGAGGCGTTCGGTGTCCGTTTCCGACGAAGCCCCAAGAAGATAGTCGGTCAACAGGTGTTCATCAATTGGCTGCTTTTGCACTAGTTATCAGTCTCCCACGCCTGTCCGGCCTTGCGAATGCTCATGGAGCACACTGCGAGACCTTCCCCACTGATATTAGAGAAATCTGGCAAAACCTTTCATACACCGCTGCTCAGGCATTGTTGTATGCACTCCTCAAGTTTTCCTCGTATACGACAGGCACGAATGCTCAGGGCGTTCACGGTGATTCCCAGTTTCACGGCAATCGCGCGGCGATTCTCAATCTTGACCCGTTGTTCCCCATGATAATAGCCCACGATGAATTCGCGACTCTCCGCTTCCATACCGTCCATGCACCGCTCGAGGCAGCCCCACCGCCTTTCCTTTTCCTTCTGCTCTTCACTCATATCTGGCGTTGCGCTGACCTGTGCTGTTTGTCGAAACAGCAGCCTATCATTAAGAGACTCGTGAGGTTGTTGCTTGCGTAAAAACTCGAGTAGGACAAAGCGAGCAACAATGTAGCAGTAGTGGGCCGGGGCATCGGTAGTAATTGCCCCTTCCTCTTTAAGGCGGCGCGCAACACGGTTTAAGGTCTCATCAGCGAGTTCGTCCGGGTTGGGGCAGTGTTTGCGATCGAAGTATGCGACCAGGCGTCGTCGCATCTCGAGGTAGGTTTCTCCGTTTGAGCTTGTGCCTTCATCAAGCCAATGCAGCAGCCCTTCAAACGCATCCGGAGTGAGCACCCAATCCTTTTTTGGCTCAACCCTTTGCACAATACATCCTTATCTACGTTCAGCTGCTGAGAACCAGTAGCTATTGCGGCGCCGGGAACTAAGAGACTTGTGGAATTCTTTCCAAAGTTTCGGCTCCGGTCAAGGAGGATCGAGCAAAGATTGTAGGGGCGTCCCTCCGTGGGCGCCCCGAGCGGTTGGTGGCAAGAAGGGGCGCCCACGGAGCGACGCCCCTACAATCTTTGCTTAATTTGGTTGCGGCGTTGCCGAGTTGCGTAACTTCGTGGATCAACAAAGCCTACTCGAAGAAAATCACCGCGAGCCTCGCAACTCGCGGTGATTTTCTTTGCCCAACTGTCGAAGTCCGGTTAGCGTCGCTATTCCGGATCGTTTGGATTATTGAAGAGTACGGTGAGTTTGATACTCCCGTGTCCGAACTGCGGGAAACCGAGTGCGTTGCGATTCCCAGGGTCCAGCGTCGAAGCAGTGTCGTCAGGTGGGAAGAGGACTAATGAGTTAAGAAACGCGATCAGGCGTGCCTGTTCCCGGGACGTAAGTTGTGCAAACTGTTCGCGCGCGTCCCCGGCCTCGCCTCCATGACGCAGGATGACTTCTGACAGGTTGATGCTGCGCCCATCGTGACCATACGGGGCCGTTGTGCCAACACCCCATAACGGAGTAGTCAGAAATTCCGTGCGCACCGTCCCGTCGTAGTTTCGCTCGTAGAAGTTAGGACCAAGATCGTGCCGCTTGATGTCAGTGAAAATGTTCTTGACAAGGAATGGTTGAAGCTTGGGTAGCTTCAACGTCGGGAAGCCGCTTTGGTCATCGGTGGCATTGAACAGCGGAACTGCCGTCGCGAACAAGTTGTTGAGAATACCGTGCTCAGGATCATAGAAAGTATCTAAGTCGGCGACGCGGCGGTCTTTGTTGATCTGAAGGTCAGGAATATGGCACTGCGCGCACCCAACACGCTCAAAGATCCTGCGCCCTCGCTCGGTCTCATCATTCTGCTGGTAAAGGCCGGGCTTGAAATAGTTGAGCAGGTAGAACTCCATGAAATCAACGATGCTCGTAGGGATTTCGTTGACAACGCCATCATGGTCGGGATCCGCCCGTTCGTCATCAGTAGGAGGCGTTTCAAGCTGATCTTTCGATCCGTCAAGTACCATCCCCGCCGGAGTCGTAACGGGCGCCCCGCTTTTGGCTCGCATCATGTCAGGGTCAACCGCCTGCAATCCCATCTCGTCATTGAAGGCCCCGACGGCAAACTCGCGGATTGAGATCTTTCCTCCGTGGGCGAAGAAGGGCCGCACGCGGAGGTCCGGATCAACGCCGTGGACCTGGGAAGTGTCGATCGTGCCATCAGGTCGGGCGATGATCGAGCCGTAGTTTATTCCCTTGCTGTCCAGCGTTTTGGTCACGGTGCGCTCCAGGCGCCGCGCGTCCTCGATTGCCTGACTGCGTATTGCGCGCAGGTCTGAGGTAATTTCATCCGCCAACATTTCTTTCAGACCTAGCCCAAACAGGTGCGGGGCGTCTCGACTATCCGGTCTGGTAACGACATCGCCTCCAGAACCCGCCGCACCTTTTGGACGACCATGACATCCGGCGCAGCTATCACTGAGGCCTGCGCCAAGAGCAAGGTTCGTGTTAATGTCGCCGACGCCGTCTGCGGCCAGAGGTCCCTGCCCCTGACTGCGAAGAAACTTTCGTTGGAAGAGCTGCCTTCCTCGACGAATTGCGCGGAAGGGATCGCGCGCGATGATGAATGATGACGAGTCAGCCGTTGTCGAGTTGCCACGGCCCGCGCCGATCTCCTGCGAGAGTGATTTGGCGATGCCCGCATTCGCAACGTTGGGGTTTTGGGTTCGGTCAGTCATCTGAGCGAGAGCGGGACCGACCACCCACAACGCAGCTGCGCACAAAAATAGAAGTAGGAAGACTGGTGCGGAAGTGAGTTTCTTGCGCTGTTTCATATGTGCTTCCTTTCGAGACTTTGGACCGGTGGTCAACCTTGTCGAGGTCGAGAATCTTGATCGTCAGGTTTTTCAAGGTCCGTCGGACTCGAGATGCTGGTGATAGGCAAACCGATTTCAGCGTCGCATTGTGCCTGGAGTGGCGCTGCTGGAACTTACATCGTCGTTAATGGAGCAGTTATCGGGTCGTCTCAAAGTGGACGATATACTCTTCATTTAGATAAGACATTTCGGCAAAAACATTTCAGGTGTGGACAGGAAGAGTGAGTTTCACTCCGGAGGAGTGAGATGTTTATAGCCCGAGTTGAAATGCCCGAACCAACGGCGTTCGGAGGAGCGGAATGCCTCTAGACCTTCAGCACGCGAGAACAGTTCCGCTCCTCCGAACGCCGCCGGAGGGGTTTTGTTCGTCGAACTATAAACATGCCACCCCTAACGCGGTGAAACCGAGTTAACGCTTTTTTTCACAGCTTCGGAAGTTGGTGGGATTCAAGAACTCGGCGTGATCGCGAGTAGGTTGGATCTGAACCATCCACCCACTCCCGTTACTCCCGTGGGTGGGATTTCAGAGTTTTCACCCGCCCGCTACCGCGGCGGTGGCACTGACTTCATGGGGCCGAACTGATCGTGATACCGCGAGGGGGATCCACCCGCTAATGAGCTCAACGCTTACCGTCGAGGTTGGCCCACTCTCCGGATTGGATGAAATTGGCCCAATAGAACGGATGGAGTTGTCGATTGTGCTTGAGCATTTCCAACTGCACCTGTCTGAGTGCCTCACCGCGTCCCATTCCGCTTTTGAGGTTCTGGTAGTAGTGTGTCATCAACTCGCGCGCCGAGCGATCACTGATTGGCCATAGGCTCATCACTAGTGACTCCGCCCCGGCCAACACGAAAGCGCGGCGCAGACCGTAAACGCCTTCACCGTTATGCACTTCGCCCAGTCCCGTGTCGCACGCAGACAGCACGACCAATTTTGTACCCCACAGATTCAGTCCCGAGGCTTCCAGGGCCGTCAGGATGCCATCATCGCTGCCAGCAGTCCGCATGTTTGCATCTGCCAGTGCCAGGCCGGAACGCATCAATGGGTTCTCTATTCTCACGTTGGTGTTGATGCCACGCATTCCGGCAGTTTCGCTGGAGATGGCTCTGCTGTCTTGCAGGAAGAATCCATGTGTCGCGACATGCAAAATCTCGGGTGCTCTTGTTTGTTTGAGCGCCGATTCTGTCGCGAGCCTGCCAGTCAACAGGGTTGCGCCCGGAAAGAGTGTTTGGATAGTGCGTCCTTCCAGTTCCGTGCTCCCAAGTGGAGCAAAATACACTTCCGATAAATCTCGAGCAGTTGTCACACTTCTGCGTCTCATGCTGGCCGTTATCGGCTTCATCACCCTAAGTGCCTGCTCTGTGTCAGGGACACCGAATGATGGGTTCGCAACTATCAGGGGTCCGGTTTTACTCTCACGTTCCACCCGCGTGCGTAGTAGGTCACGGCCGCTGGTCACGTATGTGATGGCATAACGCTCCAACAAATATTTTCCGTTCTCATCGACCAAGGCCGCAAAGGGAATCAGGTTCAATTGACCATCCGGCGAGATCAGCAGCTGGCTTGAATCTCCCAGCAGTCCGCGAAGCGGCTGCATAACCTTCTCGTCGACTGCGCGTCCGAGTTGCTGTACATCTTTCCGCTCAGGATCGCGTAGGGCCTGTCGCAGGGAGTCTACGGCGGAGTCAATCTCTTTTGCCGGGCCAATTTCTCGCCAGCCCACTTCGCCACCTTGTCGCAGAATGTAGGCAACATAGCGTGACTCGCCATACTGGTTACCTTCAATTCTCGGATCGAACGGGCGGTAGCTCGCAAACTCAATTAGAGCGCCACCGGGTGGAATTGCCGCCTGCACTGCAGCTAATGTCACGGGCTGTGAGCGCGTACGGAATGCCGCACTGCGCGCGCTTATGGCCTCCTCAAGTTTGTCTTTTTGTTCCTGCAAAGCACTGAGCTGGTTCTGATATTCCGACGGTTCCATTTTCTGGGGACCACCAAGGGCGAGCTTTGCCAGTTCCGCGGTTGTTGAGTTCAGCCGATCAATCAGTTTTTGGTCATCGGCGTTGAAACGCTCGCGAAGCGCCGTCAGGCTATCAGACATCGCGTCCAGAATGCGTCCCTTACGTTGGAGCAGCACCAGTGCTGCCAGCGCAGCCGCCTCGGGATTGTCTGGAGCAAAATTCAAGTGCAATGAGATAGTCCGATCAGTCCGCTCCGCCAGCGAATCAAAATACGCCAATTTTTGGCGTTCAGAGCCGATAGCCAGATTCAGGGAAAGCGCCGTCTCAAGTCGGCCGTCGAGCCGTTTTTGAAACGCGACAGCGTTGGCAACATCTCCTTGCACCCTGTAAAGGTTTGCGATATTCCCGATCGAGACGATGGTCAGGATGTGATAACGCCCACCGGATTTCTCTGCGATGTTGAGCGCTCGTTGTTGCAACTCCAAAGCTCTGGGATAGTCGCCCTTCGCTTTATAGATGTTGGCAATGTTATTGAACAGCATCCCTACGCTGATGTGGTCCTGGCCCAGCGCTTTCACTGATATTGGCAACGCGCGGAAATAGAATTCCAAAGCCCTGGGATAATCTTTTCTTTCGCGCGCTATTATCCCGAGATTCATCAGCGGCGAAACAAGGTAGGGATGCTCGGGACCACGTGTCTGTTCATAAATGGATAGAGCTTGCTGCTCACAAGTTTCGGCTCGCTCATAGTCCTTCCTTGTGATGTACAACCAACCCAGATTGTTGAGCGCCGCCGGCTTGACGGGGTCATAAACCTCGAGCAGTTTCTCGGCTATGGTCAATGCGTGTTGGAAGTCCTTCTCGGCTTGGCCCAAATCACCAAGATTCAAGTGCAGCGACCCCAAATTGAGCCACTGAAATGCGACTCTTGGATGATCCGGCCCCAATGTTTCTTCGCTGGAGTCAAGGCCTGCTTGCAGCATCCGTCCCGCTTTCGGGTAGTCGTTCCTGGAGAGATATACCAATCCTAAGCAGCTGGCTGAGTAGACGGTTTGGGGATGTTTCGGCCCCAGTCTTTTTTCATTAATGTCCAGGGCGCGTTGAAGTGTCGATTCAGCCTCTTTGTACTCGCCCTTTTCCCGTTGCATGTAACCCAACTGATTAAGTAGGTGACCCAGATAGACATCATCCGTGTCTGGCGTTTGCTCAACGGCTTTCACTGCGCGGGCGCCGAGCGAAATTGCTTCATCATACTTGCCGCGCCGGAACGTCATGTCTGATTCCGTGCCCAGCCTGTGAGCTTCGTCCAACAAACGGTCTCGTTGCGTCGCCGCTCCAATTTCCCTTACTCGAATTTCGTAGCTTCCCAGCGCGTCCCTGACCTTCGCTTTGACCTCCAAACGGTAAGCTCCCGCGGTCTCTGCGACGAAGCCCAGCTGATCTGCTTTCTGCGATCGAAACTCAGAGTCGAACTCCGCGACTAACCTTCCTTCGGGCGCGAATACCCTCTCGACAACATCAACCCCACGTTGTTGAACGGTTGCTAAAACAGATTGACCGGCAGTCACGATGATCCGGTAACTCTGGATCTGACCGCCCAGGATTTCGCTTTCGACAGGCTTATCAGCTTCGAGCAAAGTGCTCGTCGGCGCGTTGGGAGCAACAGTTACTTGCTGTTGCAATGGCGCTTGAGCAGACGGCCGGTCGCACGTTTGCGCATGGGCCGTGATGCCATCCGCGGATCGCAGCGGGAGCATGAGCAGTAAAAGAAGGACTAGACCTGTCCCCTTATGAAATGAACAGTATCGTTTCAGTCGACTGATTCCCTGTTTGAACATTACTACTTTACGCTGACTGTAATGGTGCCGCTATCGTCTGGAGCGCCTCAGCGCCGGCCGACGAGGTTGGCCCACTCACCAGAAAGAATGAAGGTGATCGGGTCCCAGCACTTCTTCCCGAATCGCCAGAACACGCTCTGCCAGCGGGCGCGCTTCACTGGCTTTTCCTTCGCCCAACAACCTGTTTACCTCTGTGGCCAGTTCATTTACTCACGACTCTGAAGGGGTAATCACTAATAATCTCGGCTGCGCCATTCGGGGAGACGCCAGTAAGTCGTACGAGATAAGCTTGCGGCCTTAGCAGAGCGGCGGGAAATTTTACGCTTATCGTCTTTCCATCCCGTGCCCCTCTCGCCTTCAGCTCACCGCTACGCCAAAGAGTTTGCTGGTTAGCCAGATCCATTAGGGCAGCTCTGTATGCAGGATGATCGTCGGGTTCGAGGTTCAACTGCATGGAGACGTAATCGATTTTAGGGGGAATTGAAACTGTCGGAGGCTGCTCGGCGCTGCGCATCTGAGGGGAGAGGACGAAGGTAGCAATACTGACGCCGCCGGGCGATGACGGTTGTAGTTGATTGGGTTCACGCTGTTCGGGGGTTCGTCGTTCCTGTTCCTTTTTGACCTCTTGCTCTAAGCGTTCGCTTTCCGCGCGCACTCTGGCCAACTCTTGTTCGGCGGCCACACTGGCCGTGCGCTGCCTTTCGAGTTCATTTTGTACCTGCTGTTCACTGAGCTTTGCAGCTTCGCTCCTCGCTTGCGTTGCCGATATTTCCCGTCGCAAGCGCAGGTTTTCAAAGGCCAGCCAGAATCCCCCGATAAGTAATATTGCGGCCGCAGCGGCGAGACCCCACTGCACAGCCAAACGCGGAACTTTGAAGACGCTCAGAATAGAAGACCATGCTGAATGGGCAGCGCGGGATTTGATGGCGAACGCCGGATCTTGCGCCGCAGAATTCGCCTCCGCGAAGAGTTGGAATGCTTGTGCGAATTCCACCTTCTGGCGACCTAACGGTGAAGCCAAATAGTGGGATTCGAATCTCTCTAACTGCGCCCCGCTCAGTTCGCCCTGAACATAGGCGTCAACCAA
>WNGE01004881.1_pt1 | contig 15348 bp, 11 predicted proteins | sample 5400651 | NCBI WGS metagenome assembly WNGE01 (sample SAMN13153370, study PRJNA577476) | soil metagenome | isolation source: 60 cm soil or saprolite under grassland replicate 2 | place: USA:California | collected 2016-06-15 | reverse complement strand
CCGTTGATCCTGCGCGCGGATGCCGGCGGCATCGCGACACTTACGCTGAATCGTCCGGCGCAGTTCAACGCAATCAATGGCGCGATGCTGACAGCGCTGCAGGCGGCGCTCGATGCGCTCGCGGACGATCCTTCGGTGCGCGTGGTCGTGATCGCCGGAGCGGGTCGGGCGTTCTGTCCCGGGCACGACCTGAAGGAGCTGCTCGCCAACTCGAACGAGGCGTTCGTCGGCGACCTGTTCCGGCGCTGCTGCGACGTGATGCTGACGCTGCGGCGGATTCCGCAGCCGGTGATCGCCCGAGTCCACGGCATTGCAACTGCCGCCGGGTGCCAGATCGTCGCGGCGTGCGATCTCGCCGTGGCCGAGGAGGGCGCACGGTTCGCGACGTCGGGGATCAATTACGGGCTGTTCTGCGCGACGCCAGGCGTCCCGGTGTCGCGCAACATTGCGCAGAAACGCGCCTTCGAGATGCTCATCACCGGCGAGTTCATCGACGCTGCGACAGCGCTGAATTGGGGGCTCGTCAATCGGGTCGCGCCGGCAGACCGCCTCGATGCCGAAGTCGATGCACTTGCGCGGCAGATGATGGACAAGCCGCGCGCGGTGATCGCGGCCGGCAAGCGATTCTTCTACGACCAGCTTGAACGCAAGCTCGGGGACGCCTACGCGGTCGCAAGCGCCGAGATCACGCGCTGCATGCTCGCCGATGAAGCGCAGGAGGGCGTCGGCGCGTTCGTCGAGAAGCGCAAACCGCGGTGGAACGATTGACGGGCGGCGGACGTGGCGCATGCGCCCCACGACCGTTTGGGGCGTAGAATGGGGGCTGGGATGCTGGTCTTATATCTTATACAAGAGTACGACCGGCTTCGCTCCCGATTCCCTTCGCCGGGTTGATCTGCGTCAATCAGGGTGCGGGGAAATCGTGAGGGAATGCGGGGTCCCGCGCCGCGAAGCGGGGCGCGGTGGGTGACGGCTAACTTCCACGGGGGGAACATGGCGGACACGGCGCAGGTGAACTGGAAGGCGATCGACGAGGATCCCAGGTTTCAGGCATTGCATCGGAAAAAGACGACCTTCCTCTGGGGGCTGATGGTCTTCTCGATGATCTACTACTTCCTGTTGCCCGTCGGCGCGGCGTATTTCCAGGACCTGTTCAAGATCAAGATCTGGGGGCCGGTCAACGTCGGCATTCTCTTCGCGCTGTCGGAGTTCATCGTCGCGTGGGGACTCGCCTGGTACTACTCGCATCATGCGAACGCGGTATTCGATGCCGAGGCATCGGCCATCGTCCAGGACGTCGAGAAGAAGCTGGGAGGACGCAAATGAACACCCGTCGCTTCGCAATTTTCGCCGGCTTACTGTCGCTGTTCGCGATCGCCACGCCTGCATTGGCGCAGGGCGCCGTGCCGGACAAGTTCCGCTGGCTCACCTTCGTCGTATTCGGCGCCATCATTTCGGTCACGATGTACGTTACGTACGTCGCGGCAAAGCGCGTCAAGACCGCCTCGGACTTCTACGTCGCGGGGGGTGGCGTGTCAGGGCTGCAGAACGGCTGGGCGATCGCCGGCGACTACCTGTCGGCGGCGTCGTTCCTCGGCATCGCGGGCCTGATCTCGCTCTACGGCTACGACGGCTTCATGTATTCGGTGGGCTGGCTCGTCGCCTACATCACCGTGCTGCTGGTGATCGCCGAGCCCTGCCGCAACATCGGCAAATACACGCTGTCGGACATCCTCGCCTATCGCAACGACCCGAAGAAGGTGCGCGTCGTCGGCGCCTTGTCGACGATCACCGTCTCGACGTTCTACCTGACCGCACAAATGGTCGGCGGCGGCGTGCTGGTGAAGACGCTGATCGGCATCGATTACGAAATCTCGGTGATCGTCGTCGGCATCCTGATGCTGGGCTACGTGCTGTTCGGCGGGATGGTGGCGACAACCTGGGTGCAGATCATCAAGGCGATCCTGCTCGTCACCGCGTCGATCCTGCTCGTGATGTTCGTCTGGACGCCGTACGGATTCAGCCTGCCGGGCTTCCTGACGGCGGTCATCGGCGATGCCAAGGTGCAGGCGCAGGTCGCGGGACTGCTCGGCGACGCCGCGAAGAACATGACCCCAGAGCAGCTCGGCCAGCGCTTCCTCGAGCCGGGGCTGTATCTCAAGAGCCCGATCGACCAGATCTCGCTCGGCATGGCGCTGGTGTTCGGGACCGCCGGCATGCCGCACATCCTGATGCGCTTCTTCACGGTGCCGACAGCCCAGGATGCCCGCAAGTCGGTGATCTGGGCGATGGCGATCATCGGTGGCTTCTACGTGCTGACGCTGTTCCTCGGCATGGGCGCGGCGATGAATGTCGGTCCGGCGAACATCCGCGCGGTGGACCCGGGTGGCAACATGGCCGGCCCGCTGCTCGCGCAGTGGGTGGGCGGCGGCGCCGACTCGATGCTCGGCAACCTGTTCCTCGCGTTCGTCGCCGCGGTGGCCTTCGCGACGATCGTCGCGGTCGTCGCAGGCCTCGTGCTCGCGGCGGCTTCGGCGATGGCGCACGACCTCTACGTCGGCGTAATCCGGGCCGAGCACGTCACGCCGCAGGAGCAGGTCAAGGCGGCGCGGGTGGCGACGGTGATCGTCGGCGCGATGGCGATCACGATCGGCATTGCCGCGAAGGGCCAGAATGTCGCGCACCTTGTGGCCCTCGCGTTTGCGGTCGCTTCCTCGGCGAACTTCCCGTGCGTGCTCCTGACGCTGTTCTGGAAGCGCTGCAATACGGGCGGGATCGTCCTGGGCATGATCGTCGGCACGCTGGCTGCCATCGGCCTCGTGCTGGTGTCGCCGAACATGACCTACCCGAAGGCGGTCAAAGCGGCGGCGCAAAAAACCGTCGACGCCGCACCGGCCGCCAAGGCCAAGCTCGATGCCGATCTCGCGGCGGCGACGGACGACGCCGCGAAGGCAAAGGCGGCCAAGGGGATCGGCGCCGTCGACAAGGGCGTCGCCGCGGCGCAAGCGAATCTCGACAAGTTCAAGGGCGACAACACGAGCCTCGTCGGTCTCGAGAAGCCGTGGTTCGAATTGCGCAATCCGGGGCTGTATTCGATTCCGCTCGGCTTCCTCGCCGTCATCATCGGTTCGCTCCTCTATCGCGACAAACGAGCCGACGACATGTGGGACGAGCTCTACGTGCGGCAGAACACCGGCATCCTCGCCGCGAAGGCCGCCGCCCACTGAAACGAAACGTGACAATGCAAGGCAACGGCCCCCGCCTTTCGCGCGGGGGTTTTTGCTTGCAGCGTCGATCCAGACCGAATTTCCGAGCCGACAGACGAACGTGACCACGACCCCGTCAGTCACCGTCGAGGCGACGATCGACTTCCTGCGCCGCTACCCGCCGTTCGACGCGATGAGCGATGCGGCGCTCGCGTTTCTCGTGCCGCGGCTCACGCACGCGCACTTCGCGAAGGACGCGACGATCCTCGCCACGCACAGCGGGCCGGTCGCGAACTTGCACATCATCGAGCGCGGGGTCGTGGGCAGCCGCCCGGACAATACGCAGCATGATCCCGAGCGCACGCTCGGTCCGGGCGAGCTCTTCCCGGTCGGCGCGCTCTCGGCCGGTGGCACGACGACCCGCCTTTTTTCCGCGCTGCAGGAGACCGAATGTCTTTTGCTCGCGCGCGCGGACTTCCTCGAGCTCCGGCAGCGATCGCCGGAATTCGAGCGCTACTGCACGCAGGCGATCACCGAGACGCTGAAGCAATCGCTCGAGAGCCTGTACAGCCAATACAGCCAGCGCGCAGCGGAGCAGCAGACGTTGACGCGGACGCTGGCCGAGCTCGTGCGCAATCCACCTGTCGCCTGCCCGGCGAGCGCGACGCTGCGCGAGGCGGCGCAGAAAATGGCCGACGCGAAGGTCCGCACGATCATCGCGCTCGATGGCGCGGGCGCGCCGATCGGGATCTTCACGCTCGTCGACCTCTTGCGGCGCGTCGTGCTGCGCGAGCGTCCGCTGGAAACACCGCTCGCCGACGTCATGACCACGCCGGTCGTCACGCTGCCGGCGTCGGCCATGGCTGCGGAAGGCATGCACGTGATGGCCGCGCGCGGCATCCGCCAGCTCGCCGTCGTCGACAACGGCCGCCTCTCGGGCGTGATCAACGAGCGCGACCTCTTCGCGCTGCAGCGGGTGTCGATGCGGCAGGTCAACGAGGAGCTCAATGCCGCGGACACGATCGAAAAGCTGAAGCGTGCCGGCGACGACATCCGCCGGCTGGCGCAGAACCTGCTGGCGCAGGGCGTGGGCGCCGAGCCGGTGACACGCACGATCGCCTCGCTCAACGACGCGTTGACCCGCCGCGCGATCGAGCTCGTGCTCGCGCGCCACGATCTTGGCGATATCGACTGGTGCTGGCTTGCGCTCGGCAGCGAAGGGCGTGGCGAGCAGACGTTCGCGACCGACCAGGACAATGCGCTTCTTTTTGCCGCGGCCGACACGATCGAGGCGGCGCGACGGCGCGACCGGTTGCTCGCGTTCGCGCGCGAGGTCAACGCCGGTCTCGACGCGCTGGGATTCCCGCTCTGCTCGGGCAACGTGATGGCCGGCAATCCCGAGCTTTGCCTGTCGACCGAGGAGTGGAAGGCCAAGTTTCTCACCTGGCTGCGCGCGCCGACGCCGGAAGCACTGCTCAACGCGAACATCGTGTTCGACTTTCGCGCGCTCTACGGCAACAGGGCGCTTGGCGATGCCCTGCGCGCGTGGCTGTTCGGCTATACGCAGGCGAATCCCGTATTTCTGCGACTCATGGTCCAGAACGCGCTTTCGGTCGAGCCGCCCGTGGGGCTGATCCGCGCATTTGCCGTCGACGACGATCCCGGGGTCAAGGGAACGATCGATCTCAAGACGCGGGGCACGCGCCTGTTCGTCGACTGCGCGCGCGTCTTCGCGCTTGCCCACGGCATCGCCGACACGGGGACCGCCGCACGGTTGCGGCTCGCCGGCGACGAGCTGCATGTCACGCCGCGGCACGTCGATGCAACGGTCGAAGCGTTTCAGTTCCTGCAGCTTCTGCGGCTGCGCGGGCAGGACCGGCCGAGCACGCTCGGCAATCCCAATCGCGTCGACCCCTATGCGCTTAACGAGATCGATCAGCGGATGTTGAAAGAGGCGTTCCGGCAGGCGAAGCAGCTGCAGGAGCGGCTGCGCATGACGTACCGACTCTAGGCGAGCTCCGAAGCAATGCGCCTGCTGCGTCCGGTGGCCAAAGACGCCGGAAGGGCCCTGAATGCACCATGCTTCTTGATACCATGAGGCCATTGCCCGCCGCGGAGGAGTGCGACCGATGAATCGTTCGACGATCACGAGCCAGCGCCTCGTCGCTCTGTTCCTGCTCGGGATGCTGCTGTTCAATTATCCGCTGCTCGCCTTATTCAACGGCGCAGCGGAGGCCTTTGGCATTCCGGTGCTCTACGCGTACATCTTCATCGCGTGGGCAGGTCTGATCGGGCTCCTCGCCCTCACGGTCGAGCGCTCGACCTAGCGCAGTCGATCGCGGCGCCGCCATGCTCCAGAGCTGGGTCATCATCCCCGTCGCGCTCGCCTACCTGGGCGTCCTGTTCGCGATCGCCTACTGGGGCGACCAGCGGGCGGACCAGGGGCGCTCGATCATCGCCAATCCGTATATCTACTCGCTGTCGCTCGCCGTGTATGCGACCGCGTGGACGTTCTACGGCAGCGTCGGGCGCGCCGCGTCCGACGGCGTGGGCTTCCTGCCGATCTACATCGGACCGACGATCCTGATGGCGCTGTGGTGGCTCGTCATCCGCAAGATGATCCGCATCAGCAAGACCAACCGCATCACGTCACTCGCCGATTTCATTTCTTCGCGTTACGGCAAGAGCGCGCTCCTGGCCGGGCTCGTCACGATCATCGCGGTCATCGGTGTGGTCCCCTACATCGCTCTGCAATTGAAGGCCGTCTCGCACAGCTTCACGATCCTGGTCCAGTATCCGGACGTCGCCACCGCGACGCATGCGGCGGTACCGGTCCTTGCCGACACCGCGTTCTGGATGGCGCTGCTTCTCGCCGTTTTCACGATCCTGTTCGGCACGCGCCATCTCGATGCGTCCGAGCGCCACGAAGGCCTGGTCGCGGCGATCGCGTTCGAGTCGCTGGTGAAGCTCATCGCCTTCCTCGCCGTCGGCGTGTTCGTCACCTACGGGCTCTACAATGGCCTCGCCGATATTTTCGTGCGCGCCGCGGCGAACGCGCGACTCGCGACGCTGTTCGCACCGCTCGGTGGGCCCGCGGGCAGCTACACGAGCTGGGCCTGGCTCACCGTACTGTCGATGCTTGCGATCATGTTCCTGCCGCGGCAATTCCAGGTCGCCGTGGTCGAGAACGTGAACGAGAGCCACGTGGGCAAGGCGATCTGGCTTTTTCCGCTGTACATGCTTGCGATGAACCTGTTCGTGGTGCCGGTGGCCTTCGGCGGCGTCATGCATTTTCCCTCGGCTCGGGTGGATCCCGACACGTTCGTGCTGACGTTGCCGATGGCGCAGAAGCAGGAGCTGCTCGCGCTCCTGGTGTTCATCGGCGGGCTGTCCGCCGCGACGGGCATGGTGATCGTCGAGACCATTGCGTTGTCGACGATGGTGTGCAACGACCTCGTCATGCCCGTCCTCCTGCGGATGCGTTCGATGCGCCTGGCCGAGCGGAAGAACCTCACCGGATTGCTGCTCGGCATCCGTCGCGGCGCGATCATCGCCGTCATCCTGCTCGGGTATCTCTACTTCCGGCTCGCCGGCGAAGCCTACGCGCTCGTGGCGATCGGACTGATCTCGTTCGCCGCGGTCGCGCAGTTCGCCCCGGCGGTCATCGGCGGCATCTACTGGAAAGGGGCGACGCGCGCCGGCGCGCTCGCGGGACTCACGGCGGGATTCATCGTCTGGCTCTATACGCTGCTGCTGCCGTCGTTTGCGAAGTCGGGCTGGCTGCCGATCGGCTTTCTGGAGCACGGACCTTTCGGGATCGCGCTCCTGAAGCCCTACGCGCTGTTCGGGCTCGACGGGCTGAACGACATCACGCACGCCATGCTGTGGAGCATGATCGCGAACGTCGGCGCGTACGTCGTGTTTTCGGTGCTGACGCGGCAGAGCGTTGCCGAGCAGACGCAGGCGGCGCGCTTCGTCGACGTGTTCCGGCGTGAAGGCGAGGGCCTCGACGTCCATCCGTGGAAAGGCACCGCATCGCTTCCCGATCTGCAGGCCTTGCTCGCGCGCTTCCTCGGAGCCGAGCGGGCAAACGCGGCGGTAGCCGGCTACGCGCAGCGGCGCGGTTTCGCAACCGCAGCAGCGATGCCGGCCGATGCCGGCCTGGTCCAGTTCGCCGAAACGGCGCTCGCCGGTGCCATCGGCGGCGCGTCCGCGCGCATCATGGTCGCCTCGACGGTCAAGGAGGACGTGCTGTCGATCGAGGAAGTGCGCTCGATGCTGGACGAAGCTTCGCAAGTCATCGCCTACAGCCACGAGTTGCAGCAGAAGTCGCGCGAGCTGATCGCGGCGACCGACGAGCTCCGCGCCGCCAACGAACGCTTGCAGGAGCTCGATCGGCTGAAGGACGATTTCATTTCGACGGTCACGCACGAGCTGCGCACGCCGCTCACCTCGATCCGCGCCTTCTCCGAGATCCTGCACGACAACCCCGAGCTCGACGGCGCCGAGCGGCAGAAGTTCCTCACCATCATCATCCAGGAAAGCGAACGCCTGACGCGGCTCATCAACCAGGTGCTGGATCTGGCCAAGCTGGAATCCGGCCGCGCCGAATGGCATGTCTCCGAGCTCGATCTGAAGGCGGTCGTCGCAGATTCGATCGCCGCGACCGGACAGCTCTTCCGAGCCAAGAACGTCGGCCTCGAGGCCCGGCTCTCCGAGCGCGTGCCGCAGGTCACCGCCGACCGCGATCGTCTCGTGCAGGTGTTGATCAATCTCCTGTCGAACGCCGCGAAATTCGTCAAGCCGGACGAGGGTCGCGTAACTGTCGATCTCTCCGCGACGGCCGATACGGTTCGCGTCGGTGTCACCGACAACGGGCCCGGAATCAGCGCCGAAAACCAGGCGATCATTTTCGAGAAATTCCGCCAGGCCGGGAACACGATGACCGAGAAACCGCAGGGCACCGGTCTCGGGCTGCCGATCAGCCGGCAGATCATCGAGCACCTCGGCGGCCGGTTGTGGGTGCAAAGCGAGCCCGGCAAAGGGGCGAGCTTCATCTTCGAATTGCCGGTTGCAAAAGCGGTGGCTGCGCATGTGTTGCCGGTCACGGCGGTGGGGGGTTCCTGATGGAGTGGAAAGCTTTGGCAAGTGCAGCATCGGCGGAGGACTAGGGAATGAGCAAGAAGATCCTGATCGCCGACGACGAGCCCAATATCGTTGCTTCGCTCGAGTTCCTGATGCGGCAGCGCGGCTACATCGTCAAGGTTGTCGGCACGGGCGAGGACGCGTTGCGCGCCGTCACCGAATTCGAGCCCGATCTGATCCTGCTCGACGTGATGATGCCGCGCATGAGTGGTTACGACCTGTGTCAGAAGGTGCGCGAGAATCCCGCGTGGCAGGACATCAAGATCATCATGCTCTCGGCCAAGGGGCGCGACGTCGAGGTGACGAAGGGAATGGCGGTTGGAGCCGATGCCTATGTGACCAAGCCGTTCTCGACCAAGGACCTGCTCGCGAGGGTCGGCGCGATGCTGGGCGAATAAGGGAATGTCCGACCGCATCCGGTTCATTCTCGTCCTCGCCGCGGCGTGGGGCCTGATCCTCGCCGTCGTCGGGGCAACCGTGTTGCTCGTCGGCGTCGACCTCACCGACGAGGAGCGCGCGCTCATCGCCGCAACCGTTCGCGACCGCGCGGCGAGCGTCGTCGTGGTCTCGCTGCTCCTCCTGTTTCCGCTCGCGTTCCTGCTGCGGACATTGCTGCGGCGCTACGTCGCCGCGCCGCGGAAGCTCGCCGAAGACGTGCGCATCATGCTCGCCGCGAATCCGGCGCACCGCGCGCCATCCCGGGGTTCTACGGAGATAAGAAGGATCGCCGAGAACGTCAACCGGCTCGCCGACGCCAACGAATCGCTGCAGCGGGATGTCGCGACGCGCGTGCGCGAGGCGAACGCCCGGATCGAGCAGGAACGAAACCGTCTCGCGGCGCTGATGTCGGAGCTGGCGCAGAGCGTGATCATGTGCAACATCGAGGGCCGCATCCTGCTCTACAACGCGCGCGCGATGCAGTTGCTGCGCACGCCGCTCGATGCCGGCGCGTCGCCCGGAAAGGCGCATAGTCTGTGCGGACTCGGACGGTCCGTCTTCGCCATTTTCGACCGCAACCTCATTGTCCATGCGCTCGAGAGCATCCACGACCGACAGCGCCAGAGCACGCGCAATCCCGTCGCCAATTTCGTCACGGCCACGCCGGCCGGCCAGCTCGTGCGCGTGCAGATGGCGCCGGTCAGGGGTCCCGCGCCGGACGCTTCTCCCGACAGCGGCGCCGACGGCATCAGCGGGTTCGTCCTGATGCTCGACAACATCACGCGGCGGATCGAGACCGGCAACCGGCGCGACCTCCTGTTGCAGACGCTGACGCAGGGGACGCGCGCCTCGCTCGCCAGCATGCGCGCCGCCGTCGAAACGATCGCGTCGTTCCCGGAGATGGATCAGCAGGCGCGCAACCGGTTCATCGGCATCATCGGCGAGGAAGCGCGAGCGCTGTCGGAGAATCTCGACCGGACCGTCGACGAGTTCGCCGATTCGATGCGTACCGAATGGCCGCTCGAGGACATGCGCGGCGCCGACCTGATCGCGGCGGTGCGGCGGCGGATCGAGAGCCGGCTGGCAATGCCGACCAAGCTCGAGACCGTCGACGAGTCGATCTGGCTCAACGTCGACAGCTATTCGATGATGCAGGCGCTCACCTATCTCGCCGCGCGCCTGCACGAGGAGTTCGGCGTACGCGAGGTTCGCTTCGGCCTGGAGAGGGAAAGCTCGCTCGCGCATCTCGACCTGATCTGGACCGGCGCGCCCCTGGGCTTCGAGACCACGACGACCTGGCAGACGGATTCGCTGGAGATGGGGGGCGAGGCGTGCCCGCTGACCTTGAAGGAGATCGTCGAGCGCCACAACGCCGAGATCTGGTACCAGATCCACAAGCCGTCGCAGCGCGAATATTTCCGCGTGGCGATTCCGGTCACCAAGCCGGAAGAGACGACGTGGAGCGTTCCGATTCCTGCCGAGAGCCGTCCCGAGTTCTACGATTTCGACTTGTTTCACCAGCCGGGCCAGACGCCCGAGCAGGACAGCCGGCCGCTCGCCGCGCTCGCGTATACCGTCTTCGACACCGAGACCACGGGACTCAATCCGTCGACCGGCGACGAGATCGTCTCGATCGGCGCCGTGCGAATCGTGAACGGACGGCTGCTCGAGCACGAGGTCTTCGAGCAGCTCGTCGATCCCGGGCGCGCCATGTCGCCGGAAGCGACCAAGATCACCGGCATCGACGCGTCGATGCTCGAAAATCAGCCGACGATCGTCAAGGTGCTCCCGGCCTTTCATCAGTTCTGCGCGGATACGGTGCTGCTCGCGCACAATGCCGCGTTCGACATGCGCTTCCTCCGCCTCAAGGAAGAGGCGACCGGAGTCCGGTTCACGCAGCCGGTGCTGGACACGCTGCTCCTGTCTGCGGTGATCCATCCGGATTTCGACGCCCACCGGCTCGAGGTGATTGCCGAACGCATGGGGGTAAGCGCGATCGGCCGGCACACGGCGCTCGGCGACGCCATGATGACGGCGGAAGTGTTTCTGCGGATGATCCCGCTCCTCGCCCAGCAAGGCATCCGGACCCTCGGCGAAGCGCGCGAAGCTTCGCAGAAGACCTATCTCGCGCGCATCGAATACTAAAAGCCCCCGCCGCGGCGAACGATCCGCTGCACCCTCCGACGCGAGCCCACGATGATTCCCATTGCCATTCGCGCGGGCGTTTCGCATAATGGCCGCCCATGGCTTTGGAGAGGGCCTGGCGCCGGACGCGCCGGCGCGCCGGATGGCGGACGACACGATACTCGAGACACGCGCGCTCACGAAGGAATTCAAGGGCTTCGTCGCGGTCAAGGACGTGAGCCTCGCCGTTCGTCGCGGGACGATCCATGCGCTGATCGGTCCCAATGGCGCCGGCAAGACCACGTGCTTCAACCTGCTCACGCATTTCCTCACGCCTACGCGCGGCCACATTTTCTACAAGGGCGAGGAGATCACCGGCACCCGCCCGGCGATGATTGCGCGCAAGGGTCTCGTGCGCTCGTTCCAGATCTCGGCGGTGTTCCCGAACCTGACGGTGCTCGAGAACGTCCGCATCGCGTTGCAGCGGCGTCACGGCCATTCGTTCGATTTCTGGCGTTCCGACCGCGCGCTTGCACACCACGACGATCGCGCCCGCGAGCTGATCGAGGCCGTCGGGCTCACCGAGTTCACGCGGACGCACGCGGGCGAGCTCGCTTACGGACGCAAACGTGCGCTCGAGATCGCGACGACACTCGCACTCGAGCCCGAGATGATGCTGCTGGACGAGCCGACCGCGGGCATGACGCACGAGGACGTCGAACGGATCGCCGCCCTGATCAAGCGCGTGGCCGCCAACCGCACGGTGCTGATGGTCGAGCACAATCTTTCCGTCGTCTCGACGCTATCCGATCGCATCACGGTGCTCGCTCGAGGCGAGGTGCTGGCCGAGGGCGACTACGCGCACGTTTCGAAGCATCCCGACGTGATCGAAGCGTACCTGGGAACCGCCCATGCCTGACGAGCGCGTAAATCCCGCCTCGGCCGGTGCCAACGCAGCGCAAGCGCCGCTTCTTGCCGTCCGCGATTTGAATGCGTGGTATGGCGAGTCGCATGTCCTGCACGGCGTGACCTTCGACGTCGCCGCCGGCGAAGTCGTCACGCTGCTCGGCCGCAATGGCGCGGGCAAGACGACGACGCTGAAGTCGATCATGGGGGTGGTCCCCCGCCGCGAGGGCAGGATCGCGTTCGGCGGCGCGGAGACCACACGGCTCGCGTCGAACAAGATCGCGCGGCTCGGGCTCGCGTGGTGTCCCGAGGAGCGCGGAATCTTCGCCTCGCTCAACGTCGAAGAGAACCTGCTGCTGCCGCCCGTGGTGCGCGACGGCGGACTGTCCGTCGAGCGCATCTACGAGCTCTTCCCGAACCTCAAGGAGCGAATCAGGAGCCAGGGGACGAAGCTATCCGGCGGCGAGCAGCAGATGTTGGCGATCGGCCGCATCCTGCGCACGGGCGCGCGCCTCCTGTTGCTCGACGAGCCCACGGAGGGCCTGGCGCCGGTCATCGTCCAGCAGATCGGCCGCACGATCGCCGAGTTGAAAGCGCAGGGCTTCACGATCCTGCTCGTCGAACAGAACTTCCGGTTTGCCGCGACGGTCGCGGACCGGCATTACGTCATGGACCACGGACGCGTCGTCGACATGATCGCGAACGCGGAGCTCGATGCGAACATGGCCAAGCTGCATGACTACCTGGGCGTCTGACCGAACAAGCGATCCGCGCGCCGGAGCACGGCGCGATCATTTACTACCAAGAGGAGAAATCATGAAGGCATTCAAACGTACGCTCGTCGGGCTCGCGGTCGCCGCGGCGCTTTCGGCAAGCGCCGCGCAAGCGCAGGTCTCGGACGGCGTCATCAAGATCGGCGTGCTCTCCGACATGTCGAGCCTGTACACCGACCTGGCGGGTGCCGGTTCCGTCGTCGCGGCGAAGATGGCGGTCGAGGATTCCGGCATCGAAAAGCGCGGCTACAAGGTCGAGATCGTCTCGGCCGACCACCAGAACAAGCCGGACGTAGGCTCGGGCATCGCCCGCCAGTGGTACGACGTCGACAAGGTGGACGTCATCGTCGACACGCCGAACTCCGGCGTGGCACTCGCCGTCAATCAGATCACGAAGGACAAGGGCAAGGCGTTCCTCGTGTCCGGCGCGGCGAGCTCGGATCTCACCGGCAAGGCCTGCTCGCCCAACACGATCCACTGGACGTACGACACGTGGATGCTCGCCAACGGCACGGGCAGCGCGATCGTCAAGACCGGTGGCGACACCTGGTTCTTCATCACCGCCGACTACGCGTTCGGCCACGCGCTCGAGCGCGACACCGAGGCGGTCGTGCTGAAGAACGGGGGCAAGGTGTTGGGCAAGGTGCGCGCGCCACTCAACACACAGGACTTCAGCTCGTTCCTGCTGCAGGCGCAGGCATCGAAGGCGAAGATCATCGGGCTCGCCAACGCCGGCGGCGACACGACGAACTCGATCAAGCAGGCGGCCGAGTTCGGCATCGTCAAGGGCGGCCAGAACCTCGCCGGATTGCTCGTGTTCCTGACCGACATCCATTCGCTCGGCCTGCCGACCGCGCAGGGGCTGATCTTCACCGAGACGTTCTACTGGGACATGAACGACCAGACCCGGGCGTTCGCCAAGCGTTTCGCCGAACGCGACAAGGGCATCCATCCGACGATGGTCCACGCGGGCGTGTACTCGGCGGTCACCCACTATCTCAAGGCGGTCGAGGCGCTGAAGAGCGACGACGGCACCAAGGTGATCGCCAAGATGAAGGAAACGCCGACCGACGATCCGCTGTTCGGCAAGGGGACGATCCGCGTCGACGGACGCAAGATTCATCCGGCGTACCTGGTCGAAGCGAAGAAGCCGGCGGAGTCGAAGGGCGAGTGGGATCTGTACAAGATCCGCGCGACGATTCCGGCCGACCAGGCGTTCCGACCGCTCGCCGATGGCGGTTGTCCGTTGGTCAAGTAGCGCCGCGCCCCTCACCCAGCCCTCTCCCCGCGCGCGGGGAGAGGGAGCACTACGCGAAGCGTCGGGCGGGTGAGGGGATCGTGCCTACCCCAATGCGAATCGTGATGTAGCCCGCAATGACCGAAATCTTCGGAGTTCCGACCCAGGCCCTTTTCGGGCAGCTCCTGATCGGCCTCATCAACGGCTCGTTCTACGCGATGCTCTCGCTTGGGCTCGCGGTGATCTTCGGGCTGCTCAACATCATCAATTTCACGCACGGCGCCCAGTACATGATGGGCGCCTTCTGCGCGTGGTTCCTGCTGACGCGGCTCGGCGTGGGCTACTGGTGGGCGCTGCTCGTGACGCCCGTCGTCATGGGCGTCTTCGGTGCCGCGATCGAGCGCACGATGCTCTCGCGTCTGTACAAGCTCGATCATCTCTATGGATTGCTTCTCACCTTCGGCCTCGCGCTCGTGATCCAGGGGCTGTTCCGCAACGAGTTCGGCTCCTCGGGGCTTCCCTACCGGATCCCGGAGGAGCTTTCCGGGGGCATCAATCTCGGCTTCATGTTCCTGCCCAAATACCGCGCCTGGGTGATCGTCGCCTCGCTTGTCGTCTGCCTGTCGACGTGGTACGTGATCGAGCGTACCAAGCTCGGCTCGTACCTGCGCGCGGCGACGGAAAATCCGGCACTGGTGCAGGCATTCGGCATCAACGTGCCGCGAATGATCACGCTGACCTACGGCTTCGGCGTCGGTCTCGCTGCGCTCGCCGGCGTGATGGCGGCGCCGATCTACCAGGTCAATCCGCTGATGGGTGTCGACATGATCATCGTCGTGTTCGCCGTCGTCGTCATCGGCGGCATGGGCTCGATCATGGGCTCGATCATCACCGGCTTCGGGCTCGGCGTCATCGAGGGCCTGACCAAGGTGTTCTATCCCGAGGCGTCGAACACGGTGATCTTTGTGGTCATGGTGATCGTGCTGCTGATCAAGCCGGCCGGCCTCTTCGGCCGCGAGCGCTGACATGGCCGGCGAACCGATGAATGCCGCCGCGACGCACCGTGCCACCCGCACGTTCGCGCTCGGCACTCTCGTGATGGTGGCGCTTCTGGCGCTCGCGCCGGTGGCTGAGATCTACCCGGTGTTCGTGATGAAGGCGATGTGCTTCGCGCTGTTCGCGTGCGCGTTCAACCTGCTGCTGGGCTTCGGTGGCCTGCTGTCCTTCGGGCATGCGATGTTTCTCGGCACCGCCGGTTATGTTTCCGCTCATGCGGCCAAGGTCTGGGGGTTGCCGCCCGAGCTCGCCATCCTCGCGGGAACCGCTGCGTCGGGTGTGCTGGGCGTCGTTGTCGGCGCGCTGGCGATCCGCCGGCAGGGGATCTACTTCGCAATGATCACGCTCGCGATCGCGCAGATGATGTATTTCTTCTATCTGCAGACGCCGTTCACTCATGGCGAGGATGGGATCCAGTCGGTGCCGCGCGGCCGGCTTTTCGGCTTCATCGATCTGGCGCAGC
>WNGE01008832.1_pt1 | contig 15352 bp, 13 predicted proteins | sample 5400651 | NCBI WGS metagenome assembly WNGE01 (sample SAMN13153370, study PRJNA577476) | soil metagenome | isolation source: 60 cm soil or saprolite under grassland replicate 2 | place: USA:California | collected 2016-06-15 | reverse complement strand
AAAGTCGCGTGCACCTCTGCGCCCGCCGCGGCGCGGAATGCCGGAATGACCGCGACCGCCACGCTCTGCGCCGCGCCGGCGGAGAGCAGGTATAGCTTTCGAAGCACCAAATCGATCCGGCGGTTCGATTATTGATCGGGCTTGGCGCCCGAGATCTTGACGATGCGCTCCCACTTCACGATGTCGTCGGAGATGTACTTGCCGAACTCGTCGGGCGTCATGGTCATTGCGACCGCCCCTTGCGCCGCCCAGTCGCGGCGTACGTCGGGCCGGCTTACGATCTTGGTGATCTCCGCGTTCAGGCGGGTGACGATCGCCGGCGGCGTGCCTTTGGGAGCCACTATCCCGAGCCAGATCGTCGCTTCGTAACCGGGCACGGTCTCCGCCACCGTCGGTACGTCGGGGAGCACCGTCGAGCGCGTCTTGCCACTCGTGCCGAGCGCGCGTACCTGGCCGGCCTTGACGTGCTCGCTCATCGTCGTCACCGCGTCGAACATCATCTGCACCTGCCCGCCGATGGTGTCGGTGCGCGCGCCCGAGCTGCCGCGGTAGGGAACGTGCACGATGTCCACGCCGGCCATCGCCTTGAACAATTCGCCGGCCATGTGGTACGGAGTCCCCGGTCCCGAAGAGGCGTAGTTGAGCTTGCCCGGCTGCGTCCTGGCGAGCGCGATGAACTCCGCGACGCTCTTCGCCGCGACGCTCGGATGCACGACCATCACGAGATCCGAGTAGTTGATCGGCGCGACCGGCACGAAGTCGCGCGAAAGCGCAAAGGGCTTGTTTGGCATCAGCGATTCGTTGACCGTGTGCGTGTTCGACATCAGCAGCAGCGTGTAACCGTCGGGTGTGCTCTTCGCCGCCGCGTCGGTGCCGACCACCGAGCCACCGCCCGGGCGATCGTCGACGACGAACGGCTGCCCTAGAGCTTCCTGCAATCGTTGCCCCAGAAAGCGCGCGTAGACGTCGGCGGGGCCCCCGGCGGCAAAGGGAACGATGATCCTCACCGGGTGATTCGGATAATCCTGTGCGAGTGCCGCCCCGCAACACCATGCAGCTACAGCGAGAGCAGGTACCGCGCGGGTAAAGCCCCGCACGAGAGACGCAATTGCGGCAGGGATGCAACGCATGATTCCTCCTTGAACACTTGTTCGCGCTGTTGCGCGGCAATCTACCGCAAATCAAGCCGTTCGTGGTAAGCCCTTCGGCAAGCTCAGAACAGGCTCTGTCGAGCCACGAGCGGCCGTTCATCTGCAAGCTTTAGGGCGAACGGTAGCGCCCATGCGCAGTGACGGCCGCTAACGCGCAAGCTTGCGAGCTGCCCTCGGAAGGGCCATCATGATTTTCTGCGCTCGAGATTACTGAGCGTCGTCTACGTCGTCGAAAAAGGGAAGCCGCTCGCGTCGCCTGCGCCATAGCGCGAAGCCGACACGATCCCAGATCAGCGACGCTGCTTTACGCTTACTTCTTCTCCTCCGACCCGCGCCCTTCCTGTCCGCGTCGCTCGCCACCCTCTTTGGCTGCGGGCCTCTCGGCACGCGGTTCGCTGCCGCCTCGGGACGGTGACGGCGCCGCACATTGCTCGCCTCCATTACGCGGTCGCTCTCCTCCCGGCTGCGGCGCATTGCCGGTGCGTGGTGGAGTACCCGTTGTTCTTCTCTCTGCGCTCCGATTCTCCGACGGCGGCGGCCCGCTCTGCGCACCTGCAGATGGGCGACGGCCCTCGATCGGAGGTGCACCACCAGCCCGCGCGAGCAGAAAGTGTCATTGGTCAGGACCCGTGATCGTTAACCCTATTGCGGGCGGCGACACGGCGGGATTCGCGCTCGCGGGCGTCAGCCTGTTGCCTCGAGGTGCTTCCGCGATTCACGCCTGCATTGCGGCTGCTGCGCGGGTTCGCGCTGGCGACGGTCGAACTTCGCGAGTTGCTACTGGGCTGGGCACTGCTGCGTCGCCAGCTGCCGCCATTCCAATGACGTCCGCCGGAGCGATACTGAAAGCTGCCAACGATGGCCGGCGGGCCCACCGCGATGCCACCGTAATAGCCCGGGCCATAATAGTAAGTCGGGCCATAATCGTAATAGCCGTAATAGGCAGGCGAATCGTAATAATACGATCCGCCATAGCCGTAATCGTAAGGCGCGACCGCGCAGCCTGCGAGTAGCGATGCGCCAAGTAGCGAAGCGAACAAGGACCTCATACGAGCCTCCTTTTCCTTCTCTGTACCAAGCTGAGGCCGCTCTGGAGAGACACAAGTTCCGCGTTCGCGCACCGGAACGTGCCTCTCCGACAGGCTTACCAGGAGGCTATACGAATCCCGGGTTGCGCCTGCTCCGGACCTTCATCCAGAGGCACAACCCGGGCTGCGACATTACCTACTGCCGAAACGGAGCGTTAGCGTTGCTGCTGCGGCTTCGCTCCAGCCATCTGCTGAGCCTCGCCGGTCGCGCTGCGGGACGGAGCCGCGTCCTTGATCTCCAGCGTTCGGCCGCTCGATTTCTGCTGCGGCACGTCGATCTCGATCTGCAGCACGCCGTCGCGGAACGTTGCCGACGCATTCTCGGTATTGGCGCCGTCCGGCAGGGGGATCGTGCGATAGAAGCTGCCGTAGCTGCGCTCGCTGCGGTAGAAGCCGCGTTCGCTGCTCGTCTTCTCCTGCTTGCGCTGCCCTTGAATCGTCATCGCGTCCTGCGTGATCTCGACCTTGACGTCCTCCTTCTTGACGCCGGGTAGATCGGCAGAGACGAAGAATTTGCCGTCGCGCTCAAAAACCTCGATATGGGGCGCCCACAACGATGAAGCACCTTCGCCGTAGCCGGACAAGGCGCCTTCGCCGAGACTCGGGAATAGGCCTCGACCGAATCCGAAGGCGTCGAAAAGGCGATCCATGTCTTCGCTGACGCGACGAATCATGGAGAGCGGCCCGCCGCCGAAGCCACCGTAATACGACGATGGGAATTGTCCTAATCCGCGGCGTTGCTCAAGCGCACCGCCGGTCGATTGTTCGCTTTTGTCAGGACTCTGCCAGCCGCTTTGCTGACCCGCTATGCGCGGGTTGGCGCCCTGTTGCGCAGATGACGAACCGCTCTGCGCCATCTCGGAAGTCTGTTGGCGTCCGGACGATTGAGATCGATTGTCTTTAGCCATAAAAGGTATCTCCTGCGAAGCTGCGTTACGGATTGGCGAAACGGTGCCGCCGCGCCGTTGCCGGCGGGCCGTTTTGCTGCGGTTGGCGAGTCGGCAAAAAATGGCCGGAAACAAGACTCACCAAAAAACAAAACGGGCCATCCTTCCCGGCCCGTCGATTTCCTGCGCTCGTCCCGTTCAGAACGGGCTCAAGGAATCATCAGCGTTATTGTTTTTACCGTTGCTGCTCTACGTGCAATAGATGTAGGGACGAGGCCGCCAGTCAACTCTATCCAGGTCAGGTAATTGAAGTTGCTGCTTTGTCTTCCCTACACGGCGATCATTGTGCAAGAGAGGCGCGCGGACGTGAATCAGCGGTTGTCTGATTCTCACGTAGGACGTTGGCGAAGCGGCTTCGGCATTTGACTTTAGTCCTGTACTGGACTATAAGAACCATATAGTCTTGTTTTGTACTAACGTTCGACATCGAGCCGTGTCCCGCTCAGCCGCCCGCACCGCGCCCAGGACCGCCGCCAAGCCGCAGGCGGAGCCCGATCGCCTGTCAGGCCCTGCGCTGCGCACTTTCTTCCGCATCGCCGATGAATGGGAGCTCTCCAGCGACGAAGCGCGCACGCTCCTCGGCAGCCCGCCACGCTCGACTTTTTTCCTCTGGAAGAAGACGGGCCACGGACAACTCGGACGCGACACGCTGGAGCGGGTCTCGTACATCCTCGGTATTTACAAGGCGCTGCAGATCCTGCTCCCCGAAGGCAGTACCTCGATGCCTGGCGCGGTGGCTAAGACATCCGAGGCGCGTGCGCAATATGCGCGCCTGTACGCCCGCCGGACTCGGTGGCGGCCGAGCCATCGGGTCGTCCCGAGCCGCTTTCCGCCCATAGGGTTGTTCGACCGAGTCGCGGCGCCGGGGGACCTCGAGGCCGTCTTCGCGCTCGAGGCGATGACCAATGATCGCTTACGCGAAGAGGCGGGCGAGCTCTCGCTCGTGGCGAAGGAGGACCGCGTCGCCGGCCCGGGGACGACGCCGATCATGGCGGCGTTCACTCACCTCAATCCCGAGGGGAGCCGGTTCTCGGACGGATCGTTCGGCATCTACTATTGCGCGCAGAAGCTCGAAACGGCGCTGGCCGAAGTCCGGTATCATCAGGAGCGGTTTTTGCTTCGCACGCGGGAGGGACCGTTGCGGCTCGAGTTGCGGCTGTATCTCGCCGACCTCGACGCGCGACTGGTCGACGTGCGCAGGCTCGCGGAGTGTCACCACCCGGACGAGTACGGCCCGAGCCGGAAGCTGGGCGGCGCGCTGCGCGCGGAAGGCCGCGACGGCGTGCTCTACCGCAGCGTGCGCCACGAGGGCGGCGTGTGCGCCGCGGTGTTCCGCCCGCGCCTGTTGCGCAACTGCCGGCAGTCGAAGCACTATGCGTTTCATTTCGACGGCCGCAGCGTAGCGGCCATCGACGAGCTGGAAACAGTGTGGACGGCGCCGGGCTGACCCGATCCGACCGCGACGCCGGCAGATGAACGGACAACTCTTCTCCATCCGGTCGGCGGAAACATCCAGTGGCGCGAGGTCGAGTCTCTGCTGCACCATCTCGGCGCGACGACTGAGCCGCTGGCAAAGGCGCGCCTGCGGGTAAAGTTGAACGGTGTCGAAGGCACGCTGCATCGACCCCACCATGGCGACGCCCTGGGCCGCCAGGATATTCTGCACATTCGCGAGTACCTTGCCCACGCCAGGGCGACACCTTCGCAGTACGAGGCGATACGCAAGGGGGCGCCGTGAACAGCGACTTGCCCACCTTCGCCACCAGTGCAAGGAGGGGCGCCGTGAGCAGCGAGTCGCCCGTCGAACCCGCGAGCGCAGCGTAGCGGGGGTCGAGCGTCCGCGAATCGGCGCCGGCGACCGACGCGCGACTTACTTGTGGTAGAGGTCGCGCAACTCTTCCTTCGCGCGCTCCAGCTTCGATCGTCGTCTGGCCGATAGCTTGGTTCCCGCGCGATTGATGTAGAACGTGAGCATCGACAGCGCCGAGCGAAACGGATTCGACTTGCGCCGGGTGCTGTGGTCGGCGGATTGCTTCAGCGATCGCGCGATCGCGCGCGGATCGTCGCTAGCAAACGTTCCTTGCTTGATGTCGAGAGCATCGCTCTTGCGCGCCACCTCGGCTGACCACTTGCGGCTCTTGGCATGCTTTTTGGAGTTACGGGATCGTTTGGACATATGCATCTCCTCCATAGCCCTCGCGTTGCGCGAAAGGCTTCAGCGACATCTTAGCAAGCGGCACGCCCGTCCGCGACAGGTCCCTGATGAGGCGATCTGCCTCAGATGCCGGCGTGACGCGGCCCGCGACTCTCGGCGATAATGTCCGCGCCGTACTGATCGATGGAGCGAGCCTTGTTCGTAACGCCTCTGTACGCGGGTCTGCTGGCGCTGTGGTTTCTGGTGCTGACCTGGCGCGTCATACAGCGCCGGGGCAAGGGCACCTGGATCGGAGACGGCGGCGATCAGGCGCTGCTGCGCGTCATCCGTGGACACGCCAACTTCGCCGAGTACGTGCCGCTGGCGCTGCTGATGATGGGCTTCCTCGAAGTGAGCCGCTTTTCGATCTACGTGCTTCATGCCCTGGGGATCGTGCTTCTCGTTGCCCGGCTGCTCCACGGTTACGCGCTGTCCTTCACGGAGCATTTTCCCTTCGGCCGCTTGTGGGGGTCGACGCTGACATTCATCGTGCTGGCGATCGAAGCGGTGTTCTGCATCTATCAAGGCATCCAGGGGCAGTGGATCTGGTGCTGCGCCCGCTGAAACGACACGATGAAAAACCCTGATCTCGAGATCACGACCGACGATCGTCCCCTGTTCCGGCCGGGGAAGGCGCCGATGCGCTGGGGATTCCCGCTGCTTCTCGGCGCGATCATCGCCGCCGCCGGAGTGCTCTACTATCTCTGGCAGCTGCGCGCGGAGCCACCGCAGCCAACGGCAGCGCCTGAGGCAGCCATGCCGTCGGTCACGCCGCAGCCGAGTGCTAAACCACGCATCGAGCACCCGATCGAAGTTGCGGCCGCGCCGGCCGCCCCGCCACTGCCTGCATTGGCCGAAAGCGATTCCACCTTGCAAGACGCGCTCGCCGCGCTGTTCGGCAGCGCTGTCTTCGATCAGTTCTTTCATCCGCAGGACATCGTCCGCCATTTCGTCGCGGCGATCGACAATCTGCCGCGCAAGACCGTCGCGCAGCGGGTGATGCCGATCAAGCCCGTGACCGGCGCCTTTCGCACCAGCGGGCCGGAGGGACGCATCTTCGTTGGCCCGGACAACGCGGCCCGGTACTCGGCGTACGTGCGCGCGCTCGAGGCGGTAGATTCGGCGAAGCTCGTTGCGCTCTACGTCCGCTTCTATCCGCTGTTCCAGCAGGCGTACGCCGAGCTAGGCTATCCGTCGCGCTATTTTAACGACCGCCTCTTCGAGGTGATCGATCATCTGCTTGCGACGCCGGACGTGCGCGGGCCGATCGCGCTCATCCAGCCGAAGGTGCTGTACGAATACGCGGACCCTGCATTACAGGATCTTTCGGCCGGGCAGAAAATGCTGGTGCGGATGGGTCCCGAGAACGAAGCAAAGGTCAAGGCGAAGCTGCGCGAGCTGAAAAAGGCGCTCAGCCGGGGGTTGTAGGGGCGACTGATCACTGCCGATCTGCAATTGCTCCTCGCGCTGATGAAGGCGGTGCTCGTCACGCCGCTCGCCATCACGGCGCTGCTCTTCTTCGCCGCATTGCTCGTGGCCGAGGCCGCGGTGCGCGTGCTCCGGGTTCCGCGCATCGCGGCGCTGGTCGTCGCGGGGGCGCTGATCGGCGCGCTGCGCCGGAGCAGCGAAGCGGCGGCGCTGATGCCGCTGCCGAGGGTGCTCCTCGAAGCGCTCGCGATGGTGCTCCTGTTCGAAGTCGGGCAGCGCGTGCCGCTGGGCTGGCTGCGGCGCAATCCCTGGCTCATCGCCGCCAGTTTCGGTGAGTCTGCTGTCACGTTTATCGCGATCTATGCCGTGTTGGCGCTGGGCTTCGCGATTCCACTGTTCGACTCCGCGTTCGTGGCCGTCATCTGCATGACGGCCTCGCCGATCGTCGTCATGAGCGTCAGCAAGGACCTGGGCGCCCGGGGTCAAGTGTCCGAACGCTCGCTACTGTACTGCACGCTCTCCAGCGTGTACGCCGTGCTGCTGGTGCAGTTATTTCTCGCCGGCTATCGCGCCGCCGCGCACGTCGATATCACGTCGGTCGTGCAGCCGGTATACCTTCTTGCCGGCTCGTTCCTCCTCGGAGCGCTCGCGGCGGCGGTCCTGCGTCTGTACGCGATGATCACGCGCGCCCGCGGACCGCTGCTCACCATCGGCATCATCTGCTGCTGTGTGCTGCTGTACGCCTACGCGCCGCCGCTTGCATTGTCGCCAATCCTGTCGGCGCTCTTCTTCGGCCTGATCGTGCGCGGGACCGATCGCACCCACAGCGTGTTGTCGCACCAGACTTCGGAAATCGGCGCGGTCCTCACATTCGCCTATTTCATCCTCGTCGGCGCATCGCTCACCTGGCTCGATTCCTGGACGCTCGCCGGCGTCGCTGTCGCGGTCGCGGCAGTTCGCCTGCTGGCAAAGGTCGGTGCGAACGCGGCATTTGCTTCGCCGTCCGCTTTGAGCGCCGCCAAGGGCGCTCTGGTCGGCATCGCTGGCGCGCCGCTGTCGAGCCTCGCCCTTACGCTGACGGCGAGCGTCGCGCAGCAGCCCGAGCTCAAGCACGCCGCGGAAATCAGCGGCGCGGTGGTGCTGCTCATGGCCATCCTCGGCCCCGTCCTTACCGAACTTGCACTACGCCGGGCGGGAGAGCCGACGCGCGGCGACGCATGACCGAAGTGCTCGAATTCAAACTCTCGGAGCCGCTCACGCTCGGCGTGGAGCTGGAGCTGCAGCTCGTCGACCGGCGCGATGGCGACCTCACGCGCGCCGGCTCCGATCTCCTTCCGCTGGTGAAGAAGCGGCATCCGGGTCTTGACGTCAAGCTCGAGATCACCGAAAGCATGATCGAAGTCGCGACCGCGGTGCAGCTCACGCACCCCGGCGTGCTCGCAGACCTGCGCGCATTGCGCGACGCGGTCTGCGCGGCCGCGGAGCTGCTCAACGTCGGCGTTTGCGGCGGTGGCGCGCACCCGTTTCAGGCCTGGACCGAGCGCCACATTTCCGAGGCGCCGCGGCAGCGCTATATCTCCGAGCTGTACGGCTATCTCGCCAAGCAATTCACCGTGTTCGGGCAACACGTGCATATCGGCTGCCCGGACGCCGACGCCGCAGTGCGGCTTGTCCACGGGCTATCGCGCTACGTGCCGCACTTCATCGCGCTCGCCGCGAGCTCGCCATTCTCCCAGGGCGCGGATACGGCCTTCGACTGCTCGCGCATGAACACCATCGCGTCGTTTCCGCTGAGCGGGCGCATGCCCTTCCTCCGCAACTGGGCAGAGTTCAAAGATTACTTCGGCAAGATGCGTTCGACCGGCATCGTCAACAGCATGAAGGATTTCTACTGGGACATCCGGCCGAAGCCCGAATACGGCACGGTGGAGATCCGCGTTTTTGACACACCGCTGACCGTGGAGCGCGCCGCCGCGCTCGCGATCTATACGCAGGGCGTCGCCCGCGAGATCCTCGCTCGATCGAAGCTCGACGTCACCGAGGATGCGTATCTGGTGTACGGGTTCAACCGTTTCCAGGCCTGTCGCTTCGGCCTGCAGGGCGAGATCGTCGATCCGTTCACGCGCGAGCGCCGCCCACTGATGGACGACATCTCCGCCACGCTGGACGCGATCCGGGCGCACGCGAGGCCGGACGATGACGAAGCGCTGCGCGAGATCGTGCGTTGCCTCGAGGAGGGCAACGACGCGGCGTGGCTACGGCAGCGCTTCGCCGAGACGGGCTCGCTGGGGCGCGTGGTCGGCATGCAGTTGGAGCACTTCGCCGGGAAGCTATAGCGCTCGATTCGAGCCCGGGACTGCGTTTTCGCGGCGTTGACCTGGGCATCCCCCGGATCAAGTCCGGGGTCAGCCCAGGCTACAGGCCGCTAGGAAGCGGCGAATGCCTGGTAGGCGCGCGTGCGCTGCGCCAACCGTCACGGGTGGCGCGGCAAGGGAGCCGTTGGGTTCGCCACCGCAGCCGCGCCGGGTCCCCGTAGGTCGGCGCTTGCGGCGCCCGGGCGCCGGACAGGTATTCGCCGCTGCGTCGGCCCGCTCCGCGCCGCGGAATGCTGCTGCAGGAACGCTAGCGCCAGTCGCTCCGCCTTGCGCGGCGCGATCGAGCCATCGGTGCTGATCGCCGCGTGCAGCTCGCTGCTCCGCCACGCCTCGAACACGCACGGATTGATGTACGACTTGCGGCAGACCGCAGGCGTATTGCGCAACTCGGCGGCGATGGTCTTCACGACCGCGACGATGCAGGCGTTGAGCGCGCGCTCGCTGCGCTCTTCGGGCAGCGGCGTGGCACGGAGCAGCGCGATCGCGCGTACGGTCGCGCTCCAGGTGCGAAAATCCTTGGCGGTGAAATCGGCGCCCATTGCGTCCCTGAGATACTCGTTTACCTGGCCGGAGTCGATCCCTCGGCGCTGGCCGGCATCGTCGACATACTGAAACAGCTGCTGTCCGGGCAGCTGCTGGCAGCGGCGCACGATTCTCGCCAAGCGTTCGTCGTCGACGACGACCTCGTGCTCGGCGCCGCCTTTGCCCCGGAAGCGGAACAACAGCCGCCCGGCGCGAATGAACCGCACGTGCCGGTTGCGCAGCGTGGTGAGGCCGTAGCTGTCGTTGGCCTTCGCATACTCGGCGTTGCCGACGCGGATGCATGTCGCATCGAGGAGGCTCACCACGACGGCGAGCACCTTGTCGCGCGGCAGACCGGGTTGCGTGAGATCGCGCCTGATTCGCGCGCGCAGACGCGGCAGCGCTTCGCCGAATTCCGCCATGCTCCCGAATTTAGCGCCGTCGCGAATCGTGCGCCATTCCGGGTGATAGCGGTATTGCTTGCGCCGCCGCGCGTCGCGTCCCGTCGCCTGCAGGTGGCCGCGCGGATGCATGCAGATCCATACGTCGTCGTACGCCGGCGGAATGGCGAGGCGGGCGATGCGCTCGAGCTCGCCCGCCTTCGTCACTCGCCGTCGGTTCGGCCGGAAATAGATGAATTGCTCGCCATTGCGCTCGCGGCGGATGCCGGGCTGCGCATCCGAAACGTAGACGAGCCCCGCTGCGGCCGCCATTTCGACGGCTTCGGCAACGACGTCGGACGCACTCGCCGCGCCCCAGGTGTTCGTGGTATCGCGCACCATGATCGTAATCGTCTCGATCGAGGCATACGACCGGCGCGACCAAGCGCGGGTTCAATCTCCACGGCAATCGCGAAGTGTGTAAATCTTACAATTCGCGATCGAACAGCGATGGCGTCGCCTCCGCGTCGGGCTCGTCGACCATGTGCGCGGCCGCTGCAGCGGCCTCCTCCGGCCGGCAAAGACCGCTGATCCGCACGCCAAGCAGGCGGATGCGGCGCTCCAGCGACACGCGCTTCAGGCATTCGCTCGCCGCGCGGCGAATCGCCTTCGCGTCCTGCGTCGGCTGGGCAATCGTCCGGTCGCGCGTGACCGTCTTGAAGTTATCGTAGCGCAGCTTGAGGCCGATCGTCCTGCCGACGTAACCCTTGCGTTGCAGGTCCTCGGCCAGGCCTTCGCACAATTCGGTGAATATCTCCGACAGCGCGTCGCGATCGCGCTTGGCGGAGAGATCGCGCTCGAAGGTGGTCTCGCGACTGATCGTGACCGGTTCGCTGTATGTGACCACGAGCCGGTCGTCGCGGCCGTGAGACGCCTCGTGCATCCAAGCGCCGCGGCTCGCGCCGAACTGCTCCACCAGCCACGGTGGATCGGAGTGCGCGAGCTCGCCAATCGTGCGGATGCCGAGCGCCTCGAGCCGCGCTGCAGTCTTCGGTCCGATGCCGTTGATCTTGCGCGCGGGCAGCGGCCACACGCGCGAGGGCACGTCCGCAGCAGTCAGGATCGTCAACCCGTCCGGCTTGTCGAGCTCAGAGGCGATCTTCGAGAGCAGCTTGTTCGGGGTGATGCCGATCGAGCACGACAGGCCGGTGGCGCTGCGCACCGCATCCTTGATCGCTCGCGCGACGCGATGCGCCCGCTCCGCGGCCGCTGCGCTCGTCTCCTCCGCCGCGGCAGTGCCTGGCGCGAGTCCGACGTCGGTCAAGTCGATATAGATTTCGTCGATGCCGTGATCCTCGACCTGCGGCGCGATTGCCTTGCCGGCAGTCTTGAAGCGCCGCGAATAGCGCCGATACGCGTCGAAGTCCGTCGGCAACAACACGGCTTCGGGGCACAATCGCGCCGCCTTCATCAACCCCATCGCCGAATGCGCTCCGAACGCCCGTGCTTCGTAGGTGGCCGTCGTGATGACGCCACGCCCCACGTAGTCGCGCAGCGTTTTGAAGTGCCGCCGGATTGCGCCGGTCGCCGGATCGACCGCCTCTTCGGGTTGGTGCCGGCTGCCGCCGCCGATGACCACGGGCTGACCCCGCAACTCGGGATAGCGGAGGAGCTCGACCGACGCATAGAACGCGTCCATGTCGAGATGCGCGATCAGGCGGCCGGTCATGGCGACAAAGTGTAACCGACGCGCTTCGGCCAGGCACCGTTCTTGCACCGCGGTATAGTGCCATGGCGATGGATGAACTAATTGCAACCGACCGCCCCGCCACCGCCCCGCTGCTCGTACCGTCCCGGAATTGCTGGCGGCTCGAGCGCGCGGCGCGATTGAGCTTCCTCATCGACGGGGACGCGTATTACCGTGCGCTGCGCGACGTCTTCGCGCGCGCCAGGCACTCGATCTTCATCGTCGCCTGGGACATCGACAGCCGCACGGTTCTCGTCCCGGAGGGGGCCGGCGATGGATTGCCGGAGAAACTCGGCGATTTTCTGGACGCTCTGGTGCGGCGGCAGAAGTCGCTGCGCATCTACGCGCTCGGCTGGGATTTCGCGATGCTCTATGCCTTCGAGCGCGAATGGCTGCCGGTGTACAAGCTCGATTGGCGCACGCACCGGCGCTTTTCGTTCCGGCTCGACGCGACGCATCCGGTTTATGCGTCGCATCACCAGAAGGTCATCGTCGTCGACGACGCAGTTGCGTTCGTCGGCGGACTGGATATCACGCAGCGGCGGTGGGACACGAGCGAGCACCTCGCCGACGAGCCGCGCCGACGCGATCCCGCCGGCGCGCCATACGGTCCGTTTCACGATGTGCAAGCGGTCGTCGACGCCAATGCGGCGCGGGCGCTCGGCGAGCTCGTGCGCGAGCGCTGGCTGCGCTCCGGCGCGAGCAAGCCGCGTGCGCCGCTGGCGACACCTCCCGACCTGTGGCCGCGCGGCGTCGAGACCGATCTCGACGACGTCGACGTCGCGATCGTCCGCACCGAGCCGCCGTTCGAGGGCCGCCGAGCCGTGCATGAGGTCCGCGAGCTGCACCTCGATGCGATCGCGCGCGCCCGGCGCTTCATCTTCATGGAAAACCAGTACTTCACCTCGGGCCTCATCGCCGACGCGCTCGCCGCACGTCTGCGCAAACCCGACGCGCCGGAGATCGTGCTCCTCACTCACCGCGACCAGTGCGGCTGGCTCGAGGAATCGACCATGGGCGTGTTGCGCGCCCGCGCGCAGCGCCGCGTCGCCGATGCCGACGCGCACGGCCGCTTTCGCGCGTACTTTCCCGAGCCGGCAGGCGCCAAGGACGCGTGCATCAACATCCATAGCAAGGTGCTGGTCGTCGATGATGAATTCCTGACGGTCGGGTCGGCGAACCTGAACAATCGATCGATGGGGCTCGATACCGAATGCAACATCGCCGTGGAAGCGCGCGGCCAGCCGGACCAGGCGAAAGCAATCGCGAGCCTGCGCGACCGCCTGCTCGCCGAGCACCTCGGCGTAGACCCCGCTCAATTCGCGCAGAAGCTCACCACCACCGGCAGCCTCATCGCGACCATCGAGGCGCTGCGCGGCAATCCGCGCACGCTGACCCCGCTCGACACAGACGCCGTCTCGGAGCTCGACACGCCTTTGGTCGACGCGGCGCTCATGGATCCCGAGGCGCCGGTCGACCCCGACAAGCTGCTCGACGACTTCGTGCCTCCCGAATCGCGTCCGTCCGCGCGCAGCCGCCTGGTCGGCATCGCTGCTTTCATTTTCGTGCTCGCCGCGCTCGCCGCCGCGTGGCGCTTCTCGCCGCTTCACCAGTGGCTCAACCTGGACTCGCTGGTGGATATCGGCGACCGCATCGAGGAGATGCCGTTCACGCCGCTGATCGTGCTCGGCGCGTACGTGCTTGCCGGATTGCTGGTCATTCCCGTGTTGCTCCTCATCACAGTCACCGGCATCGTCTTCGGTCCGCTCATCGGAGGCATCTACGCGCTTGCCGGCGCGATGCTGAGCGGCATCGTGACCTATGCCATCGGCCGCAAGCTGGGACGCGAGACCGTGCGCCGGTTCGCCGGCAAGCGCCTCAACGCGATCACGCGCGGCCTCGCCAAGCGCGGATTGCTGACCATGATCCTGGTGCGGGTCGTACCCGTCGCGCCGTTCACTGTCGTCAACGTCGTCGCCGGGGCGTCGCACATCGGCTGGCGCGACTTTCTGCTCGGGACCGCGGTGGGAATGTTGCCCGGGATCGTGGCCACGGTCCTCTTCGTCGACCGGCTGATCGCGGCGGTGCGCCACCCGGGACCGAAAACAATCGCGCTCCTGAGCTTGATCGCGGCGGTGCTTATCGCGACGGCCCTGCTGGTGCATCGCCGCCTGGCCGCGCAGAGTAGCGGCGGCGCGGCCGCGAGCTAGCGAGCCCAACGAGCTAGTATTGCATGGCACAGCTGCGCGTCACTGTCGCCTCGTACAACATCCACATCGGCATCGGACGCGACGGGCAGTTCGCACCGCAGCGCACGGCGTCGGTGCTGCAGGAACTGCACGCCGACATCATCGCCCTCCAGGAGGTGCAGCTTGGATCCCCGGGATTCAACATGTTCGAATACTTGCGCACGGGTACGGGCCTGCACGGAATCGCCCGGCCGACGCTCACGCATCCGATTCATGGCGATTACGGCAATGCGCTGCTGACCCGACATCGCGTAAAGACGGTGCAGACGGTCGATCTCGCTGTCGCGGGGCACGAGCCGCGCTCTGCGCTTGACGTTATCCTCGACTGCGACGGTGCGCCGCTGCGCGTCTTGGCAACGCACCTCGGACTGCATCCGGGAGAGCGGCGCACGCAGGTGCGCCGCCTCCTGAACGCGATCGACGCGGCCGATGTCGGCGCGCCGACGGTTCTGGCCGGAGACGTCAACGAGTGGTTTCTGTGGGGTCGTCCCCTGCGCTGGCTGCACGACCATTTCTCCGCGACGCCCGCGCCACGGACTTTCCCCGCGGGCAGGCCCATATTCGCGCTGGACCGTGTATGGGTGAGACCACGATCGTACCTGCAGGACGTGCGCGCGCACGCGAGCGAGCTATCGCGGCGCGCGTCGGATCATCTGCCGATCGTGGCACAGCTGCGTAGTCCGGGCTGATCCCGGACTCGATCCGGGGGAAGCCCGGGACGACCGCCGATGAAAATCCCGGGCTTTGCGCTCCGCGCTCAAGCCGGGCTACGGACTGACGCTAATCCTGGAGCGAGACACTGAGCGTATCGCGGCTCTTTCCCTCGGTTGCGGCCGTAAGCTCGAAGCCGAACAGCTCGCGCATCGCCTGAACATATTCGGTACTGCCGACGCGCATGCTGTTGTTGTGGGTGGCGCCGTTCACCAGAAGCAGCTTCTTCGGTTCCCGCGCCGCTTCGTAGAGCTCCTCGCTGAACCGCGCCGGAACGAAGCCGTCGCCGGCGCCGTGCACAATGAGCACCGGCATATGCAGCGCGGCGATCTTGTGCACCGAATCGAATTTCTGCGTCATCAGCAGCTGGACCGGCAGCCACGGGTAGGAGAGCGCCCGGGCGATGTCCGGCAGCGTGGTGAACGATGACTCGACAATCACGCCGCGTGCCGGCGGGATCCAGCCGGCGCGCGCTGAACCCGCGCTGAGGTGAGCCGCGAGATCGATCGCGACCGCGCCGCCGAGCGAGTGGCCGTAGATGAATCGCAGCGACGCATCGG
>WNGE01021472.1_pt1 | contig 15353 bp, 13 predicted proteins | sample 5400651 | NCBI WGS metagenome assembly WNGE01 (sample SAMN13153370, study PRJNA577476) | soil metagenome | isolation source: 60 cm soil or saprolite under grassland replicate 2 | place: USA:California | collected 2016-06-15 | reverse complement strand
GGCCGCGATCCCATCGCCGCCGTGCTCGGCGGCCAGCTCCAGATCGACCAGGCAGCGCGAGCCGTCGGAGCGGACCAGCACATTGCTCGGGTCAGGTCGCGCAGCACGATGCCGGCGGCGTGCACCGCGTCCACCAGGTCGACAAGCCGCCGTGCCAGCGCGGCCACCGCCGGCCACGGTGGGCAGGTGCCGGCAGGGGCGATCTCCGCGACCCGCTGGCGCAACTGGACCCCGTCGACCAGCTCCTCGACGAGGAACAGGTCGCCGCCCTGCTCGAACAGGTCGAGCCGGCGGGGCACGAGCCCGAGCGGCCGCAGGCGGTCCAGCAGCGCGGCCTCCTGCCGCAGCCCGGTCTGGTGGTCCCAGCCGTCGCCGGCCACGCCCACGTGCCTGCGGGCCTGCTTGATGACCACCGGCGCGCCGTCGCCCGCGCCGCCCAGGTCGGTGCCGCGGAAGACCCCGCCCTTGTTGGCGTGCCGGATCGCCTCACGGACCAGGAAGCGGCCATTGAGCAGCACGGGGGCCGGCTCCGCAGCCTCGGCCACGGGCGCCGCCGCGGTCCCCGCCCCGCCCCTGGCGACCTCGGGCTCAGGGAACGCCGGCGGCGCCCACGGCGGCGGGCTGAACCACGCCTGGCGCTGGTCCTCGACCAGCGAGCCGTCAGGTGCGCGCAGCATCGCCCGGTACTCGCCGTCGTTGTCCAGGGCCCTGATGGCCGCGAATGCGCCGTAGCGGTAGTGGACCAGGCTGCCCGGCGCGTACGGCCGGTCCGAGAGGACCACCGGGCCCTCGAGCCCCGCGGTCGCCTGGTGCAACAGCTCGGCGAGGACGCGGAACTGGTCGAGGTCTGCCGGGTAGACGGTCATGAACTTGCCGGCGCCCTCGCGCTGGTACCGGCCGGAGGTGAGCGTCGCGACCAGCGCGTGCGTCCGGGCGAACTTGAAAGCGGCACGCTGGGGGAGCAGGACGCCGAGCGCTCGCTCCAGCACCGGGTCGGCGGAGGTCACCGTCGCCGACAGGTGCAGCTTCCACCCCTGGTCAGGCAGCACGCAGCCGGCCGGCTGGAGGTAGCACCACGCCCGCTCCGTCCGCACGTTCCAGTCCGCGGCGGCCCGCCGCCGGGCGAGCGCCCCCTGGGCGAGACCGACCAACGTCGCGCGCTCACCATGGTCGGCAAGGCGCCGCCACGGCGTCCAGACGCTCAGGAGCTCCACCTGTCGCCCTCCGAGCCTGTCGGGCTGGCCAGAAGCTAGACACATACCCATCTATGCCTATATCAGTCTAGAAACGCAGTTTCTGACGTTCCCCAGGGCCGTCCAGCTCGGTTGGCTATGACCGTGTCGCGCCACGCCGTGGAGCGCGGCTCGGAGGCCCGCGCCACGAGGCCCGCGCCACATTGACATCTGTCGATGTAGGTGCTACCAAGGGATCGACAGTTATCGATGGAGCAGAGTGTCGAGATGAGCGAGGTATCGGGATGAGCCGTGTGCAACTGGCGCTCAACGTCACCGACCTGGACGCCGCGGTTGACTTCTACAGCAGGCTGTTCAACGCCCAGCCGGCCAAGCGCCGTGCTGGCTATGCGAACTTTGCTCTGGACAGCCCGGCGCTCAAGCTGGTGCTGATTCAGGGCGAGGGCGCCGGCGGGACCCTGAACCACCTGGGGGTGGAGGTCGAGGACAGCCAGCAGGTCGCCGCGGCCAGCCGCCGCCTGGAGGCTCAGGGCCTGACCACCCGCGACGAGGAGGGCGTGACCTGCTGCTACGCCACCCAGGACAAGGTCTGGGTCAGCGACCCGGACAACGCCCCCTGGGAGGTCTACACCGTGCTGGCCGACTCGGCGACCTTCGCCGGCGCGCAGCCAGCAAAGGCTGCCGCCGCGGCTGCCGCCGCGGAGCCGGCGGCCTGCTGCGGCGGGCACTGACCCGGCGGCACGACAAGAGCGGCCAGAGGCCTCCGAGGGCTGCGCTATATTGATGCTGACCGATACGCTCTGCCTTCGCTCTTCGCGCCCGCCGGCCGGGCGAGAGCAACAGGAGGTGCTGCCGATGCGGCGGTATCTGGTAATCGCCAACCAGACCCTCGGAGGGGAGACCCTGCTCGGCAAGATCCGCGAACGCACGACCGACGAGCCCGCCGAGTTCTACCTCCTGGTCCCCGCAACCTCGCCCATGCGTCTGGGTGCCGACATGCAGGACGAGTCGGTGCGGTCCCACCCTGAGACCGAGCCGGAGAGCCTTGCCTGGGCGTTGGCGGAGCGGCGCCTAGCGCACGAGCTCGACCGGCTGCACACCAACGGGATCCAGGCGGAAGGCGAGGTCGGCGCCGAGGACCCCATGGAAGCGATCGGTGAGGTGCTGAGCCGCAGGCAGTTCGACGAGATCATCATCTGCTCGCTGCCGCAGCACGTCTCCCGCTGGCTCGCCATGGACCTGCCCAGCAGGGCGAACCGCAAGTTCCAGCTCCCAGTCGTCCACTGCACCGACCAGCCGACCGCCTGACCGCCCCAGGGGCCGCCCAAAGGGGCGCCAAGGCACCGCCCCCAGGCACGCGCCCCAGGCACCGGCCCGGCGACCTGTCAGGGAGCTGGCCGTTTGATCTCGAGCAGCTCCGGATAGCAGGTCGCGACGCAGCAGAGGCTGTTCCAGACGTGATCCTCCTCACCCGGCGGGGGCGGCTCGCCGAGCTTGAGGAAGACCGCCGTGCGGCCGTTCAGGATCAGCGTCGGCGTGCCGAACACGTTGACGGACTTGAACGCGTGGTTGTGCTCCTCGGCGACGGCATTCACCCACCTGTCCCGCTCGCGTTCGAAGCCGGCGAGATCCACCCCGGCGTCCACGGCGATCTTGAACAGGTCTTCCTCGTTGATCTGGCGGCGCCCCTGGCCACCCCGGTGCATCGCCTGGAAGACCGCGTCGTGGTAGGAGTCGTAGTCCGCGGAGCGGGCCGCGTGCGCGAGGGCGAGCGCCAGGACCGGCAGGCTCGACTCCTCCTCAAAGGGCGATGGCTCGTCGAGGCCCCGGTTGACCTCTTTGAGCAGGAAGGTCCGCCAGTCCAGCGTGAGGTCGGCACCGCGCTGCTGAACACCCCGGAGCCACAGCAGCATCTTGTACGAATACGGGCACGTGTAGTCAAAGTAGCAGGTCACTTGCACGCCAGCATTCCCTCCTCCACGAGCTCCCATGATTTGCGTGCGGCGATGAGCACCGGGTCCCAGACTGGCGAGAACGGCGGTGCGTACGAGAGGTCCAGGCTGGTCAGCTCCTCGACGGTCATGCCGTTGTGCAGCGCGACGGCCAGGACGTCGATGCGCTTGGCGGCGCCTTCCTCACCGACGATCTGGGCGCCGAGCAGCCGGCCGGACCGCTTCTCGGCGATGATCCTGGTCCACATCGGCTTGGCGCCCGGGTAGTAGCCTGCGCGGGTGGTCGACCGGACGGTGGTGCAGAGGCAGTCGAGCCCCGCCTCCCGGGTCTCCCTCTCGTTGAGGCCGGTACGAGCGATCTCCACCCCGCAGACCTTCGTGATGACGGTGCCGAGCACACCCGGGAAGGTCGCATAGCCGCCCCCGATATTGATCCCCGCCACCCGGCCCTGCTTGTTGGCGTGCGTGCCGAGCGCGATCACCACCGGCTTGCGCGACACCAGGTGGAAGCTCTCGACACAGTCGCCCGCTGACCAGACGCCCTCGACCGGGGTGTGCATCCGCCGGTCGGTGGCGATCCCGCCGCTGGGGCCGAGGGGCACTCCCGCCTGCTCCGCCAGGTCCACGTTCGGCCGCACGCCAAGGCCGAGCACCACCAGACCGGTGGGGATGGTGCGCTCCCGCGTCACCACCGCCTCCACCCGGCCCCCGCTGCTTGCGAAGCCCTCGACGGGCTCCTCCAGGAGCACCGTGACGCCGAGCCGGCAGAGGGCGTCGGTCACCCGCGCGCCCATGTCGGGGTCGAGCTGCCGCATCGGCTGCGGTCCGCTGTCGACCAGGGTCACCTCGAGGCCGCGTATGGTCAGGGCCTCGGCCATCTCGACGCCGATGTACCCGCCGCCGACGATGACCGCGCGCCGGGGCCGCTCGGTCTCGAGTGCGCGGCGCAGCGCGGTCCCGTCGTCGAGGACCTGGACGCCGTGGATGCCGGCGGCCTCCGAGCCGGGCAGGGGGAGCCGCTTGGGGACCGCGCCGGTGGCGATGACGAGCTGGTCGAACCCTTCCCACCAGTGCCGTCCAGTCTCCAGGTCCAGGACCTGCGCCGCCCGCTTGTCGAGGTCGATCTGCGTCACCTCGTGCCGGAGGCGGACGTCGACCGAGAACTTCGACCGGAAGGTCTCGGGGGTGCGGGCGATCAGCGCCTCGGGCTCGGGGACGACGCCGGCGACGTAGTAGGGGATGCCGCAGGCGGAAAAGGACGTGTAATGGCCGCGCTCGAATGCGAGGATCTCGAGGTCGCCGGGACCGCGGCGGCGGCGTGCCTGTGACGCGGCGCTCATGCCCGCCGCGTCGGAGCCGATGACCATGAGACGCTCGCTCATGGCGCCGGCTCCTCGTCGATGGCCTTCAGGAGCCACCTCGCCATCTCGAGGTGGACGTCCACGCGCTGCGCGCCGAGGTGCTGCGAGGTGAGCAGGTTCACAGGCTCCCCCTCCAGTGCCTCCCGCAGCTCCGGCAGGTGCCGCTCCTCCACGGGGTCGACGAATGCCCCGCGCAGGTCCTGGCGTCGCAGCGCCGCCAGCACGGCCCGCAGGTCCCATAGCTCGTAGCGGCCCACGTTGATCAGGTACGGGCGCTTTGGCCGCAGCGCCTCGAGCATGGCCTCGTCGAAGAGCCGCTCGGTCCCTGGCCGGAGGGGCAGGCACAGGACGTGCGCGTCGGCCCGCTCCACGGCCCGGGAGCGCTCCTGGTACGGCAGGGCCGCGTCGCGCGCGACGTGCCGGACGAAGGCGACCGAACGGCAGCGGTGCCGCAGCTCGGCGTAGGTCGCGCGTCCTACGGGGCCCGCTCCCCAGATGGCCACGTCGAGCTCGGCGAGCGGCTGGCCCCACAGGTCCTCCTTGCGGTGGCGCCCCTGCCGGTTCTCCCAGTGCGCCAGGGGGACGAGCCGCGCGAGCACGATCAGCGCGGCGACGGCGAGCTCGGCCACGGCCGCGGCGCTGGCGTCGGGATAGCGCCGCAGCGCGATGCCGCGCCGGCGCAGCAGCTCCAGGTCGATGTTGTCGGTCCCGCTGCCGGCCCGCAGGACCCGCGTCAGGAGCGGGAACCGGTCGAGCAGCTCACTGTCCACCCGCACGTTGGAGCGCACCACGACCGTGCGGACCGCGCGTGCCTGCCGCGCGGGCAGGCGCTCCGCCGCGTCGCCGAGCACGATGCGGTCGTCGTCGGCGAGCGCCCGCATCGCCTGCTCGTGGAACCGGCACAGCAGCAGGACGCTGCGGGACGCCGTGCGCGCGTCAGCCGCAGCCGCTACCACAGCCATCAGTGGAATCCGTGGCCATCTTGAGCATTCTGCCAACGGGAGCCACCGCCGCGGTCTCCTCCAGGCTGAGGTCGGCGGTGCAGACTCCCGTCGCCGGCAGCTCGAGGCGGACGTCGTCGGCGGCCGCCTGGTCGCCCACGAGCGCGGCCACCACCGAGCGGACCTGCTCGTAGCCGGTCGCGAGCAGGAACGTCGGCGCCCGGCCGTAGCTCTTCATCCCGACGATGTAGTGGCCGGGCTCGGGATGGGCCAGCTCACGGGCACCGTGCGGGGGGACCGTGCCGCAGGTGTGAAGGTTCGGGTCGATCAGGGAGGCGAGCGCGACCGGGCTCTCCAGCACGGGGTCGAGCCCAAGGCGCAGCTCCCCGGCGATCGAGTGGTCGGGGCGGAAGCCGGTGGCCCTGATGATCCTGTCCGCCTTCAGCCGCTGCTCGCCGTCCGTGCCGTGCGCGACGATCTCGAGGCCGCTCTCGCCAACCTGGATCTCGTCGATGTGGAAGCCGGTGTGGAGCTCGACCTCGCCGTTGAGCTGGCCCCTGGCCGGCAGCTGGTCGTCCGCGCTCCTGCCGAGCAGTGCGCGCGGCGAGGGCCTGCGCACGGACCAGGCGACCTCGGTGGCCGGGTCCTGCCGTTTCAGCACCGCCAGAGCGAGCAGGCTGGTGGCGGCCGAGTGCCCGTCGCCGACGACCAGCACGCGCCTGCCGGCGAACCGCTCGCGGGCGGCGCCGAGGACGTCGGGCAGCGCGCCCTCGACCGAGCCGGCGGCCAGGCGCTCGCCGATCGCGGGCACGCCGGCGGCGCCGAGCGGGTTCGGGGTCGCCCAGGTCCCCGAGGCGTCGATCACCGCCCTGGCCTCCAGCTCCCCCTCCCGGCCGTCGGCATCGGCGGTCCGCAGGACGAACGGCAGCGTCTCCCGCCCGGCTGTGGGGACCTTGTCGAGTCCGCGACGGGTGACGGCGACGACTCTGCTGCCCAGCCGGAGGTGGGTTGCCATGACCGGCAGCGCCGCCAGGGGCCGCAGGTAGCGCTCGAGGAGGTCGGCGCCGGTCGGCTGCTCGTCGGCGGGAGGCGAGGTCCAGCCAGACGCCTCGAGCAGGCGCACGCACGCGGCGTCCAGGTTGAAGCGCCAGGGCGAGAACAGGCGGACGTGGCGCCACTGGGCGACGTTGACGCCCACTTCGGAGGCGGCCTCCACCACCAGCGGGACCTCGCCGCGCTCGAGCAGGCGCGCGGCGGCGGCGAGGCCGACCGGCCCGGCTCCGATCACCGCCACGGGCAGGTGAGCGTTGCGTCCTGGCCGCGCCGGGGCGGTGGAGGGTTCGGCCTGGCTGGTCATGGATTCCTCCTGGGAGCCGACGACTGCCGCAAGACGCTGCGCGGCGTCGCGGTTGATCGAGTAATAGGCACAGCAGCCCTGCTGGTCGCGGTCGAGCACTCCCGCGGTCACCAGTCTCTTGAGGTGGTAGCTCACGGTCGACTGGGCAAGGCCAAGTGGTCCGGTGATGTCGAGGACGCAGATCGGCCCGCGGCTCGCGAGCAGGTTGATGATCCGCACCCGGTTGGGGTCGGCGAGCACCTTGAACAGGCTGGCCGTCGACTCGGCCTCGGGCTGGCCGAGCAGGCTGGCAATGAGCTGGGCGCAGGACGAGACGCTCAGCCAGCTCGCGTTGCCGTCGGTTTCCGAAGCCGTCATCGCCACCCAGGGTTTCCGCTCGCGGTCGTGCCTTGTGCGCCAAACCCGCGTTGCGTCCCGCTCAGTCTAGAATGCTACATAGATGGCTGTCAATGTGACGGCCTCGGCCCTGGCGTGCGGCCGGGGTCCATCTGCAGCCAGGCGAACCCGGATGGCGGCACCTCGATGGCCAGCCGCCTCGCCCCCTCCACAAGGCGCGCCTCGCCGGCGAGCACCAGCGGCAAATCCGGCCGCGGCGTGCCGTCGAGGCCTGTCTCGAAGTGCTCGGAGCGGTTGGAGACATTGTGCAGGCACAGGATGCGGCTCGCCCCGTCCAGGCTCGTCCGCGTGAAGGCGCACAGGGACGGGCCCGCCTCGACCAGGGCCAGGGGCGCCTGCGGGTGGAAAGCCGGCTGCGCCCGGCGCGTGCGCAGCAGCGAGGAGAGCCCGTGGAAGACCTGGTGCCGGTGCGAGCTGGGGTCGGCCAGCTCCGCCTCCAGCAGCCGCCGGTCGTAGCGCTGCCGGTTGACCGCCCGTGCCTGGCCGGTCCGCCGCGGCCCGGCCGTCCAGTTGCGGCCGCCGAGCAGCGCCTGGGCGTAGACCGCCGGGACGCCGGGAAGCGCCAGCGCGACGGCGTGGGCCGTCAGGAAGCGCCGCAGCAGCAGCCGCCAGGGCTCCTCGGCGTCCGGGTCGCTGAGCGCATCGAGGTACACCACGTTCAGCTCGAACAGGTCTGGAGTCCCGTCCTGCTGCGTCACCCAGGTCACCTCGCCGCCGCAGGCCAGCGCGCGCTCGGCCAGCCGCCGGCGGCGTGCCTCCGGCAGCAGGCCCAGGGCCGGGCGCATGCCGATGCCGTCGTGGGTGCCGAGGACGTTCAGGAACGTGGCCTGAGGCGACGGCGCGCGGGCGCGGCCGGCCTCCAGCCACCATTGCAGGATGCTCGCGTCGTGGCTGACGAGCGCGTCGAGGACCAGCGGCGGCAGCGCGAACTGGTAGACGAGGTGCGCCTGGTCGCCGCCGTTGCCGAGGTATGCGACGACCTGCGGGTGCGGGCCGCGGTTCTCGGTGACCAGCCTGGTGCCCGGCGCCACCGCGTCGACCGTGGTGCGCAGCAGGCGGACGACCTCGTGCGTCTCGGGCAGGTGCAGGCAGGACGTGCCGACCTGGTCGGCGCTGAAGGTCGTCCACACGTGCCTGGGGCCCGCGGCCGTCTCGAAGCGGTGCAGCAGGGGGCTGGACCGGGTGCGGGTGACGCCGGAGAGGTCGGCCCCGGCAGGCAGGGCGATGAAGAAGTCGGCGAATGCGGGGTCGCCCTCCAGCCACCGCCTGAACCAGCGGCTGCCCGCCGAGACGTGGTTCACCACCGCGTCGACCATGAGCCAGAGGGAGCGGCCCAGCTCGACGACGTCCGCCCAGCTCCCAAGGCGCGGGTCGACCTCGAGGTAGTCGGCCACCGCGAAGCCGTCGTCGGCGGTGGCGGGGAAGAAGGGGAGCACGTGGACACCGCTCACCGTGCCGCTTACGTGCTCGGCCAGGAACTGCCGCAGGGTGCGCAGCGGCGCCGCGCCGGGCTCGGTGACCTGGTCGGGATAGGTGATGAGGAGGGCGGCCGATTCGTCGAGCGGCGCCGCCGCGGCCGCGGCGGCCGGCCGCGTCTCGAGGAAGCGCTCGAGCAGCTCGACCAGCCGCTCACGGGTCCGCAGCGCGGTCTCGACGGGGTAGAGCCGCTCGAGATGCGCCTGAAGCCGCGCTCGACAGGCTGCCGGCAGGCGCGCCTGCGCGGCACGGTGGCCGGGGCCCGCGAGCCGCTCCATGACAGACGTCCATATACCTGGCAACCTAGGCGTTATATAGATAGATGTCAATATGAAGTCAGAGCCCGAGCCATAACAGCGCAAGCGATACTGCAAGCGATACTGGTGGAGGTGGAGTAGTTGACGCACACCATGGCCCGGACGGCCCTGGCGGACGCAGCGCTCGATCTGGTCGGCAGGGTGGCGAAGGACGTCTGGCTGACCTTCTTGCACAACTGGCCCTACCTGCTGATCGGCATCCTCGCCGCGGCGGCCGTCTCGGTGTACATGGGCACCGACCGCCTGTCTGGCTGGCTCCGCAAGCGCACCTGGATCGCCGTGGGGGCGGGGGTGCTGCTCGCCACGCTGACGCCCTTCTGCTCGTGCGGGACGATGGCAGTGGTCCTCAGCATGCTGGCCAGCAGCGCGCCGTGGGCGCCGATCGTCGCCTTCATGGTGGCGTCGCCGCTCACCAGCCCGACCCAGCTCGTGCTCTCCGGCGGGCTGTTCGGCTGGCCCTTCGCGCTGACGTACGCGAAGAGAGCGAGCAGGGCGGGTGCAAGCCAAAGACCTGCCGGGCCTGCTGCGAGCCACAGCGCGTCGCCTCCACCCCCGTCATGGCGTCCAGCGCGAGCGCCGGGCCGGGCGCGGCCAGCGTCACCGAGTTCCCGTCGTGGCCCCAGCGGCTGAAGCTGCGGGAGCTCGGCTCGACCTCGTGGGCGGTCGGCCGGCGTATCGTCCCCTACTTCTTCGCGTTCGCCACCATCGGCTACCTGCTGGTCGAGCTCATCCCGACGGACGTGGTGAGTCACTGGCTCGGTGGGCGCTCGCTGCTGGCGGTCCTGTGGGCCGCTCTGCTCGGCCTGCCGGTGTACATCAACACCGACGGCTCGCTGCCGATGGTCGCCGCCCTGGTGAGGGCGGGTATGGGCCACGGCCCGGCGATCGCGTTCCTGATCACTGGCGCCGGCACGAGCGTCGGCGCGGTGACCGGCATGCTGATCATCGCCCGGCGCCGGGTGATCGGCCTGATCGTCGGCATCCTGCTCGTCGGTGCCGTGGTGCTCGGCCTGCTCGCCAACGTCCTGCTCAAATAGCGCCGCCCGGGTCACAGCAGCGCGTCGCCTTCCATGGCGGCCCCGGTCTCCAGACCGAGGAGGTGCAGCACGGTCGGCGCGACGGCCGCGAGCGAGGCCGCGGGCGCGGCGCCGGGGCGCGGCGGGCGTCGCGCCCCGGCGCCGAGCGCGACGACCGGCACCGGGTTGGTGGTGTGCCCACCGTACGGGCGCTCGCGCCCGTCCGGGGCGCGCTCGAGCATCCGCTCGCCGTTGCCGTGGTCCCCGACGAGCACGAGCCAGCGGTGCGCGGTCCCGGCGGCCGCCCAGATGCGGCCGACGGCGGCGTCCACGGCCTCGGTCGCGAGGGTGGTGGCCTTGAGGTTGGCGGTGTGCCCGACGACGTCGATGTTCGACAGGTTCGCCACCACCAGCCCGACGTCTGGCCGGCCGCCGGCCGCGATGGCGGCGTCGGCGACGGCCGTGGGCACGCACAGCCACTCCTCCAGCGGCCGGGAGCGCCCGTCGCGCCCGTTGAGGAAGTAGGTGACGTGCTCGAACTTCTCCGCCTCCGCGATCCGCACCGAGCGCACGCCCGCAGCCTCCAGCTCGTCGGCCAGCCCGTGCGAGGCGTCCGCGCGCGGCACGAGCGCGGGGATCGACGCCGCGGTGTCGTACTGCGCCATGCTCACGATCTCGACCCGCCGCGCCGCGCCGGTTGCGCTCTCGCTCCCGGTCCTGGCGGCCATCATGTCGGCAAGCTGCTGCGTCCGGTCGCTGCGGAAGTTCACGAAGACGACCGCGTCGCCGTCGCCGACCGCGCCAACCGGCCGCCCGCCGGCGTCCACCAGGACGGTGGGGGGCAGCCACATGTCCTTGCCGGTCGGATTGCGCTCGACCGCCTCGCCGGCGCTGCGCGCCGCCGCCCCCACACCGTCCGCGATCGCCAGGTAGGCCTGCTCGGTGAGATCCAGCTTGCGGGCCTTGTCCATCGCGTACTCGCGGCCCACGAGGCTGGCGAGCGCGCCGGCACCCGCCCGTGCGGCCATCGCCTGCAGGCGCTCGACGTACTGCTGGGCCGTGCCGTTGGCGACGTCCCTGCCGTCGGTTATGGCGTGCAGCCAGACCCGTTCGAGCCCCGCCGCCCGCGCCGCGGCGAGCAGCTCCTCGAAGTGGTCGACGTGGGAGTGGATCTGGCCGTCGGAGCAGAGGCCGACGAGATGGAGCGCCCCGCGCTCGCGGCGCAGCCGCGCGCAGATCTCCAGCAGCAGGGGATGGCGCCGCAGCATGCCCGACTCCGCCTGCCGCTTCACCAGGAGGCTGTCGTACTCGAGCGGGCGGCCGGCCCCGATGACGAGGTGCCCGATCTCGGAGTTGCCGACGACGCCGTCCGGCAGCCCGACCGCCCTGCCCGATGCTTCGAGCAGCGTGGACGACCCGGTCGCCAGCACCCGCTCGAGGTTGGGCGTCGAGGCCTGGGCGATCGCGTTGGCCGGGCCGGGCTCGGCCTGTCCCCAGCCGTCGAGGACCAGCAGCGTTCCCGGCCGCATCTCAGGCACGCTCGCCGCGCAGCCCGTCGAGCGTCTGCCAGAACGTCGGGAACGACTTGACCACGCAGCCCGGTTGGCGGATGACCGTCCCCGGCGTGCGCAGCCCGGCAATGGCGAAGCTCATGGCGATGCGATGGTCGTCGTAGGTATCGATGGCGGCTCCCCTGGGCTCGCCTCCGCTGACGGTCATCGCGTCGCGCTCGGCCTGGACCGTGACACCCATCTTGCCGAGCTCTGTGGTGACGGCCTCGATGCGGTCGCACTCCTTCAGCCGGAGGTTGCCGATCCCGGTGATGCGGGTGCTGCCGCGCGCATACGCCGCCACGACCGCGAGCGTCGGGACGGCGTCGGGCATGCTGGCCATGTCCACGTCGATGCCGTGCAGCGTGTCGCCCTCGAGGGTCACCGAGTCCGGCTTGACGTCGACGCGGCATCCCATGCCGGCGAGCACCCGCAGCAGCCCCACGTCGCCCTGCACCGAGTCCCGCCCGATCCCGGGGATGGTGACGTGGCCGCGCAGGATCGCCGCTGCGGCCAGGAAGTAGGACATCCCCGAGGCGTCGGGCTCGATCGTGGCCCTCCTGCCGGTGTAGCGCTGGCCACCCGGCACGGCGAACCACTCGTAGCCGCGGCGCTCGACACGGACGCCGAACTGCCGCATCGACTCGATCGTCATGTCCACGTACGGCTTGGAGGTCAGATGACCGGTGATGGTCACGTCGACGGGGTCCTCGGCGCGGGGGGCGCTCACCAGGAGGCTGGACGTGAACTGGCTGCTGACGCTGCCGCGGATGCGCGTGCTCCCGCCGCGAAGACTCGGTCCTCGTACCTCGACGGGAGGAGAGCCGTTGTCGCGCACGCTGCGAGCCTCGACGCCGAGCTGCGCCAGCGCGTGGAGCAGGTCGCCGATCGGCCGTTGCCGCATGCGCTCGTTGCCCGTGATGACCGTGCGCCCCTCGGCGAGCGCCGCCACCGTGGTGAAGAAGCGCAGGCCCGTGCCGGCGTTGCCGCAGTACACCTCGTCCGCGGGCGCCGTCATCGGCCGCCCGGTGGGGGTGACCACGATCACGTGGCGCCCGTGGTCGAGGTCGATCCGCACGTGGCCGAGCGACTCCACCGCCCGGGCGAGGTAGACGGTGTCCTGCGAGAGCAGGGCGCCGTCCAGGGTGGAGGGGCCGTCGGCGAGGCCCGCAAGGGCGATCGCGCGGTTGGTATAGCTCTTGGAGCCGAGCAGGCGGACTGTGCCGTCCACGCGCTCGAGCGGCTCGATCTCGATCGCTGCCGCCTGCAGGCGCGGATCGGCGCTGCTCAGGTTCATCCCCAAACCCTCCTCCTGGGCGCCGCGACGGACGTCAGCGGGCGGCAAGGTAGACGAGCGCCGCCACGGCGGCGGCGAACAGCGGCGTCACCGTCCACGCGATCGCGAAGTCGCGCAGCGTCCTGCCGCTGATACGGCCGAGGCTGATTCCGGCCGACCCGGTGATCGCGCCTGTGGAGACGTGCGTCGTGGACATGGGCAGCCCTCTGGCAGCGCCGAGCCCGACCAGCGCCGCCGTGCTGAGGTTGGCCTTCAGGCCCTCGGCGTGGCTCATCCTCACCAGGCCCTCGCCCAGGCGCCTGGCAACGCGCAGGCCGAGCAGCGACCCGATGGCCATCGAGCTCGAGCCGACCAGCAGGACCTGCGCGGTCGTCATCCCGGCGGGTATCAGCGCGAACGCGCCGATCGCCACGATCTTCGGCGTGTCGTTGAGCCCGCGGGAGAAGCTGGCCGCGCCGCTGGAGAGCCAGTGGGCCGCGCTCATGACCGACAGGCCGCTGCTCTGGGTCACGGCGTGGACGACGCAGGTGACAGGCACGACCGCCACGGCCGCTGCGCCTGCGCCGGCCGGCTCCGGGCGAAGCGCGGCCGCCGCCATTGCCATGCCTCCCTGGCCGGGAGGCGAGGCTCTGCGGTCTCCGGCACCGACGTCCGAGGGTCGCGGGCAGGTGCAGCGCTGGGCGCGGGCGGGGACCAGGTTGAGGAGCAGCGAGATCCCGTAGGCGGCGACGATGCTGAGAAGCAGGGGGACGGCGGCCCGCTGCAGCAGCGAGCTCCACCTCACCGCGTCGGGCGCCAGCAGCAGGCCGGCGCCGATGAGCGCGCCGACGATGGCGTGGGTGGTCGACACGGGCAGCCTGAACGTGGTCGCCAGCGCCACCCACGCCGCCGCGCCGACGAGGACGGCCAGCGTGAAGGCGCGTGTGGGCTGGGCGGAGACGATGCCCTTTGTGAACAGCTTGGTCATCTTGCTGGCCAGGCGCAGCGAGAACAGCGAGCCTGCCAGCGTGGTCACGGTGCCCCACAGCACCGCGGTCCGGTAGCGGGTGACGCCCGCCCCGGCCAGGGTGGCAACGCCCTTGGAGACGTCGTTGCTGCCATTTGCCGCCGCAAGCCCGATGAGCAGGATAAGGATAAGCGCCACCATATATCAGCCCTCCAGGATGACAGCGGCAGGGCAAAATATTCCACGCCGCTGCCGCGCGCCGGTAGCCAGAGAGTCTATTTGGTGGCCGTGACCACGTCATCGGCCGGGCTGATGAAATTCCGCTCCCACCTCAGGCGGGCCAGCCAGCAATTATGAGGAGCGCCGGACCATTCCGTCTGCCTGAAAGGAGGAGGACGCGGGTGCCAGGCGAGGCCTCAGGAAGGCACCCGGACTGGGCGGCGCGGGTGGGTCGGCTCCGTCCCAGGGGGGATCGAGATAGGGCGTTTGCAGTCCTCCGGGGTGAACCAGGCCAACCTCGTAGGCGTAGATCACGGCCTGGATCCGGTCGCGGGCCCTCAGCTTGCGCAGCACGCGCTGCACGTGCGACTTCACCGTGCTCTCACCAAGGTGGAGCGAGCGGGCGATCTCGGCGTTGCTGCAGCCCTGGGCTATCAGCCGCAGCACGTCGCGCTCGCGGCCCGAGAGCCCGGCCAGCCTCTCCCTCTGCAGAGCGGCCAGGCCGCGCCTGGCGTTGAGCTCCTCGATCAGGTATGGGATCAGCGACGGCGCGAGCACCGCGTAGCCGGCCGCGGCCACGCGCAGCGCGGCGGCGAGGTCCTCCGGGCCCGCGCTCTTCAGGAACAGGCCGCAGGCGCCGGCCGCGAGCGCCTCGATGCAGCAGTCGCTGAAGGAGCTCATCAGGATCAGCACGGGGACCGGGTCGTCCAGGTTCGAGCTGGCCAGGATCCGCATCTCTTCAATGGTCTTGAGGTCGGGCGCGACCACGTCGACGAGCACGACGTCGGGACGCAGGTCCGCGAGTCGGGAGACCGCCTCCAGCGCGTCGGTGGCCTCGCCGACCGCCTCCAGGCTCGGCTGGGCGTTCACGACCGCGCGGATCCCACAGCGGATGAGCGCCTGATCGCTGATGACGAGGATCCGGGTGGCGTCCGTCACAAGTGGTGCTCCCACCACGCCTTGCACTCCGATTCGGTGTAGCTGACCTTACCCGGCCTTCTGGGAGTCCTGGGGAGAAGAGCAGCTTGCCCCGATTGTGTACAATTCAAACAGTTCTTTTCTTGTGCCGAGGTCCATATCAAATTATTTTGATTCAATGACGACTCCTTCGGCTCGCGCCACGGCCGCCGCGGCCGTGGACACTGCGGCCGTGGCGCGGGCGCTGGCGGACCCGCTCCGCTGGCGGATCGTCGAGCTGCTCGCCGCCGAGCAGCTCTGCGTCGCGCACCTGGTCGAGGAGCTCGGCGCCGCCCAGCCCCTGGTCAGCCATCACCTCAAGGTCCTGCGCCGGGCCGGCCTCATCACCAGCGAGCGGTACCGCTACTGGACCTA
>WNGE01014070.1_pt1 | contig 15354 bp, 18 predicted proteins | sample 5400651 | NCBI WGS metagenome assembly WNGE01 (sample SAMN13153370, study PRJNA577476) | soil metagenome | isolation source: 60 cm soil or saprolite under grassland replicate 2 | place: USA:California | collected 2016-06-15 | reverse complement strand
GGGCGATGCCGATGTAATCCTCGCGGGCACCCACCCGGCGGATGATCTCGGCGGCGATGGGGCCAGTGGTTGGGTCGGGTTCGTCGCGCAGGAACGCCCGCCTGGTCTTCTCGGGGTCGCGCACGCGGTGAATCCCGTAGGCGATGCCTCCCTGGGGCCGGCCTGCCCTCATCCCTGCCGCCTTACCTGACCGCACGCGGTCGGAAATCTTCTCGGATTCATAAGCGGAGTCCACGCCATCCTCGGCCAAGCTCCTCCAGTCGCGGGCGACCCGCATGTCATACACCCGCCCACCGTGGCTCGTGACACAGATCAGCACACCGTGCCGCCGGCAGGCGTTCAGCAGGGCGGCCCAGCTTTCCAGCTCGCGCCCGCCCCTGCTGGACTCCCACAACACGAGCACGTCGACCCGGCCGGCCTTGATATCGGCCAGGAGCCGCTGATACCCCTCGCGGACCTTGGTACCGAAGCGGGAGGCAGAGACTAGATCCTGGTACTCGATTGCCTGCCAGCCTTAGCGGGCTGCGGTCTCGCGGTTCTCCGCGTTCTGCCGGTCGGCCTCTTGCTCGGTGCTGCTCACTCGCTGGTACAGCGCGGCCCGTAGCGTGTCCTGCCTGGTGATCGTGGTCGTTGTCATGCCCTCAGACTACATGACCTATAGCACAGGGGGTAGATGCGCACTCAAGTCAAGATCATGAATTGGTAGCCCGTCACCCGTGGGCGAAGAAGGTGAAGCGGACCCGCCCATACGTCCGCTCGCTGGAGATCCGCATGTGCTGGAGCTGGACGTCGGCGCTTTCGGACGGATCGTGCTGGGCGACCACGACCCCGCCGGGGGCCAGCCAGCCGGGCCGCCGGTCAAGGAGCTGGACCGCCCGCGGCCACAGGCCCAGCCACTGCGGTGGCGCCACAAAGATGACGTCGAACGGAGACGTGTCGCCGCGCAGGTACGTGAACACGTCCGCCGCCACCACTTCCGCGTTAGCCGCCAGGTGCGTCGCGCCGAGGTTGTGCCGGATTATCGCCACCGCCCCAGCCGCGCGTTCCACGAACATGGCCTGTGCGCATCCCCTGCTCAGGGCCTCGATCCCCACGCCGCCCGTGCCCGCGAACAAATCGAGGAACCGGCTGCCGGGAACGCGAGGGCCAAGAATGCTGAACAAGCTCTCTTTTGCCCGGTCGGTGATCGGGCGCGTGTCCCGGGTCCGGGGGGACCGGAGCATCCGGCCCTTGGCAGTGCCCGCAATGACCCGCATCTGAGCTCCGGCGCCGTCGCTGCCCGCTGGGAACGGCGCCGGCCTGTACCGGATACGCGATCCCGCGCCCGCTGACATCATCGTATCCGGACGTGATCACCCTCTGACAGGCCACGAGCCGAGGAGGCCCGATGAGCGGCACGGCAGCGGACCGGCTGGCCATACGCGACCTGGTCGAGAACTGTGCGGATCCTGCATTTCCTGGGCGGGACGTCGATCGACCTGGCGGGCGACCGGGCCATCGCGCAGACGAAGATGACGATCTCCCAGCGCGCGGTCGTACAGGACGTGCTGTGCGATGTGGTGTGCACCGGGCGCTTCTATGACTTCCTGGAACGCCGTGACGAGCGCTGGGGGATCGTGCTGCGCCAGCCGATCTACGAGAAGGACCGCATGGATCCGGTCGACCCGGCCGCCCGGGTCGAGCTCTCCCCCACGACGCTCCAGCGGTTCCCGGAAGGTTACCGTCATCTGGCCTACCTCCAGGCCGGCCTGGGCTACGACGTCAAGCCCGACATGCCCGGCCTGGCCGGGCCCGAGGTTGACGCCCTCTACCAGCGGGGAAGCCGCTGGCTGGCCGGCGGCCCATGCGACTGACGCCCTGCGACTAAACACCATGCGGGCAACGCTCGGCGGGCAGCTCCGGGCGGCCGGACAGCGCGGGAACTGCTCAGCCGGTCAGCGCCTGGTAGACGAGCTGGCGCAGCTGCGGGCGGATCCGGTGGGCGCTGGACGGGAACAGCTGGGTGAAGAACGAGACGGTCAGCTGCTCCTGCGGGTCGATCCAGAACGTGGTGCTGGCGGCGCCACCCCAGGAAAGCTCCCCAGCCGAGCAGACCACCTTGCCCGCCGCCGGGTCGGTGACCACGGCGAACCCGAGACCGAAGCCCACCCCGCGGAACGGGGACTCGGCGTAGAGCGGCCTGCCGAATGTGTGCAGATCGAGGCCGCCGGGAAGATGGTTGCGGGCCATGTAGCTGACCGTGCTGGGGCTCAGCAGCCGGGTACCATCCAGCTCCCCGGCCGGGCTGTCCGCGCGGTGCAGCAGCATCTGGGTGAACCGGTGATAGTCGGCCGCCGTCGACACCAGGCCCGTGCCCCCGCTGAGCATCGCCGGCCGCTCCCGCGCCGCTTTGCCCAGGGCGTCCAGCCTGACCGCCGTCCCGTCGGCGCCCGGCGTGTACAAGGCCGCCAGCCGCCCCGCATCCCCGTCGCCCACCGAGAACGAGGTGTCTGACATGCCCAGCGGGCGCAGGATCCTGGCCGTGAGGAACTCGTCGAGTTGCTGCCCGGAGACGACCTCGATGACCCGGCCGAGGACGTCGGTGGCCACCGAGTAGTTCCACTCCGATCCCGGCTCGAACAGCAGCGGGATGCCGGCCCAGATGTCACAGGCCTGCGCCAGGCCTACCTCGGGAGGCGTCGCCCACTCGAACCCGGCGCCCCGGTACATGGCGTCCACCGGGTGCACCCGGTGAAACCCGTAAGTCAGGCCCGCGGTATGGGTCAGCAGATGCCAGACCCGCACCGGCTCCGTCGCTGGAACCGTGACCGGGCGCAGGTCCGGCCCGCCCGTGTGCACACGGACGTAGGCGAACGACGGGATGAAGGTGCTCACCGGGTCGGTGAGCTCGAACGCGCCCTCCTCATACAGCATCATCGCGGCGACCGAGGTGACCGGCTTGGTCATCGAGTAGATCCGCCACAACGTGTCCGGCTCCACCTCCAGCCCGGCCTCGATATCGCGGGACCCGCAGCGCGACACGTGGGCCAGCCGACCGTACCTGGTCACCGTGATCAGCCAGCCGGGCAGGCGGCCGTCGTCTACATAACGGGCGAAATGGCGGTCGAGCCGCTCCAGCCGGGTCCGGTCCAGGCCCACCTCGGCCGCATCCACCTCCGGCTTGAGCCCGGCCATCGCATCACCTTCCCGGACGTCCGGCCGGCCCAGCGCCCCGCCCGCACCCGGCCACTCAAGCCGATTCTGCGGAACGGATTGCCCGCGGTCCAGCCCGGCAACGGGCGACGGGCCGGGAAGCGGCGGGAACGGGCGGATCGGCAATGATCAGAGTTCGATCAGCGCGCTTTCAGTTTTCTCTCAGGTCCGCGGGCGAACATCGGGGAACCAGCACGACCGACGCGTACCGAGGGAGCCCGATCCGGTGAGCACAATCTACGACAACCCGCCCGCCTCGGCGGGACCTGGGCAGCCACCACCGCCAGCGCCCTGGTTTGGACCCGGCGGCCCCGCCGGTCCTGACGGCCCGGTCGGCTATGGAGGCGGCGAGGGCCCGGGCAAGCCGACCCGGCGTTTCCGCCGCGGCCTCCTGGCAGCCGGCGTCGCGGGCGCCGTCGGCCTCGCTACCTTCTGGGGCCTGTCCGCCGCCGGGGTCACGTCCGGAACCAAGGTGCTCACGACGTCTCAGATCGCCGCGCAGACCAACCCCGGCCTTGTCGACATCTACACCACGCTCGGATTCCAGCAGGCCCGGGCGGCGGGCACCGGGATGGTGGTGTCGTCATCGGGCGAGGTGCTGACCAACAACCACGTCATCAACGGCGCCACCTCGATCAGGGCCCGCGACGTCGGCAACGGCCGTACGTACCAGGCCAAGGTCGTGGGCTATGACCACAGCCACGACATCGCCGTCCTTCAGTTGCAGGGCGCATCCGGCCTCAAGACGGTGACCCTGGGCGACTCCGCCAGCGCTTCCTCCGGCCAGAAGGTGGTGGCCCTCGGCAACGCGCTCGGCAAGGGTGGCACCCCATCCGTCGCCACCGGCCGCATCGCCGGCCTCGGCGCGTCGATCACCGCCTCGGACGCCGCGGCGGGCACCTCCGAACGGCTAGCCGGGCTCATCCACCACAACGCGGGCATCCAGCCGGGTGACTCGGGCGGCCCGCTCGTCAACACAGCCGGGCAGGTCATCGGCGTCAACACCGCGGCCTCGCAGGGCGTGCAGTTCCGGGGTCAGCAGACCCAGGCCTTCGCGATCCCGATCAACCAGGCGATCTCCCTCGCCAAGCAGATCGAGGCCGGCCAGGGCTCCGTCGCCGTGCACATCGGCCCGACGGCGTTCCTGGGCGTGGAGATCATGTCCGCTCGTCGCCGGAGGCGCTCCAGTCGGCGCTTGGCCGGCACCACCCCGGCGACAGCGTCACGATCGGCTGGGCGGACGCGGCCGGCCAGACGCAGTCCGCGACCGTGGCCCTCGCCACCGGCCCGGCCGCCTGATCGGCGGCACCTAACAAGCGTCACCACGCACGTCAGCGTCACCTGCCCACGTGCTTGCGGGCCCCGACCTGGTATGTCTCTGCTAGCCAGGCCATGAACTTCTCGTCAACGTCCGCGGGCGAGGTCAGCCGGAATGCGTGCACCACGTTGCGCGGCGAGTACGTATCGACCCGCAGGAAGCGCGGGCTGTCGATGCGCCGGGCGAGGACAAGATGCCCGCCCAGCCAGTGGCGGCGCGGCATGAAGGCGGCGAAGCTCATCCGGACATGCAGCGCGATGCGGGTCTTCTCCGGCAGCACCGTAACGGGCCCGAGACCGGAGACCACCGCCAGAACACGGTCGAACGTCGCCCGCAGCGCGGGCGACGCGCGTGCGAAATGCCGGTCCAGGTCGCCAGGCGGAGCGCAGGTATGAGTCTTGCGGTTGGCGAAGGTCCGCCCGCACCTGGGACAGGCCCACATCGGCCTCACCGGAAAACCTTAATCGCCGCCAGGGCCGCACGTCATTCGCCACGGCCGTCCGCCAGGCGCCGCCCACGCCGGGGAGGCCCGCGCTACCGTGGCACAGGCGGGCGGGCCGCCGGCACCGGCCGCCGGCCGTTCACCAAGGAGGCGGATCGTGGCCGGGGCGCATGGGGCGCGAGCATGAAGCCTTCCGAGCAGCGCCAGCTGGCCAGCATCCGGGCCGAGCTCAGCCGGCTCATCCGCTACGACAACGAGTCGATCGTGCACGACAAATGGGCCAGGCAGCGCTACGACTGTGGCTGCTTTCCCGGCCTCATGCCCGCCCGCAAGGCGGCCGTCGCGGCAGCCTGGCACGAGGCAGGCCATGCGGTGGCCGCGCTGGAAGTCGGTGCGCGCTTCAGCTCGGCCAGCATTCACCACGGCTGCGCCGCCGAGGGCCGGGTGCATGGCATCAGCGGCGGCGGCGATCTGGCGTTCGTCATCGACGCGGCCGGCCAGATCGCCGAACGGCTGATGAGCTGGACCATGCTCGAGCGCGACGATGAGCTGCGCGCATGGCTGGCCACGTGGAAGGGGGACGGCGGGGACGCCAGGCGCTTCCGCCGGGCAATCGCCCCGCGGTTCGGCCGCGACGAGCTACGCGCATGGCGTTACAGCGAGCAAACGCTGGTCCCGCTGCAGCTGAGGATCGCCCGCGTCGCCAGGGCGCTGCTCGTCCACCCCCGGCACCTGCCCTACCATGTGGTGGCCGCGATCGCCGCTCACGACCCTGCCCTGCGCCGCGGGCGGTGATGCGTGACGGCGCGTCGGCCCCGCGCCGTCACCTCCGGCCTCGCGAGTAGGCAGCCGGGAGCCGGGCGCGGTACTGTACCCGTGCCCCGGCGCTGGCCGGAGCGGCGCAGGAGCAGCGAAGCCGGTGAGATGCCGGCGCTGTCCCGCAACGGTGATGCCCGATGAGGGGATGAGCCCGGACGCCTGCCCTGCGCCGGCGAGGCCTGTCCTCGGAGAAGGGCGGTTCGCTGGCTGCCTTCGTCGGGCGTGGCAGCGGGCGCGCGCCGTCCCCCCGGCCTGGCGGAGGATGCGGAGACGATGGACGAGCCCCAGCTGCTGTCGCGCCACGAGGATGGCGCCGAGCTTGCCATGGCGCTCTGGCGCCTCGGCTCCCCGCTGCTGGCGCTGTCGTCGGCTCCGTACGGCGGCGGCTGGGGCGAGCGCCACTGGATCCTGGCAGCCCAGGTCGCGGACGGATACAGCCGGCCCGACCCGGCCGGTCACCTGGCCCGGCTGGCCCGCGGCCTGGAACTTGACGGGCCCGGGATCGGCCTGCTGACCGTCGTTGACGTGCGCCTGGTCAGCACCAGCCGCGAGGACGGTGTGGTGGCCGCGGCCACGGTGGGGCTCAGCCATCCAACCTGGGCCGCCGTCGCGGAGACCGGGACCGCGGCCCCAGCCACCGGCACGGTGAACATCATCGCCGTGCTGAGCCGCCGCCTGTCCCGGGCCGCGCTCGTCAATGCGGTCATGACGGTCACCGAGGCCAAGTCGCAGGCGCTGTGGGAGGCCGGCTTCGCGGCGACCGGTACCCCCTCGGACGCGGTGGCCGTCCTGTGCCCGCCGTCCGGGCCGGCCGAAGCGTTCGGCGGCCCCCGCTCGCGGTGGGGATCCCGGCTGGCCAGGGCCGTGCACCGGGCGGTTCTCGACGGCAGCCGCCGGTCGGAGGCCGGATGATCACTCTCGTGCTGGGCGGGGCCCGGTCCGGCAAGTCCGAGGTGGCCGAGCGCATCGCCGCGCGCCTGCCGGCGCCCATCACCTACCTGGCGACGCTGGTGCCCGGCAACGATCCCGACCTGGCGGCGCGGATCGAGGCTCATCGCGCCCGCCGCCCGGCCGGATGGCGCACGGTCGAGGCCGGCGCCGAGTTGCCCGCCGTGCTGCGCTCGGTTCCCGGCCCGGTGCTGCTCGACGGGCTCGGGCCGTGGGTTGCGGCGAGCCCGGGCATGATCGTAGATACCGCGGCCTTCTGTACCGCGCTGACCGTCCGGGGTGCCGACACCATCGTGGTATCTGAGGAGGTTGGGCTGGGGGTGCACCCAGCGACCGAGGACGGCCGCCGCTTCCGTGAGGCGCTTGGCGAGCTCAATCAGTCGGTGGCGGCCGTGGCCGACGAGGTCATGCTCGTCGTGGCCGGCCGCACGCTGCGGCTCGACCCCCCCGGGGCGCGCTGATGCGCCGTGCTCTGGCCTTCCTCACCCCGTTCGGCGGCGCGGCCGAGCCGGCGCCGTCGGCGCTGCCCTGGTTCCCCGCCGTCGGCGCGCTCATCGGGCTGGGCGTCGGCGCCGTCTGGTGGGTGGCGCGGCGGGCATGGCCCTCCCCCGCCGCCGCGGCGATCGCCCTGATCGCTGACGCGGCGCTGACCGGGATGCTGCACCTCGATGGGCTCGCCGATGCCGCCGACGGCCTGCTGCCCCCGCTGTCGCGTGCCCGCCGGCTCGAGGTCATGGCCGACCCGCGCCTCGGCGCCTTCGGCGCGGCGGGCCTGGCCACCGTCCTGCTCGCCCGTTTCGGCGCCCTCGCATCCATGATGGCCAGCCCGCTCGCGGTGGCCGGGCTATGGTCGGGATCTCGCACCGCGATGGCGGTCACGGCGCGCGCGGTCCCCTACGCCCGCCCGGCCGGCCTGGCGAGCGCGTTCCGCGGCCTGCCAGCAGCCGGCGCGGCGCGGCCGCGGACGGCGGCGGTCCTCGCGAGCCCGGCTTTTCTCGGGCTGGCCGGCGGGCTGCTCGCCGTCGCCCTGGCCTTCGGCGGCCGCGGCGCACAGGGCCTGGCCGCCGTAGGCGCCGAGTCGGCGGGCGCGGGCGCCGTCGTGTTCCTGGCGTGGCGGCGGCTCGGGGGTTTCACCGGCGATGTGCTGGGCGCCGCCGCGGTCGTCGGCGAGACCGCCGGCCTGCTCATGCTGGCGTGGCAATGGTGAGGTACCGCGCCAGGCCGGCGCGGCCTGCCGCGGCCGCGCTCGGCGTGCTGCTCGACCGGGCCATCGGCGAACCGCCCACACCGGTGCACCCGGTCGGCTGGTTCGGGCGGGCCATGGCGCTCGCCGAGCGCGCCGATTACCAGGACTCACGCGCCGCTGGGATCCGGCACGCGCTCCTCGGGGTGCTCGCCGGTGCGGGGGCAGGCGCGCTGCTGCGCTCGGTCGTGCTGAGCACCTGGCTGGCCGTCGCGGGCCGTTCCCTGGGCGAGGCGGCCCTCGCGGTCGCCCGGGCGCTGGACCTGGGCGATCTCGAGACCGCCCGGGCGGCGCTGCCCGCCTTGGTGGGCAGGGATCCCGCCGGGCTGGACGAGCGCGAGATAGCCAGGGCCGCCGTCGAGTCGGTCGCGGAGAACACCGTCGACGCGCTGGTCGCGCCCGCCTTCTGGGCGGCCGCCTGCGGGGCGCCCGGTGCCCTCGGCTACCGCGCGGTGAACACGCTGGACGCCATGGTCGGGCACCGCAGCCCGAGGTACCGCGCGTACGGCTGGGCGAGCGCCAGGCTGGACGACGCCGCGGGCTACCTGCCCGCTCGGCTGACCGCGGCCCTGGTGGCCGGCGTGCGCCCCGGACGTGCCGCGGCCATCTGGCTGGCCGTGCGCAGCCAGGCGCCCGCCCATCCCTCGCCGAACGCGGGAGTCGCGGAGGCGGCCTTCGCCGCCGCGCTTGGCCTGCGCCTGGGCGGCTGCAACCGGTACGGAGACCGCGTCGAGCACCGGCCCTGGCTGGGGCAGGGACGGCCCGCGGCCAGATCGGACATCCGGCCGGCGGTGCGGCTATCCAGTGACGTCAGCTGGCTGCTGTCCGCCGTCCTTGCCGTGGCCGGGCTCGTGGGCCGCCGCGGGCGGCTGCCCGCCTCCCCCGGATCGCGGTGCCCGGCACGGCCCGGCGCGCCCGGCCGGATGAGGCTCGTACGCACAGAAACCGGGAGGTAGCTCGATGAACGAGCGCAGTTTCGTCCGGGCGGCACGGACCGTCACTCCCGTGGACATGGCGGCAGCCCAGGCAGCCGCGGTCCTCCACAGCCAGCTCACCAAGCCGGCCGGGTCGCTTGGCCGGCTGGAAAAGATAGGCGTCCAGCTGGCCGCGATCGCGGGCCGCTGCCCGCCGCCCGTCCCCGAGCCCGTGACCGTCGCGGTGTTCGCCGCCGACCATGGCGTGGTCGCCGAGGGCGTCACGGCGTGGCCACAGGAGGTCACCGCACAGATGGTGGCCAACTTCTGCGCCGGCGGGGCAGCCATCAATGTCCTGGCCCGGCACGCTGGAGCCGAGGTCATCGTGGTCGACGTCGGCGTCGCGACACCCATCGGCGCGGATACGCCCGGCCTGCTGCGGCGCACCGTGCGCCCGGGCACCGGCAACATCGCCGTCGAGGCGGCGATGTTGCCCGGGCAGGCCCGGACCGCGCTCGACGTGGGTGCCGACATCGCCACCCAGGCGGCGGGCCGGGGCGCCCGGATGCTGGTCACCGGCGACATGGGCATCGGCAACACCACTGCATCGGCGGCGGTCATCGCCGCCATCACCGGCCTGCCGGCGGCAACGGTCACCGGGCGGGGAGCGGGCGCCGACGATACCGTCCTGGCGCGGAAAATGCAGGTCGTGGAGTGGGCGCGCCACCGGATTCCCGCGGAGGCGGATCCGCTGCTCATCCTCACCGAGCTCGGTGGGCTGGAGATTGCGGCGCTGGCCGGCTTCATCGTCGGCGCCGCCGCGAGCCGCCTGCCGGTCCTGGTCGATGGCGTCATCGCGGGCGCGGCGGCCGTGACCGCGGCTGCCCTGGTCCCCGACGTGGTCGGGTATCTCATCGGTGGGCACCGTTCCGGCGAGCCCGGCGCGACAGCCGCCCTCGCTCACCTGGGTCTCGAGCCTCTGCTTGACCTGGAGATGCGGCTTGGCGAGGGCAGCGGTGCCACGCTGGCGGTGCCGCTCGTGCAGGCGGCGGCGAAGGTCCTCGCCGAGATGGCCACCTTCGACGCCGCCGGAGTCATCGGCAAGCAGCCGCCGGGCTGACCCGGCGGGCGGCGCCCAAAGGGTCACCCACGCGGCTCAAGGCCGCTAGCGGCCGTGTGCGTCTGCCCCGGCCAGAACGGCCACTCCTCGAACCAGGCGCAGCGCGCGTCGTCAGCGAAACGAAGAACCCACAGGTCGCGGTACTCCTGGCTGACGGGGTCCCCGTAGCTGACCTCGACCCGCACCACAGCGGTATCGCCGTCGGCCGCGATGACGTCGCTGGTCATGCGGAACACCTCATCGGGGCCGTCGCGTTCCGCCTCCCACATGACGGCGATCGCGGGCATGCCGGTGATGGGCTCGTCGTAGGGGCCCTGCCGGTAGATGGCGTCCGGGGTGAAGACCCCGGCGAGAGCGCCGGTCCCGGGCGCCCGCCAGGCACGCTCGTAGGCCGCGACCCAGTCCGACACCTGCCCTCTGTTCACGCCTGGCGGCCGAACATGGCCAGCAGCCTGGTCTGCGCATCGGCACCGTCCGGGACCGGCGGCCGCTCGGCGATCGCACCGGCGCTGCGGTACGCGTCCTCCAACGCCGCGAACCAGGTCGTGCACGCTTCCACCAGATCGGCGTCGAGCCGCTCGTCCGCTCCGATCGCCCGGGCCAGGTCCCAGGCGTGGATCAGGTGGTCCGCGAACAGCTGCATGGCGTATTCCCGTCCCGGGAAGTCGCCGAACGACAGGTGAACGGTGCGGTCCATGGCACCCGGTTCGTCCGCCGCCGCCAGGGCCTGGGCGGATGCCGCCCGCCACGCCCCCTGGGGGTCCGGCCCCAGCACGTCACCGTCGAAACGGTCGCCGACCTCGCTGAGGGTAGACCCGGCGAACAGCGGCGGTGCCCACAGATTCTCCGACAGCACATGACTCACGAGATCCCGGACGTTCCATTCCGCGTCCGGGGTGTCCGCTCCCCAGTGCTCGTCACGGATCTGGCTGACACGGCCGCCGAACTCCTCGTTAGCGCGCCGCAGTATTGCCGGTACGTCCATGTTTCCTCCCCTTGCTCACCCCGTGGCCTCTGCCTGGCCGCAGCATCCCGCACAGCAGGATCCAGGAGAAACACCCTAGCGCCCGTCGGCGGCGCAGCGGCGGCGGTCGGCAGTCATCACCACACGGGCGGCGGCCCGGCGGGCGCCAGGAGGCTGATCCGCCGGTCACCGGTAGGTGAGCAGGCGCCGCACCCGGGACAGAGTCTCCCGGAGGTTGGCCTCGGAGGTGGTCTCGTATGCGTCGCGCGGCGACAGCCAGCGCAGCGGCGCATCGGGCTTTTCCGCCCGTGCCGCGCCCGGTGCCCCCGTGGCGAGAATGAACCGCAGGTCGGCATGTTCGTGCGCGGGCTCGTCCCCGGCAGCCGGGACCCCGACGATCGCCAGATGCCGGAGCTGCCGGTCCGGCCACGGGGCCAGGTCGGTGAGCCCGGTCTCCTCCCCGGCTTCCCTCAGCGCGATGGCAAGCGGGTCGCTCTCACCCCGATCGCCGTGCCCGCCGACCTGAAGCCACGCTTGCTGCCGCTCATGCCAGCGCAGCAGCACCTTGCCGCTGTCCGGGTGCACGACCAGCGCCGACGCGGTGAGATGCAGCGGAAGCGAGCGCAGCCACGGGTCGGCCACGGTCCTCACCAGGGCGCGTACCTTCTCGGTCGCGCGGAGCTCGGCCTCACCCCGCGGACGGTAACTGCTGAGCAGGGCCCCGGCGTCCACCCAGCGATTGTCCGCCACCAGGCCTGTGCCTGCATCTTGTTTCGCGCCCCGCCGCCGGCGCCGTAGCGTGAGGGCCGTGACCAACGACAACGGTTTCGGGCCGGACGAGACCGCCCTGGATGCCGTCGGCCTCCCGGCCATCCCGGTTTCCGCGGGCGCGCTCATCTTCGACCGGGCGGGTCGGCTGCTGATCCTGAAGCCCACCTACAAGTCCGGCTGGACGATTCCCGGCGGCGTCATGGAGGCCGATGGGGAGACGCCCTGGGACGCGTGCCGGCGCGAGGTGGCCGAAGAATGCGGCCTCCACATCGGCGCGGGCCACCCGGCCCGGCTGGCGTGCATGGACTTCCGCCGCCCCCGCCCGGGCAAACCGGGCGGCATCCGGTACCTGTTCGACTGCGGCGCGTTCAGCGACGCCAGCCTCGCCGGGATCGTGGTGCAGCCCGAGGAGATCGACGGCCGCCCCGCGCCGCGCTAAGCGCCATCCGCCCGCGCCGCGCTAAGCGCCATCCGCCCGCGCCGCGCTAAGCGCCATCCGCCCGCGCCGCGCTATGCGCCATCCGCCCGCGCTGCGCTATGCGCCATCCGCCTGCGCTGCGCTATGCGCCATCCGCCCGCGCCAGGCGCCAGCCGCGCGACCGGCCTGGTCAGGTCGTCTCGGTCACCTTGGTCAGGTGAGCCGGTGCGTCGGGGTCGCTGCTGCGGGCCAGTGCCAGCGCATGGGCCAGCTGCTGGCCGCGCACGACCGCCGTGATCACCTGCACCGGCTCGGCCACCGCCGTCAGGGCCGGCAGGCCCGCCGTCTCCGCGTGCCTGCCGGCGAGCAGGCGCCGCAGGGCTGCGAGGTCGGCGTCCCCAGGCCCGCCGCCGCTCACCAGCAGCACCGGGGCCCCGGCGTAGACGGCCGCGATGGGGCCGTGGTACAGGTCCGCGGCCGACATGCCCTCGGCCAGGATGCCGGTTGTCTCCGCCACCTTCAGGGCGGTCTCCAGCGCCGCCGCGTAGCCCAGCCCGCGACCGGCCACCACCAGGCGGTCGATGGCGTGCCAGCGCTCAGCCAGTTCCCGGGCGGGCCAGGGGTCGCCCAGGGTGGCGGCGACCGCACCCGGCAGGCCAGCCAGCACGTCACCGATGGCGGAGCCCGTGCCGAGGGCCGCGGCCACGGTAACGAGCACCGCGAACTGGGCGGTCACCGTCTTGGTGGCCGGAACCGCCCGCTCCGCGCCGGCGTCGGTGGCAAGCAGCAGGTCGACCGCACCGGCGAGGGCGCTGCGGGGCTCGTTGGTGATGCCGATCACCGCTGCACCCGCACCCCGCACCGCCTGGCAGGTGCTGATGATCTCCGGCGTGGCGCCGGACTGGCTCAGCGCGATCATCAGGTACCCGCGATCCCGGCGAGCGGGCGGGGCACCACAGCCCGCACCGCGGCCGCGTCCGCCGGTGCCCGTTCCACCAGCCGGGCCAGCACCTCGGGCTGGTCGGCCATCTCGGCCGCCATCAGCCCGCCGGTCATGGCGGGTCGCCAGTGCCTCCGCCCAGGGCGTCGAAGCCGCCCGGGTGCTGGTCGCCGGAGTTGCCGGCCGGAACCGCGGTGGTCAGCTGAGCCCAGGCCAGATTGCTGCCCTCGGCCAGGCAGCCGTCCACCACCGCTTCGGTGCCCAGTGCGCTTACGCGCACCTCGGGCATGACGGGCGCCAGCTGCTGGAGCTCCTGCGTCACCTCCGTCGCGAACCCGGGTGCCTGGCCGATGCCGCCGCCGAGCACGATCAGCCGGGGATCGATGACGGTGACCACCGCGCACAGCAACCTGGCCACCAGCCGCGCCTCTTCGGCCACCACGGCGGCCGCGCGCGTGTCACCCCTGGCGGCCGCCGTGAAGACCCGTCGGGCCGAGACCTGGCCGCGCATTCCCGCCCGGCGAGCGGCCCGGACCACGGCCGGTGCCGACGCGGACGCCTCCAGCACACCCCGTCGGCGGGCGTCCGCCGGATCGGTGCCCTCCCCGCCCGACATCGGCATATAGGCGATCTCACCGGCCACGCCGTGCGCACCGCGGACAAGCTGGCCGCTGAGCACGAGGCCCATTCCGATGCCGGTGCCCACCGAGACGAAGGCGAAGCTGTCTACCTCACGTCCGTGGCCGTGGGCCCGCTCGGCCAGCGCCGCAGCATCCACGTCGTTCTCCACCGCCAGCGAGGACCCGAACGCCTCACGGAGCCGCTCGAGCACCGCCGGGCGGTCCCAGCCGGGCAGGCCGCCGGTCAGCGCCATGGCGTTGCGGCCCGGGTCGTAGACCCCGGGGCTGCCGATGACCGTCTGGGTAACGCCGCCCCTGGTGAGCCCGGCCTCCGCGCACAGCTCGTCCGCGAGCCCGATCAGCTCGCCGACCCGGCCACGCACGCTCGAGGCCCGCGACCTCGCCGAGGCCCGGGCCCGGATGCCGCCCGCCAGATCGGCCAGCGCCCCGCGCACGTACTGCGCCCCCACGTCGAGGCCTAGTATGAACCCGGCCTCGGGCCGGACCTCGTACAGCAGGGCCGAGCGGCCGGGGCGGCCGGTGCGCTGCCCGGCGGTGCGCACCAGGCCCGCACGCTCCGCGTCGGCAAGCGCGACCGAGACGGTGGGCTTCGAGAGCCCGGAGATACGGGCAAGCTCCGCCCGCGAGCACGGGCCCAGATCGCGGATGTGCCCGAGCAGGAGCCGCCCGTTCAGCGCGCGTATCAGCTGGGGACGCGCAGCCGCCAGCTCACCGCCGCGCGGGCCTCCAACGCCACCGGCGAACGGCTCCGGGGCGCCGGTGGCGGGCGCCGTGCCGCTGGGCACCGTGCTACTGGGCACGCCAGCCGACGTGACCGCCACTGCCACCTCCGTCATGATCCTGCCCCAGGCGCCCGTGATAGTTAGGATACTGTCCTAACTATCTTGACGGAAGATGACGAAACGGGCAGGTCACCGTGTCCCAGCCTCCGGTAATTCTCGGGCTTGACTTCGGTGGCACCAAGATCGCCATGATGGTGTGCGAGCCTAGCGGCGAGAGGCTCGCGTCGTCCACCGTTGCCAGCGGCGGCGAACTCGGGGCCCGGGCCAGCTTCGAGCGCGGGATCCAGGCCGCGCGCGCCCTCCTCGCGGACGCCGCCGGCGGGCGCGACCTCGCCGCGGTCGGCGTCTCCACCTTCGGGATCCCCTTCGACGACCGGGTCGAGCTCGCGCCTGCGATCAGTGGCTGGGACAAGCTCGCCTTCGGGGACGAGCTGCGGGCAGCCTTCCCCGGCGTGCGGATCGCCATGGCCACGGACGCGAAGGCGGCAGCTCAGGCGGAGGTGCGCTGGGGCGTGCTCGCCGACTGCGATCCCGCGATCTACCTGAACCTCGGCACCGGCCTGTCCGCGGCCATCGTGGCCGGTGGTCAGGTCCTGGGCGGCGGGAACGGGGCGGCCGGCGAGATCGGCTACAACCTGCGCGCGATGACCGATGTCGGTGTGCCGCTGGCTGCCCGGACACTGCTGGAGGACATGATCAGCGGGCGGGCGCTGGTGCGGCGTGCGGCCAGCCAGCTCGCCCAGGGCCAGCCGATCGAGGCTGGCGAGGTCTTCGAGGCGAGCCGGGATGACACCGATCTCGACCGTCTCGTGACCGATTTCGTCACCGAACTCGCCTTCCAT
>WNGE01009485.1_pt1 | contig 15357 bp, 16 predicted proteins | sample 5400651 | NCBI WGS metagenome assembly WNGE01 (sample SAMN13153370, study PRJNA577476) | soil metagenome | isolation source: 60 cm soil or saprolite under grassland replicate 2 | place: USA:California | collected 2016-06-15 | reverse complement strand
TTCGGCTGAAAAATGCATACTTCATCTTCGGCGCGAGGAGTTATCGCGGCGGCCCCAAGGGGCCCGATCCAAAAGCGTTCAATACCGCTTTTCTGACTGATCCGCGCGGAGTTGTCTTGGCGCGGTACCACAAGCAGGTACTGCTCGCGTTCGGCGAGTATATTCCGTTCTCCGGGCTGCTTGGATTATTGCCCGGCGTGCCCTTCATAGAAGGGTTTACCGCCGGCGACGGCCCGCGCACATTGGACTTGCCCGGCGGAGAAAAAATCGCGCCGCTGATTTGTTACGAAGACTTGATGCCGGAGATATCGCGGAGCTTTGTCCGCGAAAAGAAAGCTAACCTGCTAGTCAACTTAACCAACGATGCCTGGTATGGAAGGACAGTGGCGCCCTGGCAACATGCGCGCCTTGCACAGTGGCGCGCCATCGAAACACGCCGCAGTTTGCTGCGCGTGACCAATACCGGCGTCACCAGTTTCATCAATGCCAAAGGAGAAATCGCCGAAGCGCTGCCGATCTTTACGCCGGCGGTGCTGAAAACTCAGGCGGAAATTTTAGAGGGGGAAACGTTTTACGTGCGCTTCGGCGACTGGTTCGCTTGGGGGATCACGCTGATCGCAATCTCAATCGTTCTTTCACAATTCAGTCGTCGCCGGTTCACCTCGACCTGAACTGACAACCTTGGGATAGATTATCGTGAGTGGTTTTTAATACCCCATCCGCCTGCTACGGGGAGGTTCATTGATTAGGTTTTACGCCGCGGTCGAAGCGGGAGATGCCGCGTCCCTCTTTCTGGCGGTTCTCGACGATTCGCTTCCATTTCTCTTCATTGGAAATGAGCGACCAGTCTTCTTCGCCGTGGGCGGTGATCTGCAGCTTGTTGGTGTCTGGGTCGGAAAAATAAATGCTTCGTTCTCCCGGAGCGCGGAGTCCATCTTCGGCGCGAGAGTCGCCTTGGTTGGCGCCGCCTAAGGCCGGAATCAGTTCCAACATACGATCGAAGTCGTCCTGGCTTACGTTGAAGGCGACGTGAACCGCGCGGCCATGCCGTTTCGTCCGGTCCGACAATGTCGCTACCGCCTTAACGCCGAGGAGCTGGTGATTCGGGAACTCGAAAAAAGTTTCGTTGTGATCTTCGCCCACGGGTCTAAGGCCAAGGGCTTCGGAATAAAATCGCTTCGTGCGCTCTAGGTTGGTCGCTTCCAAGACCACGTGGCTGAGGCAAATATCGCCGAGCGACTGGCGGTTCATGCAGATTTCCATGTGGTTGTTGTCAAAATCGGTGAAGCGAAAGGAGCGCAAGAACGGCGAACCGTTTGAATGCTCGCGGATTTCGCCGCAGCCGACTCCGGATTGCTTGATGCGGTCGATAATAACGTGAAAATTCGCCTCTGAACCGACAGCAATGGCATAGCGCGGGGCACCGCTGGGCGAAGCCTCGGTCTGAATACCCGGCAGGTTCAGGCCGATGATATTGTCGCCGGCCTTGACGTAGGTATGCCGCGGCGAGCCGTCGGCATTCTTGCGTTGCGTCAAAAATGGCAGGCCAACGACTTCCAAGTAGAATTTCTCCGCACGTGGTAAGTCGCGTACCGGAAAGGCGACGTGGTCTAAGGTTTCGGCTCCGAACATTCTTCCCTCCGTCTGGTGAAGACTTTTTTCGGGTAGAACCCTTTACAGACTAGCTGATTTTCGTTTCAAGACAATCTCGTCGAGAATCTGTAGTCCGTCCTTGTAGAGCTTGTGGTTTTGTTCCACGCTATTCAGCTGAACCCGGGAAGTTCCCAATAAACCCTGGAGTTCCTTCATGCGCGGATAGATAGGATCAACCCTTGGATGGGCCACGACGCGTCCTTCCTTGGCGATGAGTTGTTGCCCTTGTTCCGACAGAAGAAAGTCGTAAAACAAAGCGGCAGAGTAGGGATGGGGCGCGTTGCGCGCCAGGGTCAACGGGTACATCAGCGCGGGGATCAGGTCTTCTGCCACCCAATCGACGGGAGCGTTGGTTGCCCGCAGGCTCTCGTTATTGTAAGCGTAGGTTGTTACTGCCAATGGGGCCTCGCCAGCCATCATCATTTGAGTCGTAGTGTCGCGACCCACACGAATCAGCAGCTGTTGTTGGCTGAGCCGGGTAAAATAGCTCACTGTTTTTTCCCGACCCCAGGCGGCCAGCAAGGCTACAACTTCCTCCAAGGAGGATTCGTCAAATAGAATTTCGCCTTTCCAGCGCGGCTGCAGCAGCTCATCCCAAGTCTTTGGCGCCTCTTTTCGGGCCACCTTGCGAGGGTTGAAGGCGAAAACACGAAAAGCGTAATTCATATTCGTAAAATAGATACTTTTGGCATGGGCCGGATAGATGGCTCGATTGGGCGTCTCGTAGCGGCCGATAAGATTTTTTTCGAGCAATGCGGGGAGAAGATCCGTCGAGGGTTTGATAACATCTACGATGTGGCGACCGGCGTTGGCTTCAGCAATGACCCTCTGGATGACTTGGCGTGTCTTGGAGCGCCAAACCTGTGCGTTGATGAACGGGTAGATCTTCTTGAAGGCTTGAATGTAACGGGTGGCGTTCTCGAGGCCGGAATTTGTATACCAAATCATCTCGCCTTCGCTCTTGGCACCTTCGATGAGCTTCTTCTCGCGTTCAACTTGTGAAAGCCTCTCGAGTTCTTTCCAGATCTCCTCAGGAGACTTTGCTGCGGCGGCGAAATTCGGTCCCGCCATTACGACGATGAAGAGGAACAAAGAGATAAAAGCAATTATTGAAACTCCCAGGGATGATTGAAAAGCCTTGTCTTGAGCCGGAGCACGATGACGACCTTCTTCCGACTTGACGTCAAAAGGTAGGGATGAGGGCAAAAGACTGGGAGCTGTCGATACCCAATGGTTCACTCTTACCTCTGTCCTCATCAAGAATGTCTCTTGGTTACTCATCCTCCAGCCACGATGAATGTATTGCAGCCCCAGAAGCACTGTCAAGGGTGCCCCTGGCTCGGTGCTCAGCGTATTGACGAACGCCGATTATATCGTCTTTCCGGCGGATGTTCCTCATTCCTTCACTTTCGAGCGCTTCGTCGAAGAAGTCCGCGGTTTTGTCGAGCGCAACGATTTGCCGCCGGATCTGAGCAGAAAGATTCTGTGGGATAATCCGAAAAGGTTGTACCGTATCTAACGACGAGATGAGACCGTGCAGTGATCAGAACCTCAGGGGTGGCATACAGCCCGACTTAGATGCCCCTCAATCGCACGGTTCATTTGGCGGCTAGCTCACGCGAGTGAGAACCTGTGAGCTGGCCGCCAAGAGACTAACGCCGATCGTGATCATCGAGGTCAGGAATACCGGCCGCGAACCATGACCCGAGAACGCCGGTAGTGAGATTTATGCTCCGAATGAGGAGCACCGGGGTTTCACAGATACCTGGTAGAGGTAAAGGGCTAAGTATGCCCGTGATTTTGAAGTCGCCATTAGCCTCAAGCGCCACACCGGGTGATGTGAACGTCTGATCACCACAAAAAAGCTGGGCTGCCACACTCTGTGTCGCATTCGTTCCAATATTGTTGCCTCCGGCCAGCAATAGACCCTCTCCCTCTACCTTGATGTCGCCATTATCTTTTATCTTTGCCTCCAAGTCCTTGATCCTCCAGATCTGACCGGGAGAATTGACCCCGCGGACCATGTTTCGGGTGACAGTAACAGCGCCCGTGGTCGCGTCCACGGCCACGTTCGAGATAGGGATAACTCCGATCCCCCCCTTAAATTTCACCAACGTATCCGCTACTACCGGTGAAGCAAAGAATCCTCCTATGAGAACCGCGACAATAGATATGACCAAATTTTTTTTCATAACTGCACCTCCATTTTTATTTTTTAGTTCCCTAACACGGCTGCATTTATTATTTGCTAACGGACCGAGGAACATCGGGCCTGATTCTACTCGCTGTAGTGGTAGTGGCGTCAATCCCCATTCGGGGGAATTTTGGTTGACCCGATTGGGTTTGAGGGAAGTGCGCGGAATAAAGAATCCCGCCTTTGATCTACTTTGCGACAAAGACCAGGAAATACTGATACGGTAGGAAGGTATGTTCTTTCGCGAGCCGGAATCCGTTAGTCTCCATCTGTTTGATCAGATCTTCGCGGGCGATTTTCATTTGCATCGGCGGGCCGATGGGAAGTTCTTTTTTATGAAAGTCGATCATGACAATCTCGCCGCCGGCTTTCAGCATCTTTTCATGAGCGAGAGATTTGGTTTGATTATAGATGTGGTGGCCAGGAATCGGAAAAGAAAAAGCGATTGACGGATCCGTCCGGAAGCAGCGGGGGTCATCCTGCGCTGAAATCGTCGCTGGAATAAGAAGGAGACTAAAAAAAACGGAATGAACTTCATAATTACCTCGTGAATTCCTACTTGATTGCGGACTCGCCATCGAATTCCATCTGCAAGCTATCCTACCATCTGAGGCGCACAAAATTCGTGTAGGAATGACCTAAATAAGTTGCCTGTATACCAATTTCCCTGTAATGGTAGTCGCCATGGCGCAACAGGAGCTTAAACGACAAATAGGATTGTTCGACGCGGTGATGCTGATTTCCGGCGACATGATCGGCATCGGTATCTTTGTTACGACCGGAGCTATTGCTGAGACGCTCCCCACACCCGGAGGCGTGCTTTTGGTTTGGGTTCTCGGCGGACTTCTGGCTTTGACGGGAGCGCTGAGCTGTGCCGAGCTTTCGGCGAGTTTGCCCTATGCAGGGGGAGACTACATTTACATCAGAGAAGCCTACGGGAAACTCATGGGCTTCATGTCAGGTTGGTCGTCGTTTTTAGTGACTTTCTCCGGTGCCATCGCATTCCTCGCCGTCGGCTTTAACGGGTTCATGTCATTTTTCTTCCCCATCCTTGGATCAGAAAAGGCGATCTTTGCGACGACGGTTTTAGGTCTCTCGATCAACGCTACGGTGGGCACCTTATTCTCAATGCTTGTCGTCCTGCTGATTTCGGGTCTGCATTGTTTGGGCGTCCGGCTTGGTACGGCAACGCAAAATATTTTGACCACGTTGAAGATCGGCTCCCTCCTGGGGATAATCCTTTTAGGAATTTTATTCGGCAAAGGCGATACGGGCCATTTCAGTCCGTTATTCGATTGGCAAAAGATCGGGAACTTCAGCGTTTTTGCCGCAGCCTTCATCCCAGCGATTTTCGCCTACTCCGGTTGGAATGCAGTGATCTATATCGCCGGCGAGGTCAAAGAACCGGAAAGAAACTTGCCGCGCGCTTTGTTATGGGCGAATCTGATCGTGATCGCGCTCTACCTGGCGGTCAATGTCGTTTACATCTACGGCGTGCCCGTGACCGAGATGAAAGGCGCGCTCAGAGTGTCCGAAGTCGCAACGACGGCTCTGTTCGGCTACCAAACATCGGCGTGGATCACTGCGATCATCACCGTCTCGATCCTCGGCGCATTGAATGTTGTGACCATGATCGGACCGCGGATTTACTACGCAATGGCGCGCGATGGGGTTTTCTTTAAGCGTCTTGCGGGCGTTCATCCGACCTTCGGTACGCCAACCAGCGCCATCCTCCTTCAGGCGATCTGGGCTTGCCTGCTGATTCTAACCGGGACCTTCGGCACTCTCTTCACCTACGTTAGCGTCATCATCACACTATTCTCCGCGCTCACCGTCGGGTCTGTCATGGTGCTGCGCTGGAAAAGGCCGGAACTAAAGCGACCCTACAAACTTTGGGGCTATCCGATCGTGCCTATCCTCTTCATCCTCGCTCATCTGTGGATCGTGTGGGGGTCGGTCGTCGAGAAGCCCAGAGATTCCTTGATTGGTGTTTTCATCGTCGCGCTGGGAATTCCAGCTTACCTTATCTGGCAAAATCGGCTAAAAAGTAACTAGCGGGCTTGATTCAAAGAAGCCAATGAAACGAGCGTTGCACAATGGCAGTTAGAATTACGCGCGTTTATACGCGCACCGGAGACAATGGCGAGACCGCCCTGGTCGGCGGCAGGCGCGTTCCTAAGGACTCGCCTCGCATTGAGTCCTATGGCACCATTGACGAGTTAAACTCCATCGTCGGGCTGGCCCGGGCGTTCAACGAGGAAAAACTTAAGGAATGCGAGGCCCGTAAATTCTTGGACTTGGTGTTGCGCCAGATCCAAGACGAACTCTTCGACCTGGGGAGTGAGCTGGCGACACCGCCTGATTTTTTCCAGGAAGGAATGTACCGCGTCGGCGAGCGCGAAGTGAAAAAACTCGAGCAGGTGATGGATGAATGCCAGAAAGAGCTGGAACCGCTCAAGTCATTCATCTTACCCGGCGGGGGCAGAATCGGCGCCTATTTACATCAATGCCGCACTGTTTGCCGGAGAGCCGAGCGGGAAATTCTTCGGTTGTCGCGTGCCGAGGAGTTGAGCGAATGGCCGCTAAAATACATAAATCGACTTAGCGATCTCTTTTTTGTTTTGTCGCGATGGATCAGCAAGCAGACCGGTGAAGCAGAATATCTTTGGCAGCGGGGGCTGGCGGAAAAGCCGAAACAAAAAAGATAGCAAGAGGAGAGATGGGGACCGGTTTTTGCGTCCGTGTCTGGGGACATTAATATGGGTCTTTTGGAAGGGAAGAAGGCGGTCATCTTTGGCGTAGCCAATGACCGAAGCATTGCCTGGGCAATTTCCGAGGCCTTTCACGCAGAAGGCGCGGAACTGGCGTTTACCTACGCCGGGGAAGTTTTGGAAAAGCGCGTCCGCCCCTTGGCTGAAGGTATCGGAGCAAAAATCATTCTCCCTTGTGATGTCACCAAAGATGAAGAAATCGAAAAGGTCTTCACCACACTGAAGCAGGAGTGGGGTTCGCTGGACATTTTGATTCATGCGATTGCCTTTGCGAATAAAGAAGATCTATCCAATCCCTATGTCCAAACGAGCCGGCAGGGATTCCACTTGGCCATGGACGTGAGCGCTTATTCCTTTGTCGCGCTTGTACGCTATGCCGCACCACTTATGGAAGGACGGAAGGCGTCGATACTCACCATGACCTACATGGGAGCGGAAAAAGTCATTCCCAATTACAATGTCATGGGGGTCGCGAAGGCCGCATTGGAAGCGAGTGTGCGCTATCTTGCGCATGATCTGGGCGCCAAAGGCATTCGTGTGAACGCTATCTCGGCTGGACCCATCAGGACCCTTGCGGCTGCAGGGATTTCCGGTTTCAAAGATATGCTCCATTACGTCAGCGAGCGGGCGCCGCTTAAAAGAAATATCGACGCCGAGGAAGTGGGCAAAACCGCGCTTTATCTGTGCAGCGACTGGGGCAGCGCTGTCACCGGCGAGGTGATCCACGTAGATGCGGGTTACAATATTATGGGAATGTGAACGCTACCCGGTCTCGAGTTCCGAGTTTGGAGTCTCGAGTTAACCCGAGACACAAGACGCGAGACCCGAAACAGGTAACTAAGGAGGTTTTTATGGCAGTCAAAGAAGTTACCCCACAGCAGGCGCATGATACGCTGCAGTCTGATGTTGGAGCCGTTTACATCGACGTACGCACTGAGCGTGAGTTTGCGGCCGGGCATCCTCAGGGCGCGGTGAACATTCCCGTCGCCTTTCCCGATCCGGCAAGGGGCATGGTCATGAACGCTGATTTCGTGAAGGTCGTGGAAGGCAGTTTTTCCAAGGACAAGAAAATCATCGTCGGCTGTCAAGCCGGACCGCGGTCCAACGCGGCAGCGGGACTACTGCAACAGGCGGGTTATCAAGACGTTTCAAACATGCTCGGCGGTTTCGGCGGCATGCGCGATCCGATGGGCAATGTGATCGCACCGGGTTGGTCGAGTTTGAATCTGCCCGTCGATCAGGATAACGGCGAGGGCGTAAGCTACGAGTCGCTTGCAGCGAAGACTCGCTGAATCCAGAATCGCAGTCAGAGTTCAGGAATGAGCGATCAGGACAACCGCCTCTACTTCAAACAGATCGAAATGGGGCCGATGCAGAACTTTGTCTATCTCATCGGCTCGATGGAAACACGCAAGGTCGCAGTGGTCGATGCGGCCTGGGAGATTGACGAGATACTTCGCCTTGCGGCTCAAGATGACATGGAGATTACCCACGCCTTCGTTACCCACACTCACCCGGATCATGTGGGGGGGCGGTTCGCGGGAGTCGAAATAGAAGGCGTGACGGAGCTTCTCAGTAGATGCAAAGCCAAGGTCGTGGTGCACAAAGCGGAGGCGGAGTTTCTCAAGGGGCTGTCGCCGTCTGATGTCATCAAAGCGGAAAGCGGTGACAAGATCGACGTCGGCGGCCTCGAGATTCAATTGCTGCACACGCCCGGCCATACGCCCGGATCGCAGTGCTTCCTGGTGGAGAATCGAATCGTATCAGGAGATACCCTTTTTATCGGATCCTGCGGGCGGGTGGATTTACCCGGGAGTAATCCTGAGCAGATGTATTACAGCTTAACGCAGAAGCTGATGGCCTTGCCGGATGAAACGATTCTTTTTCCCGGCCACAACTATTCAGAGACATCAACGTCCACCCTCGGTGCAGAAAAGCAGAATAACCCGTATTTCCAATTCCACTCTTTAAAGCAATTCCTATCGGCGATGGGATATAGGTAAACGTCCGCACTTCGCGCTTGCGATGGCAGATTCCACATAAAGAGACTAAAATTAACAGGATCTGGAATCAGAACCTAGAACTTGTGGTGGCGAACAGGGCCTGTGGGTACTGGGGATCCCGACTACTGTTCCCTGGATTCTGACTCTGTCATTCGCAATTGAGAAAATCGCGAGAGAATCCGCCTTTCGAGATTTTCAATCGCCAATGATTTACATCTCCCCATTCGAGATTTTCAGCCCGACCGAAAGGTTCATCACGGTCCAGGCTTCACAGTAGTTTCATTCAGCGCCTTCGGCGCTTCTGTGTTATTTTCGTTTCCCACACAGCCATACCGTTAGTTTGAGAGATTCGACTAGGAGGAGTGACATGAGACAATTCAAAGGAAATGGGCTGCGGCTTCAGGGGGTCCTTCTTTCAGCAGTCATTTTGTTCTTGTTGCCAATGACGGCGAAGCCCGCTGATACACCAGGAGTTGCCGCTCAAGGACCGGTGAGCGTTCCGCCAGGGGCGCAAGCGGCAAAACCCCTCACACTGGATGAAGTCGTGCGTATCGCACTTGAGAACCATTCAAGTGTCAAATCCGCGCAATTTCAGATCAAAGCACAGGACGCGGTAGTGCACCAGCAAATGGCTGCCTACTACCCGACGGTCAATTTTAACAACACTTACCGTACCAGCAATACGGTAAGTGATACGTCAGCCACCGCTTCGAGGGCTTTTGATAGTGTCGCCAGTGCGACCAATGTGAGTATGACCTTGTATAATTTTGGCAAGCGTGAGGGACTAGTGCAATCGGCGCGGGACACGCTTGACGCGACGCACTACGCGTATAATACCACCGCCAACAATATCGTTTTGGCGGTGAAGCAAGCTTACTACGGGGTGCTTCAGGCCAACGCGCTGTTAAGGGTCAACGAAGACACAGTAAAAAGCCGTGAAGTTACGCTGCGTCAGGCCCAAGGCTTCTATGACGTCGGGACTAGGCCTAAGAGCGACCTTACGCAGGCGGAAGCCAATCTCTATCTCGCTCAGGCGAATCTCATCGCGGCTCGAAACGGTGTGGACGTTGCCTGGGCAAACCTTATAAACGCGATGGGAGTGGACGAATATCCGAAGCAACCTTTGGCGGAAGATCTTTCGATCGCGCCGTTTCCCATGTCGCTCGACGAAGCCAAAAAGACCGCCTTTGCGGCGCGCCCGGAGCTGCTTCAATTCGAGGCCCAGCTTAAGGCACAGGACCAACTAATCGCTGTAGCCCGGCGCAATCACCTGCCGGATTTTCTTTTTGCTTCAAGTTATGGCCGTCGAGGTAATGACGTTGGCTCCAACTTGTTCCCTCTTCAACCCAGTGGCTGCATCACAAGAAGTTGTGAAAGCAAATGAGGCGTCCGTAAAAGCAGCGAAGGAAAATCTCGAGCTCCATCAAGGGCGCTACCAGGTCGGTTATGCTCCCCTCGTTGAAGTGACGGACGCTGAGACAACGTATACCACCGCACAGACTAACTATGTGAACGCGTTGGTTTCATACAAGTTGGCCCTGGCTCAGTTGGTGAATGCTATTGGAAGACAGTAAAAGCTGTACCTCCTACTTAAAAAAACAGATGAGCCATTTGCGTCAGCGGACATGCCCTTACGGCTTGCCGACGTATTTGTTCGTCCAGAGCACGCCCTCTTTATTGGAAGGGGCCTTTGACTGATCTTTAACGATTCCAGCTCCGACGGCAAAGTTGACCACTTTCTGCCACCCCTCGGGAGTCATGTTGCCCCAAGCGGGCATCGCATTGGCTACCGTGGAATATGAAAGCTCAAAAACGTCGTCCGCAAGTTTGTCTTTGGTATAGAGCCGGTGGTTTCGCAGCGCGGTCTTAGCAGCTTCCGGATTCGAGCGGAACAGCGCCCCGCCACGCGAAATCGCGCGCGCCACCGCCGTGGCGATCTTGGGATTCGCTTCGAGGTAATCGGGACGAACCATCAGTACTTCATAGGGATAGTCGGTCAATTCCGGAACTTCACCTTTGCCCAGAGGGATCAGCACATAACCTTTGCCGCTCGGCTCCGTGACTTCGGCTGAAGGTGGAGAGAGCGCGTAGGCGTCGATCACGTTGTTCATCAGCGAGGGGGGAAGTTCGGGCGCTCCTATATAGACGAACTTAAGTACGGTCGCAACAGCGCCGGCTTTTTTCACCAGGAATTTGAAGATCTGTTCAGAGGCCGCCCCCGGGCCGGTGGCGCCGATGGTGCCCAACTGCGTCAATGCTTTGAGCCGTGCGTCCAAGGGGCTTTGGCGAGTGAGACCAAGCTTATCCACGATCGCCTTACGCAGGACCACGCTCAACGTCATGGCACGGTTGTGCGCCTGGATCGCGATTGCCGGCGCCCCTTCCAGTTGCGCCAAGACCAGTCCTTCTGAGGTGGAAGCGCAGAAATTGGAAGAGCGGCCAACGACCGCGTTCAAGCAGACCGAACCGCTTGGTGACGGCGTGATCTTGACCCGCACCCCTTCCGCTTCAAAATATTTGAGCTGCTCAGCCACCCAAATTGCTGCGAAGGCGAAGTTGGGCACGGCCGTCAACAGGGTTACTTCAGGCAACTCCTTTTGTTGCGCTTGCGCTTGCGGCATCGCCCCCCACAAAAATATGAAGACGGTCAAAGCACTGACGCTGACAGGAAGTCTGATTCGCGGTTTCATCGCAGAATCTCCTTTCTTCTATGCCTGGATTTGAATATGTTCCGTCTGAGTTTGCCAGCGCAACGCTCTTCTTTCGATTCTTTCGGCTATTTTATCCATGACGATCACTATGATCATCAGTACGATGATGCCGACGAAGACGTCGGCGGTCTTGAAAATTCCGGCCGACATGCGGATGAAAAAGCCGACCCCCTCGGTGGCGGCGACGAATTCACCGACGATGGCGCCGATCACGGCGAAGGGGATGCTGGTGCGGATGCCTGTAAAGACGTAAGGCGATATCGCCGGAAGGATCACCTTAAAGGTTAACTTCCATCCTTTGACTCCCATGAGGTTCGCAAGGTCCACGTATTCGCGGTCCATCTGTCTCATGCCGGTATAGGTGTTAAAGAAGTTGAGAAAGAAGGTCAGCAAGAAAACCACACCGACTTTGGACCAGAGACCGATTCCCAGCCAGACGATGAAAAGCGGGGCCAAGGCGGTACGCGGGATACCGTTCAACGCGATGATGATAGGCTCAAAAATTTCGGCAAGAAGCCGGCTGCGCCCGAACCAGTAGCCCAAAGCAATCCCTGAAATCGCGCCTACAGGAAATCCAATGGCGATTTCTTGGAACGTGACCCAGGTGTGTTGGATCAAGTCGCCGGAAGTAAAGCCGGTGACCAAAGATGAGAGAATCCGGCTTGGGCTGCTGATTAAAAAAGGTTCGATCCACCGTCCCGACGCGATTTCCCAGAGAAGCAAAAAACCCCCGATGATAACAAAGCGGATGATCGTGACTCCGAAACCGTGCATGGAAAGCACACCACCGCTCTGCACCACGGCGGCATCGGATGCTGTGCCAGCTCGTGAGTTTTCTTCGCTGATATCCTTAGACATCGAAATCCATCGTTAGTGCGTGCCAATGTTCAATTTGTGGCGGAAGATTTTCCACAGCCGGCCGTAGGCTTCGTCAAATCCTTCTTGCCGGTGAATTTCAAAGATGTTGCGAGGCCGTTTCATGGGGACGTTGATAATGTCTTTGATTTGGCCCGGCCGGTGAGTGATGACCACCACCCGGTCGGCAAGCGCAACCGCTTCCACCAAGTCGTGGGTGACGAAAACGATGGTCTGGCGCTTCTGTTCCCAAATTTTCAACAACTCATCCTGAAGCACCATCCGCGTCTGGGCATCGAGAGGCCCAAAAGGTTCGTCCATAAGAATGACCGCGGGTTCGTAGGCCAGGGCGCGAATGATGGAAGCCCGCTTGCTCATGCCGCCGGAAAGCTGGGCCGGATAATACTTCTCGAATCCGGCCAGACCGGCGAGCTTGATGAACTGCTGCACCTGGTGCTCGCGTTTTTCTCGCGGATAGCGTTTGGAATCGAGACCGAACCCGACGTTTTCCTCCACGGTCAGCCAAGGAAAGAGCTTACTTTCCTGTGGGACATAACCCACTTTGGTATTGAGCCCGCGCACTTCTTCGTTCTGGCAGAGAATCCGCCCTGATGAGGGCGCAAAGAATCCTGCAATCAGCTTCAGCAAGGTAGATTTGCCGCAACCGCTGGGACCCACGACTGTAACGAACTCCCCATGGAGAATATTCAAAGCAATATCTTGGAGGGCGCTGATCAGCCCTTCGCTGGGTGTTCGAAAAAGCTTGGAGACGTTCTCAACCTGGATGACCGGGTTGTCGCCTGGCTGGGTTTCTTGGCTCGTTTCAATTGCTGTTTTCGCCATGCCTGTGGGTTTCAATATTTCACGGGACTCCGCTTATCAATCGACAAACCTGCCTACTCGAATAGTCCCACCAAAGGTTGCGTAGTCTATATCAAACTAGATAGCAATTTCCCAACACCTTTGACGGCAGTCAAACTGTCGAACCCTAGCACGATTCGCGCGTCGCCTTGCTTTTGCGGCACCCAATAAGTAACGTACAAAACTTCAAATCCCAACCAGATTCAGGAGGGTACGTGAAAGTCATTAGCGAGTCCGTGATCAAGAGCAATACGGGAAAGGCTTTCCCAGTAAAGAAAGGCCAGATCATCCGTGTCATCGGCGAATCGACGGCGGACTACGTCGTCTTCAATTTGCGCAATGTCAAAGAGCGTTTCGATCAGGCGCGGACGAAAGTGGATCAGGGAAAGATTTACGTCACCACGGGCGACCTCCTGATCTCGAAGTACAACAATGTGATGATGACCATTGTCAAAGATACCTATCGGGGACCCCACGATATGGAAAAAGGGATGTGCAGCACGTCCTTCTATAAGAAATGGGGCGAGCAGATCTTCAAGATCTATGGAGGCGTGTGGAAGAGGCTTGGCCGCAAGCGGGGTGCCGCCCCTAAACACGGCTGCTGGGAAAATCTGGCGAAAGCGCTAAAACCTCATGGTGTGCCTAAGGAAGATGTGCCAAGCCCGCTCAATATTTTTCAGACCATGGTAATCAATGCGAAAACAGGCTCGATGCGTTATGCGATGAATCGGCCCAGGCCCGGCGGAGATATGATGGATCTGCGGGCTGAGATGGATTGTTTGGTGGGGATCAGCGCTTGTCCGGAAGGTGGGCGGGGAAAAGATCTACGGATCGTTATCTACAAATAACTGATCACTCTGGAGAAAGAAGTTTCAAACGTCAAAATGTTCAAGACGTTCAAAACGTGTTGAACAACTTGAACGAGTGGAACGATTTGAACCAAAGTACTGTTAGGAAGCTGTCCGCCAGGGCGTCAGGCGGCGATCAACGTATTGAATAAAAGTCAGCAGGCCGACTGCCAGTAGAACAATCGTTAGAAGCGTTGCGAACAGCGCTGGTGTGTTGAACGAAGCGCCGAAGGTCATCAGCATTACCCCGAAGCCCACGGCGGAGAGAATCATCTCGCTCGTAACCATGCCCAGGACAGCTCGTCCCATCCCGAGCCGAATTCCCGCCATGATCATGGGCAGGGCGGCCGGCAAAATCACTTTCAAGAAGAGCTCGCTTTCCCGGGCGCCGAAAGCGCGCGCCATTTCCGTCAAGGTCGGATCGACGTTGCGGACGCCCGCAGTGGTGTTCACCGCGATGATGACGAAGGCGAAGAGAAAGACAATCCAGATGCGCGAGTGGAGCCCGAGGCCAAAGGCGATCACCAAGAAGGGAATGAATGAAATCATCGGAACGGCGAGCAGCGCGGTCATATAGATATCGAGAAACGATTCGAGTTTGCGATATCGTCCCATGAGCAACCCTAGCGGCACACCGAGCCCCACCGACAGAAGAAAACCCAGAAACAGGGCTTGAAGACTCACTAGGAGCGCCTGGAAGAGCTGTCCGGAAACGAGCAGCTCGATCCAGGCGGAGAATACTTTCGATAAAGGTGGCAGCAGGTGGGCGTTCTTCGTTCGGCCCGCTACTTCCCAGAGGAGGCCAAGAGTGATCAGAGATATAGCCCGGAGAGTTCGCCGCTGCACGAATACGGTGTCCTATTACTTGCGGCCGATCTTTTTTAGGACTTTATCCAGGGGTCCAGTGTCGAATGCTTGTTGATAGCTGACAGCGCCTTTCTTGAGCAGGCCCGATTCCTCGAAGAACTTGATGCTGGCCTCACCGCGGTCCTTGCTTGCACCACCATTGATGTCCCAGATGCGTAATTCTTTGTAGCTTGCAGCGGTGGCATCGACAAGCTCGGGCTTGGTCTCGGGCAAAAGCCTTAGAGCATTTTCTTTGACCAGGCCCGGACGCTCTTCGATGGAACGGTGGGCGTTAAGTATCGCTTCCATTACGCTTTCAACTATGGCCGCGTTCTTCTGCACGTAATCCGCTCGCGCGAAGTACATCGAGCCGATGAGCTGAGGGAAAATCTTCGCGTAGGAGATCAAGACGTGAAACTGTCCCGGCTTGGCTTGTAGGATATTTAAAACATCGCCGATCTCTGCCGGAGTGGCGTCCAACTGGCCGCGCATGAGCGCCTCGGCTCTCACGTCCGAGCCCGGGATGATCATCCAATTTGGAGTGATTTTGTAATGGTTGGCCATCCATTTGACCAGCGCCTCGGTGACCGTAATCGGTGCATGATAACCGACCCG
>WNGE01006633.1_pt1 | contig 15364 bp, 18 predicted proteins | sample 5400651 | NCBI WGS metagenome assembly WNGE01 (sample SAMN13153370, study PRJNA577476) | soil metagenome | isolation source: 60 cm soil or saprolite under grassland replicate 2 | place: USA:California | collected 2016-06-15 | reverse complement strand
CCCCGCTCGGAGATCGAGCAGGCGATCGAGTTCGGTGAGTATCCGGCCCCGCTCGTCCTCGACATCGCGCGCATCGGCGAGCGAGACGACGAGGTCACCGCGCACGCGCAGGTGACGGTGGACTGGGACGAGGCGATGCTCAAGGAGTTGCTGCAGAGCACGAGCGAGGCCGAGATCCGGCTCTCGTTCGACGCCGACGAGCTCGAGCGGGCGCTCGAGGAGGCCGAGGTCGACGCGCACGGCATCAAGGAGCGGGTCGCGGTGCTCGCGGTCGCCGCTGCCGCAGCGGGCGCGGCCGCCGGCGGCGCCGCCGCACATCCGCAGATCGTGGCCGACTACTCGGGGACCCCAGCCACGACGGCGCCGGCCTTCGTCAGTGACGTCGCGAGCGGCGGCACCGGGCAGGCCGCACCTGCAGATGCCGTGGCCCGCTACACGGCCAACGTCGGCAGCGATGCCACGGCGGCGACGCCGAGCTTCACCAGCGACGTGGCTGCCGGCGGCGCCGGCGAGCCGGCGACGGTCTCCCCGACCTTCACCAGCGACGTTGCGAGCGGCGGTACGGGCGAGCCGGCGACGGTCACGCCGAGCTTCACGAGCGACGTTGCGAGCGGCGAGCCGGCGACGGTCTCCCCGAGCTTCACGAGCGACGTTGCGAGCGGCGAGCCGGCGACGGTCTCCCCGAGCTTCACCAGCGACGTCGCGAGCGGCGGTACGGGCACGGCGCCCGATGCGCTGTCGCGCTACGTCGGCAACGTGGGGAACGACGTCACCGCGGCAGAGCCGGCGGCGGCTCCCGCGAGCGGCGGCAGCAGCATCTCGCTGCCGTCTCCGGCGGAAGGCGCGGGCATCGCGGCGGGAATCGTCCTGCTCATCACGGGCGCCGGCTTCGTCGCCGTGCGTCGCAGGCAGGAGCCGGGACTCCCCGCCTAGCAGTCGAACGCAGGGTGCGCGGGCTGCTGCCCGCGCACCCTCCGTTACTCCCTCGTAGCCCTGTCGTTAGAGTCCGCCGCCGTGGACCTCTACGAGTACCAGGGCAAAGAGCTCTTCCGGCGCGTCGGCATCCCGGTCTCGGACGGGCGGCGGGCCGACTCGCCGCAGGAGGCGCGCGCGGCAGCGCAGGAGCTCGGCGGCCCGGTCGTCGTCAAGGCGCAGGTGCTCACCGGCGGCCGAGGCAAGGCCGGCGGCATCAAGCTGGCGAGCGGCCCCGACGACGCCGAGCAAAGGGCGAAGGAGATCCTCGGCCTCGACATTCGCGGCCACGTCGTGCGCCGGCTCTGGATCGAGAAGGCGTCCGACATCGCGAAGGAGTACTACCTCTCGATCACCTTCGACCGCGGCGCGAAGCAGCCGCTCTTCATGTTCACGACCCAGGGCGGCGTCGAGATCGAGCAGGTGGCCGAGGAGAGCCCCGAGGCGCTGATCCGCCTGCACGTCGACCCGCTCGAAGGCTTCCAGCCGTGGATCGCGCGCCGCCTGGTCTACGGTGCCGCCGTCGAGGACCCCTCCGAGCAGCGCCAGATCGCGGCGATCGTCGAGAGGCTGTACCGCGCGTTCGTCGAGTTCGACGCGATGCTGTGCGAGATCAATCCGCTGATCGTCACGCCGGAAGGCGAGGTCAAGGCGCTCGACTCGAAGTTCACCGTCGACGACAGCGCGCTCTTCCGGCATCCCGACGTCGCCGAGTGGCGCGACGTCACGGCCGCCGACCCGATCGAGGCGTTCGCGCGCGAGAAGGGCGTCACCTACGTGAAGCTCGACGGCACCGTCGGCATCTGCGGCAACGGCGCCGGCCTCTCGATGTCGACTGTCGACGTCGTCGCGCACGTCGGCGGCCGGCCGGCGAACTTCTGCGACCTCGGGGGCGGCGGCTCGGCGGAGGGCGTCGTCGACGCTCTCGAGGTGATCACGCGAGACCCGCAGGTGAAGTCGATCTTCTTCAACATCTTCGGCGGCATCACGCGCTGCGACGAGGTCGCGCGCGGCATCCTCGAGGCGCTCGGACGCCTCGACATGTCCCGGTATCCGCTCGTCGTGCGGCTCGACGGCACGAACGCGGAGGAGGGGCGGCGGCTGCTCCAGGAGGCGGGCCGGCCGAACATCCATCCGGAGGCGACGATGCTCGACGGCGCGCGGCGCGCGGTGGAGCTGGCCGCGTGACCGACCTCTGGAGCGAGCGCGCCGACGCGTACCGCGAGAGCGCCACGCACCGCGAAGGTGCCGATCTCGACCTCCTCGTCGAATGGTGCGAGCCGGCCGAGGGTGTGACCGTCCTCGACGTGGCCACCGGCGGCGGGCACGTCGCGCGGCGCCTGCGCGAGCGCGGTGCAACGGTAGTCACCGTCGACGCCGCGCCGGGGATGCAGCCCGACGTCGTCTCGCGCTCGGAGGAGCTGCCGTTCGCCGAGGCGAGCTTCGACGTCGTCGCTTGCCGGATCGCAGCACACCACTTCCACGACGTCGCGACGGCGATCCGCGAGATGGCGCGTGTGGCGCGAGACCGTGTCGTGATCGAGGACAACCTCTTCTTCGACGACAGAGTGGCAGGTGCTGCTCGACGCGGCCGGGCTCCACGTCGACGCCGAGCAGCGGTTCGACCGCCGAGTGCCGCTCCAGCCGTGGCTCGACCGCGTCGGCTGCACCGGCGAGGCCGCGGCGCAAGTCGTGGAGCTGCTCGGCGCCCGCGTCGCCGACGGCACGGTGCATATCGCCTCGCTCGTCATCCGCGGCAGGAAGGGCTAGATGGCGATCATCGTCGACAACGACACCCGCCTCGTCGTCCAGGGGCTCACCGGCAGCGAGGGCCGCTTCCACGGGTTGCGCAACCGCGCCTACGGCACGAACGTCGTCGCGGGGGTGACGCCGGGAAAGGGCGGGCAGGACGTCGAGGGCGTGCCCGTCTTCGACACCGTCGCACGGGCCGTCGACGAGACCGGCGCCAACGCGAGCCTCATCTTCGTCCCGGCCCGAGGGGCCGCGGACGCGATCTACGAGGCCGTGGACGCCGGTATCGGCACCGTCGTCTGCATCACCGAGCACGTCCCCGCCCACGAGATGCTCCGCGCGTACACATACTTCCGCGCGAAAGGCGTGACGATGATCGGGCCGAACTGCCCCGGCGTCCTCTCGCCCGGCAAGGCGAACGTCGGGATCATCCCGGCGGAGATCTTCAGCGAGGGCTCGATCGGCCTCGTCTCGCGCTCCGGCACGCTGACGTACCAGATCGGACACGAGCTGACCCAGCTCGGGCTCGGCAACTCGACGATCGTGGGCATCGGCGGCGACCCCGTCGTCGGCTCCTCCTTCATCGACGTCCTCGCCAGGTTCGAGGACGATCCGGAGACGGAGCTCGTCGTGATGGTCGGCGAGATCGGCGGCGACGAGGAGGAGAAGGCGGCGCAGTACATCGACGAGCACATGACGAAGCCGGTGCTCGCCTACATCGCCGGCTTCTCGGCGCCGGCCGGGAAGACGATGGGCCACGCCGGCGCGATCATCTCCGGCTCCTCCGGCACGGCGCAGGGGAAGAAGGAGGCGCTCGAGGCGCGCGGGATCGAGGTCGGGACGACGCCGACCGAGGTCGCGGAGCTGGTTGCCGAGCGAGCCCGCGCCAGGGCCTGACGCTCTCGGCCGAGGCGGCCCATGTGTCCCCATGTGCAGTGGGCGTGGGTACACATGTGATCCACCTCCCCGAGGGACGGGTCCGGCGGGCGCCTCTAGACTGGCGGGCATGCCGATCTCCTTCGCCCGCGGCGTGCCCGCCCCCGAGTGCCTGCCGGTAGCCGAGCTCGCCGACTGCGCGCGCGCGGCGGTCGAGCGCGATGGCCCTGCGGTCCTCTCCTACGGCCCCGGCGGGGGCTACGGGCCGTTGCGCGAATGGGTCGCCGAGCGCCACGGCGTCGAGCCTCGCCGCGTCGTCCTGACGAGCGGCTCGCTCCAGGGCTTCGTCTTCCTCGCGGAGCAGCTCGTGCGGCCGGGAGCCCGCGTGCTCGTCGAGGCGCCGACGTACGACCGGCCGCTGAAGATCCTCGCCCGCCTCGGCGCCGAGGTCGTCGGGCTGCCGATGGACGACGACGGCCTCTACCCGGACGCGCTCGAGGAGGCGCTTGCCGCCGGGCCGAAGCCGGCCTTCCTCTACACGATCTCGACCTTCCAGAACCCGAGCGGACGCACCCTGTCGGCCGACCGCCGTCGCCGTGTCGTCGAGCTCGCGCGCGAGCACGATCTGCTCGTGCTCGAGGACGACCCCTACGGTCTCGTCCGCTACGAGGGGAGCCCGCCGCCGACGCTGCTCGACCTGGACGGCGGCCCGAACGTCGCGTACGCGTCGTCGTTCTCGAAGACGATCGCGCCGGGCGTCCGCGTCGGCTACTTCGTGCTCCAGCCGGAGCTGGCCGCGAAGATCGAGGCGCTCGCGGTCTCGACCTACATCTCGCCGCCGTTCCTGACGCAGGCGACCGTGTACGAGTTCCTGCGTCGCGGCAACTTCGAGCCGAATCTCGCTCGCGTGACCGAGCTGCTGCGCCGCAGGCGCGACGCGATGCTCGACGCGCTCGAACGTCACCTGCCGGGCGACGCCACGTGGAGCCGGCCGGAAGGAGGCTACTTCGTCTGGCTCGACACCCCGTCGGGCCCGGAGGCGTCGGAGTTGCTACCTCGTGCGGAAGAGGCCGGCGTGACGTTCGTCCCAGGGTCCGACTTCTTCGCCGGGGGTTTGGGCGGCGAGCGCTCGCTGCGGCTCGCCTTCAGCTTCGTCTCGCCCGAGGAGATCGCCGAGGGTGTCGCCCGGCTTGCGCCCTTACTGCACGGCGCGCCGGCGTCGGCGACGACGCTCTAGCTGCGCGAGCAGGATCCCGCCGATGATGCCGAGCGCGAGGCTGAGCAGGATCAGCCAGACGAGGGACACGCTCGCGGTCACGACCACGAAATGCAGCTTGATCTGCTTGCGGTTCTCGAGCACGAACGCGATCGCGTAGGCCAGCAGCAGGACGAGGACGATCAGGCGGAGATAGAGCCGCGGCTGCCAGTTCTCCTGGATCTCGCCGGTGTCGAGCCGGGGGCGGCGCAGGCGCACGCGCGGGATCTTACGCGGCTGCGTGGACGCCCGCGAGCGGGCGCGGGACGAGCGGCGGCTGCTGCGGCGGTGCGAGCCGGCCCCCGGTGAGGAGCCGGAACGTCGGGCAGACGGTCTCGCCGGGAAGCGCGCAGAGCCCCGCCTGACGGAAGAAGCAATCGTCGCAGGTTACTTTGACCCGTTTGCTCACCTGCGCCGCATGCTCTTCCTGAAAGCCCTCACCACGAGGAGCGATCATAGGCTCGACGATCCCGTGCGCAAGGGTTGCCGGAGAGGAAAACTGACGAATTTCCGGCCGTTTCGCTGAGGCGTCAAACGGCCGATTCCTACCCCTTCGGAGGCAGGGTTGCCAGCGCATGCAACGCCTGGGGAAAACTGTGCACAGGGATGACGCGCACACCGTGGGCATAGCGCCTCGCCTCTTGCGCGTTATCCCCAGCCGGGACGAGGAAGACGTCGGCGTCAGCGAGCCGCACGCCGAAGATCTTCTGCTTGACGCCGCCGATCGGCGTGACCGTACCGTCGAGCTCCATCTGTCCGGTCGCGGCGACGCGGTAGCCGTGGTCGACGTTGCGGCCGAGCTCCTCCATCACCTCGAGCGCGAACGCAAGCCCGGCGGACGGCCCGCCGACGTTGCCGGCGTCGATGCGCACCTTCAGCGGCAGCCGGATCCTCGCCGCCTGGTCGGGCGTAAAGCCGACGAGAGCGCGCGTCTTGTTGAGCGGGTCGGCGACGGTCCGGACTGCGACAGTCAGCTGCGTGCCGGCGCGCCGGATGTGCAGCGTCACGGTCTGCCCCGGCGTGACGTGTGCGAGGATCGCGCGCAGCCGCGAGATCGTCGGAGTCGGCCGCCCGTTCACCGAGTCGATCACATCGGCCGGCCGCACCTTCCCGGCCGCGTGGCTGCTCCCCTCGACGGCGACGACGATCACACCGTCCGGGTGGGCGACGACGTGGTAGCCGAGGCGCTGCAGCGCGACAGCCGCCGCGACTCGCTGGGAGATGGCCATCGCGCGAAGGTCGGCGCGTCGCTCCTGCTCGTCGCTGACTCCCGGCGGGATGATGAGTCGCGCCGGCACGAGCGTCGAGCCGGAGCGGATGAAGGGGAAGAGCGACTCGAGCATGTTCGCCCGCCGCTCGAAGACGTCGACGAAGTAGATCCCGCCCGGGCCCGTCGGCTCGTGGCCGCCCTGCACCCGCACCAGCGGCGCGACCGGGTGCGCGCGGTCGGGCAGCAGCAGATAGTCGTTCGACGGGACGAGGTACAGGACGATCCCGGCGACGACAACCAGCCCGAAGACCGTGCCCGCGAGCCGCACGGGTGAGAGGAGCCGCGCCACTCGCCGCAGCGTACCCGGCGGTCAGAACAGCGAGCGCTGGAGGCCGCCGTCGACGACGAGCGTCTGGCCGCTGACGTAGCCCGCGCGCTCGGAGGCCAGGAAGCAGACGACGTCGCCGAGCTCGTGCGGCTCCCCCCAACGGCCCAGCGGGATCTCCGCGAGGTCGTCCTCGGTCGGTCCCTGCGGATAGAGCTGCTCGAGGCGCGCCGTCGCGATCCGCCCCGGCGCGACGCAGTTGACGGTGATGCCGCGCGGCCCGAGCTCGCGCGCAAGCGTCTTCAGCCAGCCGCTCACGGCGGGTCGGAGCGTGTTCGAGAGCGCGAGATGGGCGGTGGGTTCCTTGGCCGCGATGGAGGTGATCGCGAGCACCCGGCCGCCGGCGCTGCGCTCGAGGTGCGGCAGGCATAGATGCAGCAGCCGGACGGCGGGCAGGAGCATCAGCTCGAGCGCCTGCTCGAGCGACTCGGGCGTGACGTCCGTGCCCGTGCCGGGCGGCGGCCCGCCGGCGTTCCACACGAGCACGTCGAGGCCGCCGAAGGCCTCGACCGTGGTCGCCACCGCGCGCTCGAGATCGTTCGGGATCGTCACGTCGCCGCGAACGGCGAGCGCTCCGATCCGGTCGGCTTCACGCTGGAGCAGGTCACGGCGTCGCGCGAGCATGGCGACGTTCGCCCCCTCGCGGGCGAGCGCCTCGGCGGTCGCGAGCCCGAGACCCGACGAGGCGCCCGTGACGAGCGCCGAGCGGCCTTTCAGTCCGAGATCCACGAGTGCGGAACGTCGCCCGTGCTGGCGAGGACCCGGGTCGTCATGCCGCCGCGCGCGTTGAACACGCCCTCGACCTCGACGAACCGCGGCGCGCCGTCGGCGACGAGGCGGTCGAGCACCTCGTTCACGACCTCCTCCTGGAAGATCGCGCGCTCGCGGAAGCCGGTGAGGTAGTCGCGCAGCGACTTCAGCTCGAAGAGCTTCTCGTTCGGGACGTACCGGATCGTCAGCTCTCCGAAATCGGGGGCGCCGGTCAGGGGGCACACCGACGTGAACTCCGGAGCGCCGAGCTCCACGAGGTACTCGCGCCCTGGGAAGCGGTTGTCGATCGTCTCGATCAACGGCCCGCACCCTAGCGACGGAATCCGCCTTCGGAGTCGATCACCTGCCCGGTCAGCCAGCGCGCGTCGTCGCTGCAGACCCAGGCGACGAGGCGTGCCGCGTCGTCCGGCTCGCCCCAGCGGCCGAAGGGCATCGCGCTGTTGGGATCGCGCTCCGCGAGCCCCCAGCCGGTGTCGGTCGGGCCGGGGTTGACGCAGTTCACGGTGATGCCGCGGTGCGCCAGCTCGTCGGCGAGGGTGCGCGTCGCCTGGTGCAGCGCCCCCTTCGAGACCGCGTACGCGACCTCGCGGCTCATCGCGCCGAGGTGCTGACCCGAGGTGAAGAGGACGACGCGGCCGCCGGGGCGGCCCTCCTCGTGCTGGGACGCGAACTCCTTGACGAGCAGGATCGACGCGCGGACGTTCTCGTGCAGGAACGCATCGAGCTCCTCCGCGGTCAGCTCGTCGAGCCGCCCCAGCCCGCTGCGGGCATGGTTCACGACGAGCACGTCGAGCGGGCCGCCGAGCGCCTCGCGGGCGGCCGCCGTGACGCGGCTCGGAGCGGCAGGATCGGCGAAGTCCGCCTCGACGAACGGCACGCCGAGCTCGTGCGCGACCGCTGCCGTGCCGCCGGGCTCGGCGCCCCACGGCTGCGCCGCGTCGTGCGCCGACCACCCGTGCACGAACACGGCACAGCCGGCGTCGAGCAAGCGCCTCGCGATCGCGAAGCCGATTCCGGCTCGCCTGCTGACGCCGGTGACGAGCGCGTTCCTGTCGGCCGGAGCCATCCGCGCGAGCCTAAACGGGCCTGGCCCCCTGCATCCTCGAGGCCCGAGGCCCACGTGGGAGTCGTGACACTGCTGTATCGGGGCCAGGCCCCTGGTTGTAATGCCCCGGGGACCTCTGGCTCCGTGGCGTGACGAGAGTGTCGTCGCTTCTTAACCGGTTGTTAACCGCAGTGGGAATCGTCTCTGCGTGCGTCACGCGAGGATCAGGGGCGCAGCTGCCGCCGGTGCGATCGCCGCGCTCTCGGGCTGCGGCGGCACGACCGCAGCCTCGAACGACCCCAGCCGCGCCGAGACGATCCCGCTCGAGGCCAACCAGCTCGTCCTCAGCCCGGCGGAGTCGAAGCGCATCCTCCACTGGTTCGGCGAGCTCCGGGCCTGCCTGCGCTCGCAGGGCGTCGCCGTCGGCACGCTGCAGGCGACGCGGAAGCAGGTCACGCTCGCCGTCGATCCCGGCATCCCACGGCGGACTCTCGGCCGCCGCGCGCTGACGTGCGGCGAACGTCTCGGCGGGCCACCACGGCGGTCGTCGCTGCAAACCTTCCGCGGCAGGCTGATCATGTACCTGCCGAGGGCGTGCATCCTCGACTCCAAGGTCGCCTCGCACGTCGGGCACGGGAAGCCGGCCGGTTGACCGCCGCCCGCCGCCCTATACTTCGTTCTAGCTTCGAGCCGAAGGAGGTGCGCATGTCCACAACGTCGTCGCTGCGCCGCCCCGCTCTTCGGCCGCTGGTCCTGTAGCTCCGGGACGAGACCTCCATCGGTCGATCGCGCGGCCTGCGTAGCCGTATCCGGTTGACTCGAGGAGGCACATCGTTTGAGACCACGTAGAAGACCGCCGGAGCAACCCCGGCGCAAGATCGACCTGACACCCATCAACGATGCGATCGCGGCTCCCCGCGTGCGCCTCGTCGGCGAGGCGGGCGAGCAGCTCGGGATCCGCGACGTACAGGAGGCCCGGGAGTACGCGTATGAACGCGGCCTCGATCTCGTCGTCGTGGCCGCGCAGGCCGACCCGCCCGTGTGCCGTGTCATGGACTACGGGAAGCACCGCTATCAGGAGGAGCAGAAGGCGAAGCAAGCGCGTAAGCGCCAGGCGCAAACCGCCGTCAAGGAGGTACGTCTCCGGCCGAAGACGGCGATGCACGACTACGGCTGGAAACGTGACCGCCTCGCAGCCTTCCTCGGCAGCGGCTTCAAGGTGAAGGTCGTCGTCCTGCTGCGCGGCCGGGAGCGGGAACACCCGGAGCGCGGCCGGCAGCTCCTGCTCAGGGTCGCTGAGGACCTCCGTGAGGTGGGCCGCGCCGACGCGGCGCCGCTCAACGAAGGGCGTAGCCTGTCGCTCCTCATCTCGCCGCTCGCCGCCTCGGCCGGCAGGGAGGTGAAGCAATGAGCCCGCGCGGCCAACACGTCGACGCGCTCGCGCGCGCCGTGCTCGAACGGCTGGAGTCGAGCGAGCCGCAGAGCGTGCGACGGCTGCTCCTCGCGCAGGTGGACGCGGTCGCACGCCTGCTCCGGCTCGAGGCGCGTGGCGCGAGCGTGCTCGCCGGCCAGAGCGGGATCGCCGTGCTCGTCGAGGACTGCAGGAACGAGTACCTCCGCGGGCTCGACGCCGACGCGGCGCTCGCCGTGCTCGAGCTCGACTGGGAGGAGGTCGTCCTGCGGGTCGCCCTCCACCGTGCGCACGAGCGGCGTATCGGCATGAGCCGCTGTTCCCGCTGCGGCGGCGAGACCGTCGAGGTGACCTACCGTGGGCATCGGCGGCGCCCGCCGGGTCGGCATTTCCGGCGGGTCGGCACGACCGACCTCTACCGCGCCCGCCGGTGCTCGTCCTGCGGGCTCGTGCGGCCGCCGAATACCGGGTGAGCGCGCTCCTCAGACCGTCAGGACGCCGACGACCTCGCGCACGGCCTCCGCCGACGAGCGCAGAGCCTGCTGCTCCTCGTCGGAGAGGTCGAGCTCGACGATCTCCTCGATCCCGCTCGGGCCGAGCTTCGCCGGCACGCCCATGTAGAGACCGTCGATGCCGTACTCGCCCTCGAGGTAGGCGGTGCACGGGAGCACGCGCTTCTCGTCGAGCATGATCGAGTCCACCATCTGCGCGGCGGCCGCGCCCGGCGCGTACCAGGCAGAGGTGCCCATCAGGTTGACGAGCTCGCCGCCGCCCTTCGCGGTGCGCGCGACCATCCTCTGGATCGCGTCGTCGCCGACGAGCTTGCGCAGCGGGATGCCGCCGACGGTGGTCGCGGAGACGACCGGCACCATCTGGTCGCCGTGGCCGCCGAGCACCACCGCCTGCACGTCCTTCACCGAGGAGCCGGTCTCCCAGGCGATGAACGTCGAGAACCGCGCCGTGTCGAGGATGCCGGCCATGCCGAACACGCGCTCCTTCGGCCACTTCGACACGTTCTTCGCGACGTGGCACATCGCGTCGAGCGGATTCGAGACGACGATCAAGATCGCGTCTGGACTGCGGGAGACGACGTTCTCGGTGACCTCCGTGACGATCTTCTCGTTCGTCGAGACGAGGTCGTCGCGCGACATGCCGGGCGAGCGCGGCAGCCCGGCCGTTATCACGACCACCGCCGAGCCGTCCGTCCCCTCGTAGCCGTTCGAGCCGCTGACGTTCGGCTCGTAGCCGAGCACCGCGCCCATCTGGTTGATGTCGAGCGCCTTTCCCTGCGGCAGGCCCTCCTTGATGTCGACCAGCATGACGTCTGCGTAGTCGCGCGTGGCGAGCACCTGCGCGCAGGTCGCGCCGACGTTCCCGGCGCCGACCACGGTGATCTTCCGCCGCGCGCTCACGCCACCGGCCGCCTTTCGCTCCCGCCCCGGGCGAAGCTCCGAACAGCATCGCAAGCCGGGCTCCGCGAAAGGCTGACGACGCTGGCGCCACGCTCCGAGGTCCGGCGGCCCGAGTCCGTACCCAAAAGTACTGTCCACGGGCCGCCGGACGATGGATCGCGACGCCAGCGCCGCCCCAGGAACGTGAGAGCACTCACGCCGCCGCGACCGTCTCCAGCAGGTGGCAGATCTCGTACTCGACCTCGACGCCGAGCCGTCCCAGGATCGCCAGCTCGACGCTCCGGTCCTGACCGGTCAAGTGCCGGCGGGCCTGGGTGAGGCAGCCGATCGCCCAGCCGACGTTCCCGGCGAGCTCCCAGTAGTCGAGCTCCTCCGGCCGCACCGCGAAGCCGGTCAGCTCGTTGTAGCGCTCGAGGTACGGCTCGACGTCGCCGACGCCGCCGAGCCGCTTGCCGCCGACGCCGAAGCGCCAGGCGCGGACGAGCGAGAACGCCAGGTCGCGCACGGGGTCGTCGAGGTGCGCGAACTCCCAGTCGAGCACGCCGACGAGCCCGTCCTCGCGCACGACGACGTTGCCGATCCGGAAGTCGCCGTGGTTGACGACGACCGGACGCGGCGGCGGCCGGTTCTCCCGCAGCCACCAGAGCCCGAGCTCGATCGCCGGATGGGGCTCTTCCACCTCGTCCAGCTCGACGACCATCCGCTCCAGGCGCGCCTCCTCGAGAAACGGGACGCGCGCGGGCGGGATGGCATGGATCTTCGCCAGCTCCTCGGCGAGCTGCAGGGGAAGCGCCTCGCGCGCCGCGGCGAGGTTCTCCTTCTGGACGATCCGGCGTCCGATCGTCTCGCCCTCGAGCCGCTCCATCACGAACGCCTCCCGGCCCGCGAGGTCCGCGATGTAGCCGTACGGCCGCGGCACGGTCACGCCCGCCTCGTGCGCGGCCTCGAGCACCGCGAACTCGTCCGCCAGCGAGAGCGTGTGCCGGTGGATCACGCCGCCGGCGGCGCGCCGCACGAGCAGCTCCTCGCCGTCCGCGTCGACCGCCCAAGCCTCCTTCGACGCGCCGCCGGCGAGCAAAACGGGCTCCGAGATCTCGACCTCCCGGCCGAGCAGCTCCGACAATGCGGGCTGGAGTGCGTCGCGCATCTCTGCGATCATCGCGCCAGACCGTGGCCGCTGTCATCCCGGACCTGATCGCCGAGCGGCGCGAGCGCGTGCGCTCGTTCATGGAGGAGCACGTCTACCCGGACGAGCAGCAGCTCTTCGCGGAGGACGAGGCCGCCGACCGCCTGATCGCCGAGCTGCAGCAGGAGGCCAAGGACGCGGGACTCTGGGCGCCGCACCTGCCGCCCGAGGCGGGCGGCAGCGGCAGCGGCTTCATCGAGTACGCCTACCTGAACGAGGAGATCGGCCGCAGCTTCATCGCGCAGCTGATCTTCGGCTGCCAGGCGCCGGACGCCGGCAACGGCGAGATCCTCCACCTCTACGGCACGCCCGAGCAGAAGGAGCGCTTCCTCGAGCCGCTCGTGGCGGGCGAGACGCGCTCGTTCTTCGGCATGACCGAGCCCGAAGTCGCGGGCTCGGACCCGACGCTCCTGCGCGGGCGCGCCGAACGGGACGGCGACGAGTGGGTGATCAACGCCCACAAGTGGTTCTCCTCCGGCGCGGACGGCGCCGGCTTCGGCGTCGTGATGGTCGTCACCGACCCCGACGCCGAGCCGCACCGGCGCGCGTCGATGATCCTCGTCCCGACCGACACGCCCGGCTACGAGCTGGTCCGCCGCGTCTCGGTGATGGGGCACGAGGGGCGCGGCTGGGGCACGCACTGCGAGACGCGCTTCACCGACGTGCGCGTGCCGGTCGCCAACACCCTCGGCGAGCCCGGCGACGGCTTCCGGATCGCGCAGAAGCGGCTCGGCCCGGGGCGGATCCACCACGTGATGCGCTGGCTCGGCCAGATGCAGCGCGCGTTCGAGCTGATGTGCACCTACTCGCTCGAGCGGGAGGCGTTCGGCGAGCCGCTCGCCGGCAAGCAGACGGTGCAGAACTGGATCGCCGACTCGGCCGCAGAGATCCAGGCTTGCCGGCTGATGACGCTGCAGGCCGCGCACCGCCTCGACGAGGGCGACGAGGCCCGCGTCGAGGTCTCGCTGATCAAGTTCTACGCCGCGCGCGTGCTCTGCGACGTGATCGACCGGGCGATCCAGGTGCACGGCGGCCTGGGGGTGACCGACGACACGCCGCTCGCGGTGATGTGGCGAATGGCCCGCGGCGCGCGCATCTACGATGGCGCCGACGAGGTGCACCGGATGGTCGTGGCCCGACGGATCCTGCGCTCGTTCCGGGACGGGGGAACCTGGCGCTTCACGTAGCGCTCGAGGGCAGGCGCGTGCGGCTCGAGCCGCTCGAGTCGCACCACGAGGAGGCCCTGTGGGAAATCGCGCAGGACGAGCGCATCTGGCGGCTCATGAAGGTGCGCGGCCACGAGAGCCGAGAGCTCTTCGGAGCCTGGTTCCGAGCGGTCGAGCTCGGCTTCGCGCACTCCTTCGACGGAGCGCTCGTCGGGCACACGAGCTACCTCAACGTCCGCCTCGACGACCGCGTGGTCGAGATCGGCAACACGTGGCTCGCGCCGGCAGCATGGGGGACGGGCGCGAACACCGAGGCCAAGCTCCTGCTGCTGCAGCACGCGTTCGAGGAGGGCTTCCTGCGAGTCGAGTTCAAGACCGACGCGCGGAACGAGCGAGCACGCGCAGCCCTCGCCGCCTTTGCCGAGTTCGAGGGCGTCTTCCGCAAGCACATGCTCGTCCGCGGCGGCGAGCGGCGCGACTCGGCCTGGTACGCCGTCGTCGACGACGACTGGCCCGACGTGAAGGCGCGCCTCCTGCAGCGGCTCGGCTACGCCGCGAACTCGGGAGGACAGGCGACGGGCTTGTCCTCGCCGAAGCGGGCGTAGGCCTCTCTCGGGTCCGTCGTCTCCTGCTCGACACCCGCGCCGTACGGGAGGGCGAGCTCGCTGACGGGATAGCGGATACCGCGACCCTTGCGCCGTGCGCCCACGCCGACCACGAGGCACGGGCCGTCGCCGGCGCCCACGAAGATGTGCTCCGTCCACGGCGGGCAGTGGACGAAGTCCCAGGCCTGGAGTCGTCGCTCCTCGCCCTCGACCAGGAGCAGGCACTCGCCGGAGAGCACGAGGAAGTCCTCCTGTGCGTCCTCGCCGTGGTAGAGGCCGTTGGGCTCGCCGGGCCGCAGGATGCCGATGCCGACGCCGACCTGGTCGAAGCGTGGGCTCTCGGGCTCGAAGGCCGCGTAGAAGCCGCAGCCGTCGGTCTCGAACCAGGGAAGCTCGCGGGCGTTGACGACGAACCACCCTTCTCCGGCAGGGCGCATGCCGTGCTCGACGCGCTCGAGCGGAGCCTCGGGAACCATCGGCCCAGCCTAGTCGCGGCGGATGATCTGCGTGCAGCGAGCCGAAGCGAGCAGCGTCCCCTCCGTGTCGTACAAGTCTGCGGAGCAGAACGCGACGCGCCGGTTCCGTTGCACGACACGCCCCTCGGCCCGCAGTGCCCCCGGGCGTGCGGCGCGCATGAAGTCGACGCGGAGGTCGGCGGTGAGGAAGTTCTCGTCCTCCTCGAGGGTCGACCAGCAGGCGCCGCCCATCGCCGTGTCGAGGAGCGTCGTGACCATCCCGCCGTGCACGATCGGGCCCGACGGCGGCTGGAGGCAGAACTCCGGCGTCGCGTCCCAGGCGATCACGGAGCGGCCCTCGTCCTGCTCGACGCCGCGGTAGCCGAGCGTGTGCCAGATGTGCGGTACCGGCGGCGGCTCCTCTGCCCAGCCCTTTCTCGGGCTCATCGCGGTCCCGGGATCCTGGGGAAGCGGAACTGCACGACGCGATTCGGCTGCACGACCCACGCCTCGCCCGACCGCTCGCTGCCGAGCGCCTCCATCGCGGCCCGCGCGACGAACGACGGTTCCATCAGCGGCGCCGGCAGCTCGCCGCGAACCTCCTCCGGGACGATCGGCGTGTCGGTGAAGCCGGGGCAGAGCGCGTTGATGCGGATGCCCTGCTCGGCGAGCTGCGGCGCGACGCTGCGCACGAAGCCGACGACGGCGTGCTTCGTGAGCGCGTAGATCGGGTCCATCGGCGTCCCGGTCAGCCCGGCCAGCGACGCGGTCGCGACGATCGAGCCGCCGTTCGGCATCAGCCGCGCCGCGAGCTCCCGCACGCCGAAGACGACCCCGTCGACGTTCGCCCCCAGCGCGCGACG
>WNGE01010120.1_pt1 | contig 15365 bp, 13 predicted proteins | sample 5400651 | NCBI WGS metagenome assembly WNGE01 (sample SAMN13153370, study PRJNA577476) | soil metagenome | isolation source: 60 cm soil or saprolite under grassland replicate 2 | place: USA:California | collected 2016-06-15 | reverse complement strand
TCACCAGACTGATGTTGCGCACCCCGGGCATCAGAATCGTCCACGACGTGTCCGCGAGCCCCTGCTCCTGCGACCGCACCCGCACGCAGATCACTTCGTAGCGGGGGAAACTCATCTGTATGGGCACGTCGCCGTGGTTCACGAGGCTGAACAGCAGCATCGGGCGCACCCCGCTCGGGTCTCCCGCCGAGTCGCGCCAGGCGATGCGGGACGGCGCGACGGCGAGGGTGACCACGGCGCGCTGGGTGAAGCTGAGCTGCACGTTCTGCCTCACGAGCCCGGCGGGATCGCGCTCCTTCGCTCGCGGATCGACGAGCTGCGCCACCACCGCGCCGGCGGAATCGGTGCGGATGCGCAGCGCGCCGCTGGCCTCGACGAAGCGGTCTTGCAGGTTCGCGACGCCGTGGGTGTCTCCCTCGAGGCTCAGCCAGCCGATGCGCACGCCCCGCACGATGACGGGCACCGGGAGGAAGAGTCCCAGGTGGGTGGGCGCCTGCGGAGCGGCGTTCACGATCCCGTTCACCTGGATCGTCGTGTCGGTGGTCGCCTGCGCACCAACCTCGAGGGGCCACACGAACAGGAAGAGTACCAAGACTGACCGCATCATCCGGGAAGCCGCCGTGTCATCGTCGGGATCACCTCCTGCTGGTGACTGCCCAGCTGCTGCGCGGCGTCGTCGCGGTCCCGCTCGCTCTTGTAGACCGCCGCCACCGCGCTCCCCGAGCCGCACAAGCGCACCCAGTAAGGATGCGTCGCGGCGAGTCGCTCGTACAGCGCCCGCAGTGCCGGATGCTTGCCGAAGACCGGCAGCTCGAAGTCGTTCCCGCCCAGCCGGCCCACGCTCCCCCAGCTCGCCAGCGCGTCCCGCAACGCCGCCCGGGGGGATCGCTAGCAGCGCCGGCGCCGCGGGCAGCGGCGCGAGCCGGAACAGCCGCTCGCCGCGGCCCCACGCCAGCGCCGCCGGCGCGCCGCTCGCGAAGAACGCCACATCCGCGCCCAGCTTGGCGGCGAACTGCAGCAGCTCGGCGCGGGGCACCGCGTTGTCCGCCAGCGCGTTGACCGCGTGCAGCGCCGCGGCCGCGTCGGTCGAGCCGCCGCCGAGTCCGGCGCGCACGGGGATGCGCTTGGTCAGCGCCAGCGCCACGCCGAAGCGGTTGCCGGTCGCGGCGAGCGCCGCGCGGGCGGCGCGCACCGCGAGATTCTCCTCGACGGGCCCCAGGTCGGGACCGTCCACAGTCAGGGTCACCTCGCCCGGCGCGCCGTGGCGCACCGCGACCAGCTCGTCCGCCAGCTCGAGGAGCGCGAACGCGGTCTCGATCTGGTGGTGGCCGCTGCTGTGCTCGCGCGCGAGGATGCGCAGAAACAAGTTGACCTTGGCGTGGGCGGCGACGCGCACTTGCTCCGGCGCGGCCATGCTCACGCCTCGGCGCGCCCGGCGGTCTGCAGCTCGCCCAGGCGGACGTGGACGCGGGTCAGGGACATCAGGCCGAGGATGGTGATCGGCAGGAACGTGGCGAGGTGGTACGTGATCGCGTAGCTCACCGCCAGTCCGGCGCCGATGCCGTACACCTGCAGCGTGTAGCGCGTCGCGATCTCGTAGATCCCCCAGAAGCCGGGCGAGGTCGGCAGCGCCACGCCGAAGCCGATGATCGCCTGGAGCAGCAGCGCCCCCTCGGCCGGCACCGGAATGCCGAACGCGCGGAAGCACACGGCGAACCCCGCGGCGTTCACCAGCCACAGCACCAGCGACCACGCCACCACCCCCGCGAAGCGCCCTGGCCGGCGCAGCACCTCCAGCCCGCCGATCAGCCCCTCGGCAAGCCGCGCCAGGCGGTCGGCGAGGCGGGCGGGGAGCACCCTGTGGGTGACCCTATTAAAGAAGGAAAGCCACGGGGTGGGGCGGTGCACCACCGCCAGGGCGACGAGCAGCGCGGCGCCGAAGACGATCGCGGCACCGCTGGCCACCCGGCTCACCGACGTCCCCCCGATGACAGCGTCCCGAGGGAACGACGGCGCCGCGATCGCGAGCGCCATCATGGCCACCATCACCAGCCCGTCCATCACCCGCTCGACGCCGATGGAAGCGAAGGCCGTGGAGAAGCGCACCGGCAGCTGTTGCTTGGCGACATACGCGCGGGCGAACTCGCCGGCGCGCGCGGGCAGCAGGTTGTTGGCCATGAAGCCGACGGCGGTCGCGTGCCACAGTGGGAGGAGGGGAAGGCGGGTGTCGTCGCCGGCACGCAGCATCAACTGCCACCGCCAGGTGCGGATCGGGAAGGTCGCGGTCATGAGGGCGACGCTCGCGAGCAACAGCCACGGATCCGCATGGCTGGCGTGCGTGAGCACTTCGCGCGGCTTGACGTCGTGCAGCGTCCAGACGAGCAGTGCGACGGAGACCGCGAGGCCGATGAGCCAGGCCCAGCGGGTGGCTCGGCTACTGGCCGGGCTCGATGGCGAGGGCAACGAGGTCGCAGACTTCTTCGACGAGGGCGCGCAGGCGCTCGCCCGATGCCGTGCGGGCTTCCTCGCGCAGCTCCTGGGCGCGCTGCTGGGCGCGCTGGCCGCGATAGACCAGGGTGCGGATGTCCACGACCTCGGGCTCCGCAGCGACCGCCCGCCGGGGGGAGGGCGCCGTGGCTGCGGGCGGCCGGGAGGTGTCCGCCGAGGGCGGCGCAGCCGGGACTTGGCCTGCCGCAGCGAGGAAATTGGCGAGCGAAGCGGGGCCGACCCCACCGGCCACCAGCCGCGTGTAGGTCACCCAGGAGCCGACGATGTCCGGCGTTTCGGGAATCGGTTCGTCGCCGGCCGCAGCCCTGGGGGCCGGGGGGGCGGGGGCGAGCGACTCGATGGGTACCACACCGGCGGCGCCGGTGGCCAAGGCCGTGACGGAGTGGGTAACCTCCTCAAGCTCCGCCGCGAGCGCGGTCTCATCCGCTCCCGACGAGCGGCTGAGGATGTCGCCCGCGCGGCGCAGCTCCGCGGCGAACGCGGGCGCGTTCGCGACGGCGGCCCCGCTCATCACGGCGTCGCGGGCGCCGGCGGCGAAGGCGGCCACCTGTTCGGCGAGCGGGCCACCGCCCGCGCCCGCCAGGGCCCGGAACGTGCCCGCCAGCGTGTGCGCGCGCAGCTCGCGCTGGGTGCGGCTGGGCGCACGCTCCAGCGAGTCCGCCACCTGCTTCAGATGCTCACCGTGACTCACCAGCTCCACGCGGCCCAGAGCCGCCGGGCGCGCGGCGGCGGTGCCGCGCTTCACGATGTGCGGCCCGGCATCGTCGAAGTACAGCGTGCCGATGGGCACGACGCCGCCCTCGTCCTGATCCGCCTCGAGGAATCTCACGAGCAGGCCCGCGAAGCTCTGGAACTCCGGGCTTTCGGGGTCGGGGCGGCCGCGCTCGGCGACCTCGCGCGCCGCGCGCGCGATGGCGGTCGCCGCCGCCTGGAACAGCTCCGGCCCGCCCGGTGGGGAGGCGGCGGCGCTCCCCGCGCGCTCCAGCTCGCCGATCGCGCGCTCGATGCCCTCAAGCAGGTCGGGCAGCGGCGGCAGGTCGTTCAACGCCGCGAGGCCGCGCAACGGTTGCAGCGCTTTGAGAATGTTCTGGAGTGGGTCGTGCGCCAGCGGGTTGGTGCGCAACGTCTGCCCGGCGCGATCGAGCGCGCTGGCGATCGCCGCGCCTTCCCTGGCGACGAATGCGCGCGCGCCCGCGTCGAGACCCAGCGCCTCGGCGGCGCGCACCTGCGCCGACGGCCGGCCCGCCAACTGCTCGAGCTGGGCCGCCAATGTCTCGGCCTTGGCCGTGTCGTTAGGGGTCCACGCGGGGACGCGGCGCACGAAGATCTTGAGGTCATCCACCGCTCGCACGGCGACCTGCTTGACGGCGGCGTCCCAGGGCCGCCGCCCTTCGCGAATCGCCCGCGCCAGCGCCTCGAGTCCGGCTGCGGCGCGCGCCACCGGCTGCTGGCTCGCCATCAGCGCGCTGCCGCGCAGCGCGCGCGCCAGGCGCACGAACTCGTCCGCCAGCGGCGCCGTGCCCTCGCCGGGCTGCAGCACGGCGTCGAGCCGCTCGAGGTATTCTCCGGCCTCGAGGGCGAAGAAGTCCGTCATGCCGAGCGCTTTGGGCGGATTGGGCTGGGTCATGGCGGCACCAAAGTAGAGGACCGCGCCCCGTCAATCAACATGCGCATCCGACGCACCGCCTCCTCGAGCCCCCAGTACAGAGCGTTGCTCACGATGCTGTGGCCGATGTTCAGCTCTTCGACCTCCGGAATCGCGGCGACGGGCTGCACGTTCTCGTAGGTGAGGCCGTGGCCGGCGTGGACCGCGAGGCCCAGCGCCTTGGCGCGCGCCGCGGCGACCCGCAGCTGCCGCAGGGCGGTGTCGCCGCGCCGCCACCCGTGGGCGTAGCGCCCGGTGTGCAGCTCGACGGCGGGCACGCCGAGCTCGGTGGCGCGCGCGACGGCGTCCTGCGTGGGGTCGATGAACAGGCTCACGCGGAGCCCCGCGTCCTGGAGGTGGCGCACGGCGTCCCGCAGGCGGCGCCCGCCGCGGGCGAGATCCAAGCCGCCCTCGGTCGTGATCTCGCGGCGGTTCTCGGGGACGAGCGTCGCCTGGTGTGGTTTCAAGGCGGCGGCGATGCGCACGATCGCCGGGGCCGCGGCCAGCTCGAGGTTCAGCACCGTGCGCACCGCGCGCGCGAGCGCGCGCACGTCGGCGTCCTGAATGTGGCGGCGGTCCTCGCGCAGGTGCACGGTGATGCCGTCGGCGCCGCCGCGCTCGGCGAGCTCGGCGGCGCGCACGGGGTCGGGCTCGTCCGCGCGGCGCGCCTGCCGCACGGTGGCGACGTGATCAATGTTGACGTAGAGCCGCATGTCTTCTTACCTTCGGGACGTCCCGCTTCTCCAGGGTGGCTTCGTGATCCGACGAATCGCGCTGTTCGTCCCACTGCTGGCCCTGGCCTGCGGGGGTGCCCAGCGCCCGGCGCCGCCGGCCCCGCAGTCGATCAACGCAACGCTCGGCCAGTTCCTCGACGCCGTCAAAGACAACAACCTGGAGCGCATGGGCCAGCTGTGGGGCACGGCCCGCGGCCCCGCCGTTACGTACATGAAGCCCCAAGAGCTCCGGATGCGGCTCACGGTGATCCAGAAATACCTGGATCACGTCGGCTATCGCGTCATCGAGGGTCCCCTCGTGGCGCCGGGGAACGCGAACGTCCGCTCGTACCGCATCGAGCTGCAACGGCAGAACTGCAACCACGTGCAGCCGCTCGATTTCATCCACACGCGCAGCGGCGGATGGCTGGTGTACGACGTGCACCTCGAGTCCTCCGGGAATCCGGCCGCGCCGTGTCAGCCGACCGCGGGAACCGGTTCGTAGGCACGCGCGTTTTTTACTCGGTCAGCTCGAGCAGGATGCCGGCCGTCGCCTTGGGATGCAGGAACGCGATGCGCCGGCCGCCGGCGCCGCGGCGCGGCGTCTCGTCCACGAGCCGGTACCCCGCCGCGCGGCAGCGGGCCAACGCCGCGTCGAGATCCGGGACGCGATAGCAGACGTGATGGATGCCCGGCCCCCGCTTGGCGAGAAACTTCGCCACGGGGCTATTCGGATCGCGGGGCTCGAGCAGCTCGACGCTGGTGTCGCCGAACGGAAGCGTGACGATGACGGCCCCATCGGCGGTCTCGGGGCCCCCCGCCGGCTCGAGGCCCAGGACGTCGCGGTAGAACCGCAACGCCTCGGTGAGGCTGGGGACGGCGATCCCGACGTGGGCGAGCCGGGCTGACGAGTGGGGGGGGGCCGGGGGGGCCATTGGACGTGAACTTAATGATTGCCCGATAAGGAGCGGTAGGTCATGGCAGGCAAGAACATCCTAGCGGTCACCGACGACACCTTCGGTACGGAGATCGAGCAGCACAAAGGGCTCGCCCTCGTGGATTTCTGGGCGACCTGGTGCGGGCCGTGCCACATGGTGGCGCCGATCGTCGAGCAGTTGGCCGCCGAATACAACGGCAAGATCAAGGTCGGCAAGTTGGACGTGGACCAGAACCAGCGCACCTCGATGCGCTTCAACGTGCGCTCGATTCCGACTATTCTATTCTTCAAGGACGGCGCTCACGTGGATACCCTCGTCGGTGCCTACCCCAAGCCCGCGTTCGACGAGAAGATCAAGAAGCTCTTGGCGCCGTAAGCCGCCGGAGGACGATGCGCGCGAGCACGGCTCGCCTCACGAACACCCCGGTTCGCCTCGCGGATCTGCAGTTCCCGCAGGCGGGCCAGCTGATTCATCGCACCCGGCTCGCGTTCATCCATCTCGACAACCTCCTCACCTTCGCCAAGCGCGACCGGGACGGCCGGGTCGACGGCTTCATCAGCGCCTATCTGCCCGACGAATGCCTGCTGCTGTTCTTCCGCAAGGGCGAGGCGGTCAACGCGGCCTCGCTTCACACCGCGGGGCGCCAGGTCATCACCATCACCGAGGCGCTGCGGCGCATGCACGCGGAGGTCGAGCGCGGCGAGTTGAGCTATTGCATCGCGCCGATGGAGCAGCTCGCCTGGATGTACCAGGCCTGTGCCACCCCCGCCCAGTCGCGCGTCGTGGATTCGCACCAACCCGAAGCCCTGTTCCCCGTGCTCCACCAGGAGAAGGTCACCGGCGTGCTCGAGCTGATCTCCAACGGCCGCATCTCCTACCTGCGGCTCGACCAGGGCAAGTACAAGAGCGGCTTCTTCTGCGATAAGCCCGACGCGGTGGCGGTGCCTCAGTACGTAGAGGGGTTGTTCCAGCCCGGCGCCGACGGCAACCCGCCCGCGATGTCCGCCGCTGTCTTCCCGGCGGTGGCCGAGCTGCCGGCGCAGGCGCCGACGGCGCTGGTCAACACCTATCGCGAACTGTACTGGCGGATCGTGGACGCGGTCGAGCTGGAGCTTCCTGGCGACGCCAAGCGGCGGGCGCAAAAGGTGTCCGACTCGATGGTCAAGACGCACAAAGCGCTCGGCCTCTTGAGCGTGCCGCGCGGCGGGGACATGCCTGACGCCGTCGTCCAGCCCGAGGAGTTGTCGCACGCGCTCACCGACTGGGCGTTACAGCTGCTCGAGGGCGTGGAGATCGTCATGCCGGGCACGGCGCCCAAGGTGCTCAAAGACGCGACCCGGGAGCATCGCTACGTGCTGCAGGCGGCCGGCTTTTACGGGCGCCTGCCGTGGCCGGTGACGTGGTGACGTGGCCGGCACGCTCTACGTCGTCGCCACTCCGCTCGGCAACCTCGGCGACCTCTCGCCGCGCGCCGCCGAGACGCTGAAGCGCGCGCCGGTCGTCGCCGCGGAAGACACCCGCCGCACCAAGACGCTGCTGCACCACGTCGACTCGCCCGCCGACCTGCTGAGCTTCCACGCCCATTCCCCCGAGAGCGCGCAGCGCCGGATCCTCGAGCTGCTGCACGGGGGCTCGGACGTCGCGCTCGTCACCGACGCCGGCACGCCCACGGTAAGCGATCCCGGAGCGGGGCTCGTGGCGGCGGCGCGCGCGCAGGGGATCCCGGTCGTGACGATCCCCGGACCCACCGCCGTCGCGGCCGCGCTCGCCGTCTCCGGCCTTTCGGCCGACCGCTACCTGTTCCTGGGCTTCCTGCCCCGCAAGGGCGGAGACCGCCGCCGCCTCCTCGAAACGGTGGCCGACTCGGAGTGGACCGTGGTGATGTTCGAGGCCCCGAACCGCGTCGCGGAATTACTCGCGGACCTCGCCGAGGCGTGCGGCGGGGGGCGGCGCGCCGCCGTGGCGCGCGAGCTGACCAAGGTGTTCGAGGAAACGCGGGACGGCACCCTGGAAGAATTGGCGGGTTACTATGCGGAGGCGCCCCCGCGGGGCGAGGTGACGGTCATCGTCGCCGGGACGGGGAAGGCCAAGGCGCCCGAGCGGCCGCCTGATCCCGAGGGGCGCGCCCGGGCGCTGCTCGCCCAGGGGCTGACACGCAAGGACGTGGCGGAGCAGCTCGCGGAAGAGACAGGGATGTCGCGGAACACGGCGTATCGATTGGTGAACGAACTGTGACGGGCGGTCAGGCGGTCAGGCGGTCAGGCGGTCTGCTACTGCTGCTGGTGGCGGGTTTTCCGACCGCCCGACCGCCTTACCGCCCTACCGCCCTCATCACGGTCGGCCGCCTCCACTACGACGGCGGCGGCGACTGGTACGCGAACCCCTCCGCGCTCCCCAACCTGCTCACCGCCCTGCGCCAGCGCACGACGCTGCGCGTCGCCGACCGCGAGCGCGTCGTGACGCTGACGGGCGACGAGCTGTGGGACGTTCCGTATCTCTACATGACGGGACACGGCAACGTGCACTTCTCGGACGAGGAGCTGCGCAACCTGCGCCGCTACCTCGAGCAGGGGGGCTTCCTGCACGCGGACGACAACTACGGCATGAACGAGTCGTTCCGCCGGGAGATCGCCCGCGTCTTTCCCGATCACCCCCTGGTCGAGGTCCCCCTGTCCCACCCCATCTACCACCTGGTGTACGACTTTCCCAAGGGCATCCCCAAGATCCACGAGCATGACGGCCTGCCGGCCCAGGGTTTCGGGATCTTTTTGGGGGACCGTCTCGTGGTGTACTATTCATATCAATCCGATCTCGGGAACGGCTGGGAGGACCCCGAGGTCTACCACGATCCCCCGGAGCTGCACGAGGCGGCCCTGCGCATGGGCGTGAACCTCTTCACCTACGCGGTGAGCTCGACGCGATGACCGAAACGGCCCGGCGCCTGCGACGGCTCGGGGTCCCGCATGCGCGCGCCCGCGCGCTCGCGGCGGTCCTCACGGGCGCCGGCGCGGCTCTCGGGGTCGCGGCCGCGGGCGTGCGGCTCGCGCCGCGCGTGACCGCCGTGGTGCTCGCGTGGCTCGCGATTCTGGGGTTGGGCGCGGGCGCCGTGTGGCTCGCCGCGCACGCCGCCCGAGCGGTGGCGGACAGCGTCGTGGGCCGGTTGGTCGAACGCCACGCGGGGGCGCGCGCGGGGAGCGTCGTCGGCCTGCTCGCGCCCCAGGCCGGCGGCAGCAGTGATCTCCTGGCGGCGGCCGACGCGCGCTCCGCGCGGGTCGTGGGAGACACAGGCGCGGCGGTTGGGCGGACGCTCGCGGACGGGACGTGGCGCGGGCTCGCGGGCGCGGCGGCGGTCGCCGCCGTGGGGGCGACGCTGTTCGTGGCGGCGGCGCCGGCGTCGGGACGCGCGGCGGCGTTCTGGCACCCGCTGCGGACGCTGGCGGACGCGCGGGCACCCGTCCGCGTCTCGGTGGACCGACCGCGGGTGCGCCGCGGGGACAGCGTGATGGTCACGATCGTCGCGCCGGGCGCGGCGCGCGCCACGCTGTGGCGGCGCGGGCCGGGGGAGCCGTGGCGCGCCGAGGTCGTCCCGCTCGGCGACCAGGGAAGCGCGGCGCGCCGGGTGGGCCCGCTCGAGCACGACCTGTTCCTGCGCGCATCGAGCGGCGGGCGGCGCAGCGCGGAGGTGCGCGTCGCCGTCGCGCTGCCGGCATTCCTCGCGGCGCTCGAAATCACCGCGCGGTTCCCGTCGTATCTCGATCGCCCCGACGAGCCGGTGCTGGCCGGCGTCGACACGGTGACGGTGCCTGAAGGGACGACGCTGGTCGCGCGGGGGACGGCGAGCGTGCCGCTGCGCGCGGCTGCGTGGACGGCCGGCCGGACCGCGGTCGCGCTGCGGGTCGATGGGACGGCATTCACCGGCGCCCTCACGCCGCGCGCGAGCGGCGCCTGGCGGCTCGCGCTCGCCACCGCGGACGGGGCGCCACTCGAGGGCGACGCCGCGATGCTCGCCGTCCGCGTGATCCCCGACTCGGCCCCGGTCGTCACCGTGCCGGTGCCCGGCGCGGACACCACGCTGCCGTTGTCGCTGCGCCAGCCGCTGGTGATCGACGTGCGGGACGATCACGGCGTCGCGCGGGTCGCGGTCGTGAGCTGGCGTGTGAGCCAGACGGGGAAGATCGGCGACCCGGTCCGCGAATCGCTGGACGTGAGCGGCGTCGGCGACCGCGCGATCCTCCAGGCCGAGCTCGATGCGCAGCACCGCGGGCTGCTGCCCGGCGACACGCTGCGCGTCCGCGTGGAGGCCTGGGACAACGCGCCGGTCCCGCACGTGGGGCGCAGCCGCGAGCTCGCGCTCCGGCTGCTGAGCCGCGAGGAGTTGCGAGCGGCGGCCCGCGACGCGACGCAGGCCCTGGCGACCGCGGCCGACTCGGTGAGCGCGGAGCAGCGCCGTCTCGCCGACCGCACCGCGGATCTCGCGCAGGAGCGCTCGCGTGAGGCGCCTGAGGGAGGGACCGGCCGGGAGACCGCGGGCCGCCAGGCGGGGGCGCTGCCGTTCGACGCCTCGCAGCGGGCCGACGCTCTGGCGCGCCAGCAGGCCGCGGTGAGCGACAAGGTCCGCGAGCTGGCGCAGGCGGTCGAAGCTGCGTCAGGAGCTGGAGCGCAGCCGCGAGCTGTTCCGCCGCGCGGCGGTCGAGGGCGCGCTGTCTTCGCTAGCCGCCGAGGCCGAGGACCTGCGGCGGCGCCAGGACGAGTGGAACCAGGGCGACGCCCGGCGCGCCGACTCGGCGGCCGCGGCGGCAGAGCGGGAGCTCGCGGCGCGCGCGGACTCGCTCGCGCGGGATCTGGAGCGCACCGGCCAGGATCTCGTCCCGCCGGGGAGCGAGCAGCTCCCGGCCGCGTTGCAGCCGGCGCGCGCGGCCCTCGGCCGCGCCCGCGTGGCGATGGGCCGCGCCGCCCAGGCCGCCGAGCAGCGCGACGCCGGCGGCGCCGAGCAGTCGGGGCGCGAGGCCGAGGACGCCCTCGACGATCTGCCCGAGATGCTGCGCGCTCGCCGCGACTCGCTGGCGGGGGAGTGGCGCCGTGAAACCCTGGACGCGCTCGATCGCGCGATGAGCGAGGCGGCGGCGCTCGCCGAGCGCCAGGAGCAGGTGGCCGACGGGCTGCGCCACGCCGGCGGCGCCGCGACCCGGGCCCAGCAGGCGTCGATCGAGGAAGGGACGGAGGCCATCGCCCGGCAGGTGCGTGAGGCCGCCGGCAAGCACGCGCTGGTATCCCCGGGGCTGGAGAGCGCGATCGGGTTTGCCCAGCGGCAGATGCGCGCCGCCCGGGAGCAGCTCGAGCAGGCGCAGCCGAACGTCCCCGCCGCGCAGGCGCTCGCCGAGGACGCGCTCGACGCGCTCAACGCGACGGTGTACGCGCTCGCGCGCAGCCGCGAAGCGGTGTCGGGGGCGCGCTCGGGGTCGGGCTTCCAGGAAGCCGTGGAGCAGCTGGCGCGGATGGCGGGCCAGCAGCAGGGGCTCGCCGGAGACGCGGCGGGGATGCTGCCGCTGATGGGGATGGGCGGGCCGCAGCTGCTGCAACAGATGCGCGCGCTGGCCGCGCGCCAGCGGGCCCTCGCCGAGCAGCTGGAGCGCCTGCGGGCCGAAGGCGCGTCGGCGAGGGCTGGGCCGCTGGCGCAGGAGGCGCGCGAGCTGGCGCGCCAGCTCGACGCGGGGCGTCTCGATCGCCAGACCGTCGAGCGGCAGCAGCGGCTGTACCGCCGCCTGCTCGATGCGGGCCGCACGTTGACCGGTCCCGAGCCGGACGAAAACCGCCAGCGCACCAGCCGCCCGGCGCTCGGCGACAGCGTGCACCTGCCGGGCGCGCTGGCTCCCGGGGCGACCGGCGCGGGGCCCCGTCTCAAGTATCCCACGTGGGAAGAGCTGACCGGGATGACGCCGGAGCAGCGCCGCCTCGTCCTCGAATACTTCCGCCGCCTGAATGCGCCGGCTCCGTCCCCGCGTCCGTAGCGCGCTCCTCGCGCTGGCGCTGGGCGGTGGCGTGCCGCTCGCCGCCCAGGCGATCGGCCAGGGGTTCGAGTTGGAGCGGCAGGGCCGTCTCTCCGATGCCGCGACCGTCTATCTGACGACGCTGCGCGCCGAGCCCGCGAACCTCGCCGCGCTGCTCGGCCTGGAGCGCGTGCTTCCGGGCCTGGGCCGCCTCGCCGAGCTGCTGCCGCTGGTGCGGCGCGCGGAGGTAACCGACACGGCCAACCTGCTGCTGCGCGCGCTCGAGCTGCGCGTGTACGCGGGGCTCGACCAGGCCGACAGCGTCCGGGCCGCCGCCGAGCGCTGGATCGCGCGCGCGCCCGGCGACGAGTCACCGTGGCGCGAGTGGGCGGTAGCGCTCGAGGATCAGCGCCAGTTCGACGACGCCCGCGCCGTGCTGCAGCGCGGTCGGCGGACCCTGGGCCGGCCTACCGCGCTGGCGTTCGAGCTCGCCGACCTGGCGCAGCGCTCCGGCGACTGGGAGAGTGCGGCGGCCGAGTGGGGCACGCTCGTGGCCGCGAACCCGGCGCAGGCGCCCAACGCGGTCGCGCAGCTCGCCGACGCCCCCGAGGACCAGCACGAGAAGATGATCCGCCTTCTCACCGGCACGACCGCGGCCGCGGCGACGCGCCGCCTTGGCGCCGAGCTGCTGCTCGGGTGGGGAGACGCGACGCGCGCGTGGGCGGTGTTCGCGCCGACCGTCGCGACCTCGTCCCAGGAGGCGGTGGTGGCGCTGCGCCGGTTCGCGGACCGCGCCGCCACCGTTCCCGGTCCGGAGGCGAAGCGGGCGCGCGGACTCGCCTTGAGCCGATTCGCCGATCTGGTGCCGGGCGCCCTCGCCGCGCAGGCGCGCGCCGCGGCGGCGCGCGCGCTGCTCGACGCCGGCGATCGGGCGGCGGCGCGCGCGGCCCTCGAGCGGCTCGCGGCCGATCCCGCCGCGCCCGCGGACGCCCAGGCGCTGGCCAAGGCCACGCTGGTCGAGATCCTCATCGCCGACGGTCAGCTCGACTCGGCGGCCGCGACGCTCGCGGCGGCAGGGGACCGTCTGAGCGGCGAGGACCGCGAGACGTTGCGCTACGGTCTGGTGCGGGCGCGCCTCGCGCGCGGCGAGCTGGATCGCGCCGAGCAGCTGCTCGCCGCCGATTCGAGCGTCGACGCGCTCGCGCTCCGAGGGTGGGTCGCCCTGTACCGGGGCGACTTGAAGCGCGCGGGTGAGCTGTTCCGAGACGCCGGGCCGTACGCCGGGGAGCGCCGCGGCGCGACGGAGCGTGCGACGATGCTCGCGCTGCTCCAGCAGGTCGGTGAAGCGGAGGACAAGGACCTTGGCGCGGCGCTGCTGCTGCTCGCCCGCGGGGACTCGGCGGCGGCGGTGGGAGCCCTGCGGCGCGCGGCGGGCGCGTTGCCCGCGCAGAGCGGCCGCGCGGACGTGCTGCTGCTCGCAGGACGGGTCGCGATGGCGCTGGGCGGCGTGCACGACTCGACCGCGGCGGTGCTGTTCGCCGAGATCGTGGCGGGGGCGGGGACGGCCGCCGGCGCCGCGCCGCCGGCCGCCGAGCTGGCGTGGGCGCGGCTGCTGCTGCGCCGCGGCAAGGCCGAGGACGCGGTCGCGCACCTCGAGCACCTGATCCTCACCTATCCCACGAGCGCCGTGGTCCCTGAGGCGCGGCGCGAACTGGAGCGGGCGAAGGGAGTGATTCCGCGGTCATGAAGCGGCGAGAGTTCCTTCGGGCGGTCGGGCGGACGGGCGGACTGGCGGTCGGGGCCGACATCCTGGGGTGGCGTCCGCCGGTCCGCCTGTCCGCCATTCCGTCGCTGCTTATTCCCATGGACGAATCGCAGAGCGACCACCTCAAGGCGTACGGCGTCGCGTATCGGCTGCTCCAGGCGGGACTCAAGGCGGAGTGGCTGCTGAACTACCGCGGCGGGTCGTTCCTCGTGCCCGACGGCGTCGCGATCCGCCGCGAGACCGCGCTCGCCGGGGTCGCGTTGGAGCCGGTGGACGACGCCCGCGTGACGGCGATCCGCGGCGAGATCGCGGGCGCGAACGCCGATGCCGTGCCGCTCGAGAAGGCGCCGAAGGTCGCCGTCTACGTTCCGCCCAACGCCCCGCCGTGGGACGACGCGGTCACGATGGCGCTGCAGTACGCCGGCGTCCCGTTCTCCAAGATCTGGGATCCGGAAGTGATCGGGGGTGGGCTCAAGGACTACGACTGGCTGCACCTGCATCACGAGGACTTCACCGGCCAGTACTCGAAGTTCTATTTGATCTACGCCGGCTCGCCGTGGCTCGCCGAGATGGTGCGCTCCAACCAGACGGCGGCGCGACAGCTGGGGTTCGAGAGCGTGCCGGACCTGAAGAAGGGCGTGGCACGTCAGATCCGGGAGTACGTCGGCAACGGCGGATTTGTGTTCGCGATGTGCACGGCGACGGAGACGCTGGACCTGGCGCTCGCCGCCGAGCGCGTGGACATCGCCGCCTCGTACGCCGACGGCACGCCCCCCGATCCCCAGGCCGACGCCAAGCTCGACTGGGGTCGGGCGCTGGCGTTCACCGGCGGGCACGTCGAGCCCGACCCGACCGTGGCGAGTTTCTCCGACATCGACGGGCATCAGGTGAACGCGCCGGGGCGACGTCAACCGCTCGGCGCCTTCAAGCTGTTCAACTTCAGCGCGAAGATCGATCCGGTGCCGACGATGCTGGTGCAGAACCACCGCCAGGTGATCCCCGACTTCTACGGTCTGACGACATCGTTCGTGCGCGAGCGCTTGAAGCCGGGCGACACCGTGCTGGGCGACGAGGAGGGCGCGCCGTGGGTGAAGTACATTCACGGCGACCACGGCAAGGGCACGTGGACCTTCTTCGGCGGCCACGATCCGGAGGACCCGCAGCACCAGATCGGCGATCCGCCGACCGATCTATCCCTGCATCCGCACTCGCCGGGCTATCGCCTGATCCTCAACAACGTGCTGTTCCCCGCCGCCAAGAAGCGCGAGCTCAAGACGTGAGCGTCGAGCGGCTCGCGCCGGCCGTTCGCGAGCTGTTGCGCGCGGAGATCCGCGCGGCACACGGGCGCGAGGTGTCGTTCGTCGTGCGGCTCGACGGCAACGGCCAGATCGCGGACGCCCGCGTGGCGGCGCGCGGCACCGTAGACGCCGTGCTCGCGCTCCCCGGGATCGCGGCGCGCGGCGAGCTGCTCCTGCACAACCATCCCAGCGGGGTGCTCGAGCCCTCCGGCGCGGACCTCTCGGTGGCGGCGCGCTTGCACGACGGCGGCGTTGGGTTCGGCATCGTGGACAACGACGTCACCGAGCTCTACGTCGTCGTCGAAGTGCCGCGCTCCCGGGCCGCCGTGCGGCTCGACGCGGTGGCGATCGCCGGCCTGCTCGCGCCGAGCGGCGCCGCGGCCCAGGCGCTCGGCGCGTTCGAAGACCGCCCGAGTCAGCGCGACATGGCGGCGTACATCGCCGACGCCTACAACGACGGCGGCATCGCGCTGCTCGAGGCGGGCACCGGGGTGGGGAAGTCGTTCGCCTA
>WNGE01015203.1_pt1 | contig 15366 bp, 16 predicted proteins | sample 5400651 | NCBI WGS metagenome assembly WNGE01 (sample SAMN13153370, study PRJNA577476) | soil metagenome | isolation source: 60 cm soil or saprolite under grassland replicate 2 | place: USA:California | collected 2016-06-15 | reverse complement strand
GGACTCTCTGGAACGGGCCCTCGACGGACAGTATCTTTAGAGGTTCAACGCAGCCCTATCCGACCTTAACCTCAGCAAGCCCGATAATCGGGGCCCTAGTAGTAATCTCCGCTCTTCTTGCTCTAGCTGGAAGTTTCACCTGGAATATTCGGCCTCTGATTGGCAGCTTCATACTCAGCGTTCTGACGCCCATTGCATATCTGGGAGTGGTCAGCTACGCTGTCACGAACTTCTGCGGTGGTCAGTCGAACTGTCTGAGCGGACCATTCGGTTCAGAAACTGTTTTTGGAATTACTCTGAACTGGGGGTTCCAAATAGGCTTCTATCTCTACCTTTTTGCTGGAGCTCTGACGCTGGTCGGGCTGGGCTTCCATCGGATCTTCCACAAGACAACTTCAACACGTGCGCGGCCCCAAGCTTCCGCGGCCACGAGCTAAGCTCAAGTCCAAACTGTGGGCCCACTGTCGTTGGGCCAAGATATGTTCTAATTGGGAACTAATTGGTTCCATTGAATGGGTGTTAGTCTTTGTCAGCGAAACGTCCGGACGCCGAAGCCTTGGTTTTCTTGGGCACTGGTGGTGCAGATTGTACTCCCCGTGTAGGATGCTTGTGCGAGATATGCACCGAAGCGCGTCAAGAAAGGGGAAGATATGTGCGTAACGGACCAAGCGTTTTCTTTACAGGTTCAGACTTGCTATTTGACACTCCTGAAGACATTGCCCATAGTCTAGAGAGGGAAGATATTCATCACGTTTCCCATCTGCTCTACAGTCACTGGCATCCGGATCATACCATGGGTCGCCGGGTTCTGGAACAGCTCAATCTGAATCTCCGAAAAAGAACGAAAACGATCACTGACGTTTGGCTACCTTCATGGGTCCGAGAAGACTTTCGAAAAATGTTGGGTCTGGAGGATCATTTCCAGTTCTTTGTGAAGATGGGGATTGTGAGGATTCACGAGTTTGCGGAGGGCGAATCGATCAAGCTTGGCAATGCAACAGTGAAGGCTTTTCGTATGGCTCAGCCGGGTCTCGCATCGTACCTAGTTCAACAGGGTGGGAAACGGGTCGTGCTTGCCCTTGATGAGATCAAGGATTGGAATCCGGGGAGCGAGCTGTTGGAGCCGGATGTGCTGGTCCTCGAGACTGGCTGGTTTGAACAAGATAAGCAAGGCGAGCAGATTATCCCAACAGGCCACTGGATTCGCAAGTCAGAAGCTTCATTCGAAGAGACCCTCGAACTTGTCCAGAAGATCAATCCACGATTGGCGATTGCAACGCACATCGAAGAGTTGAACGGTCGCTCATACGCTGACTATCTTGAACTCGAGAAGAAGTACAAGAAATACTGGCTGCGCTTTGCGTATGATGGGTTTCGAGTCTCCCTCTGAAGGGTATCAGAGGGTCAGAATCTTGACTCTCTAAGCTCGAGCGAAAAGTAGGTTCAGGGCTGGGAACGTTAACATAACGCTTGCGAGTTTGGGATGGCATGTCTGGACAGAGGACTCTCTCCCTTGCGACAAGAGAGTTCGATCCCACCGACTATGCGAGGCTGGTTGAGATTTACAGTGCAAACTATCCAGACTATCCTCGTAGTGTCGGCGAGTGGCGTTCTAGGGATGAGAGCTTGGACAGGTCGAAGTACTATTTGCAAAGATACTCCTTTCTCGAGAATGATGTGATTGTTGGATTCGGGGTTGTGTCGCATGTTACTGACATGTTTCATCCGCGCAAGTTCTGGGTCGAGATACTTGTCGATCCACTATCGCAGGGAAGAGGAATTGGGAGCGCGATCTATGAGAGGCTAGGTGGTGAAATGAACAAACTGAATGCTGTTACGGCCTGGGCTGGAGGCAGAGAAGATCTGCCGAGACTCACCGGTTTCTATCAGCGGCGAGGTTTCTTGGAGAAGCAGATTGCGTGGGAGTCACGTCTTGACGTGTCCAGAGTGGACTTTGACCGATTCCGAGAGTATCCTGAGAAAGTGCAGAGGCAAGGTATCGTATTCACAAGCCTCGCCGAGGAGCGGAAGGAAAGCCTAGACTCGCTGAAGAAGCTCCACGAGCTTGTCCAGATTATCTCTGCTGACATGCCCAGCGTAGCGTCCTTCACGCCAACCTCGTACGAACAGTGGGAGGCGTTCGAGCTCAAGAATCCGAATCTCCTGCCTGAGGGTTACATGATAGCGAAGGACGGTTCCAAGTATGTTGGACTCAGCACCGTCTGGCGCATCGACAAGGAGCCTAGAGGCCTCGTCCAGGGAAATACGGGTGTTAGGCGTGAGTACCGTGGAAGAGGAATAGCGGTCGCATTGAAGCTGGGAGTTATCGATTTCGCGAGGCGGAATGGGTATGAGAAGGTGAAGACATGGAACGCATCCGATAATGCCGCCATGCTAGCGGTCAACACAAAGCTCGGCTTCAAGCGAGAAGTCGGCTGGATAACGCTGGAAAAGAACCTCGCCTGAAGACGTTAGGGCAACGTTTCTTGGTCCGTTTCACATCTTCGCGTCCTCCTCGACGGAGTAGGTACTCCGAGAAACAAGTCACTTCGAGGCTGAGGCTCTGGTAACGACCAGCAAATTGGCTAACTATGTCAGCCTTGTATGGAATACTAAGGGCAGGGATGCGGGGACTTGACGACCTGGGAAGAACCTAGAGAACTGGACACTGACAATGAAGCTGTGATCAGCCTCTACGACGGCATCAAGAAAATACTCGAAAAGCAACCGAAGCCTAAGTCCAAGCCAAGCTCTGGCATCCCGAGAGAAGCAAGACACATCTTACGTTGCGGTCGAATCCTAAAGGTCGATATCGAACGGAAACTCATCATTATTACTGTCATGAAAACGGACGGCGAGCTTCACCAGCTTCGAATAGAAGCCAACCAAGACTAACCGAACACCGGATCAGATCTGGGGATACTTTCGGAATACTCCGTTTCTCCCACTCTTGCGACGCGAGGGTCGGTCGCTAAGACCCCCTATTTTCTAGAAACGATTTCCTGTCCGGCATAGATAATCTGCGAGTCTTGCTATTCAGGGCACGATTCGGGCTTAGATGTGATGGGAAAAAGACGGGAAGTCTAGCGCCATTCCCGAACGATTCACGGGGCGAGATAGGGGCGTGGTCCCAGATTCGGGATCAGGGCTGATTTTGGGCGATCCAAGACGCATAATTACCTCTAGGTAACGTCACACGTCGCGCCTTACCCGGTATTCTCCGAAGGCGTCTCTTAGAACTTCGCTGATTTCACCGACGGTGCAGTTTGCCCGGACGGCGCTTAAGATGCGATTCACGAGATTCTCTTCGTGCTTCGCAGAACTGGAAAGGCGTTCAAGAGCATTTTTGACCAGCGCGGTATTTCTCGATCCTTTCATCATCTTCAGCTGTCTTATCTGATCTCTCTCGAGCTTGGGGTCGATGCGCTGGATTTTTGGTCCGCTACTCCGCTCAGTGAACTTGTTGACTCCGACAATAATCGTTCGTCCTTCGTCAACCGATTTCTGGAACCTGTATGCGCTTTCCTGTATCTCGCGATGGACAAATCCGGATTCTATCGCTTTTCTCGCGCCGCCTAAATCTTCCACTTTCTCTAAGAGACGAGTCGCGTTGGCCTCCAGATTTCTTGTCAAGGACTCCAGATAGTAGCTGCCGGCCAGTGGATCTGCTGTCTTGATCACTCCTGATTCGTGGGCAATTATCTGCTGGGTACGCAAGGCAATTTGAACGGACTCTTCGGTTGGCAGAGATAGTGCCTCGTCTCTGGAATTTGTATGGAGAGATTGAGTTCCACCGAGGACCCCTGCAAGCGCTTGGATTGCGACCCGGACAATGTTGTTGTCAGGCTGCTGCGCGGTCAAAGTCTCACCACTCGTCTGGGTGTGAAATCGAAGCTTGCATGATTCAGGATCCCGGGCTTTGAAACGGTCCTTCATTATGCGGGCCCAGATTCTACGCGCAGCTCTGAATTTCGCGATCTCCTCCATGAAATCGTTCCTGCAAGCAAAGAAGAAGGAGAGTTGGGGGGCGAACTGGTCTATCTTGAGCCCTCGTTCAAGAGCCGCCTTAACGTATTCGATCGCGTTTGCAAAACAGAATCCCAGTTCTTGGACCGCGTTCGCGCCTGACTCGCGAATGTGATAGCCACTGATGCTGACAGGGTGCCAGCGGGGCATTTTGTGGGCGCAGTATTCTATGAGATCGACGGACAGTTTCAGCGATGATTCTGGAGGATAGATGTACGTATTCCTCGCGATATACTCCTTCAGAATATCATTCTGTGTTGTTCCCCTCAACTTGTTCTGAGGGACACCCTGTTCCATTCCAACCGCAACATAGAGAGAAAGCAGAATAGGAGCGGTAGCGTTGATCGTCATGCTCGTGCTGACTCTTCCGAGGTCGATGCCCTCGAAGAGACGCCTCATATCAAAGACGCTGCTGATTGCGACTCCGACTCTTCCAACCTCTCCAGCAGCCCTCGGATGATCAGAGTCCAGACCGAGCTGGGTTGGCAGGTCGAATGCAGTGCTGAGCCCAGTCTCACCGTGGGATATCAGGTACTTGAAACGGCGATTGGTTTCTCTCGCTGATCCGAAGCCCGTGTATTGACGCATCGTCCAAACCCTGTCCCGATACATTCCATCATAGATGCCGCGCGTGTATGGAAACTGGCCGGGCTTTCCCAATGATCTCGTCCAGTTCGGTGGAACGTCTTTGTTCTCGTAGACTTTCTTGACAGGGATCCCAGAGTCCGTTGTGACAGGATCAGTCAAGCTCTTTCTCCTATCTTGGATATGATTCCCACAAGCCTCGATGCAGCTGTCTCTGGATCCAGTTCACGTTTGACAACTCTTCCAACTAGAGCGTCGAGTTCTTTCTGATCTCCGAGACGCTTGACGGTTTGATGATAGAAATCTGAGAAAGCGGCATCTACCAGCTCGGACTGGATCCTCTTGCTCAATCTTTTCTCCCTGAGGCTTCCGGTATCCAAATGCTTCCGGAATTTCTCGATCGCATCAACAACCGCGGGCACACCTGTTCCCTTGACCGCTACAGTCTTCAGAACCGGTGGCCTCCAACCATCTCTCTCCTGCAGACCGCTGGCGATGTTGTAGACCGTCTTAGCCGGGTTGACCAGGTCTGACTTGTTGATGACGAACAGGTCGCCGATCTCAGCGAAGCCTGCTTTGAACGCCTGGACCTCATCGCCTAGCTGAGGCATCAGAACGACTATTGTCGCGTCGACCGTCGATGCGATCTGTACTTCCGTCTGGCCTGCTCCCACTGTCTCCACGATGACAACGTCCATTCCAGCTGCATCCAATACTCGTATTGTGTTTCTCGCGGCTCGAGCGAGTCCTCCAAGGTCACCTCGGGAGGCCATGCTGCGAATGTAGACTTTCTTCTCTAGGCTATGGTCCATCATCCTCACCCGGTCCCCCAGCAACGCACCACCAGTGAACGCGCTGGATGGGTCGATTGCTAGAACTCCAACGCTGCGTCCTCGCTCGCGATACTCTCCAACTATCTTGTCCACGAGAGTGCTCTTGCCAGTCCCGGTCGGACCAGTAACGCCGATGGTGAACGCCTTGCCCGTATGCGGATACAATTCTTGAATCAGCTTTCGGCTCGGCTCTCCGCCAGCCTCGACTATCGAGATCGCCTTGGCAACGGCTCTATGGTCTCCTTTGAGCACTTGAGAAGATAGCTCCCGTGCCAAGTGAAATTCTCAGTTCTGCTCTCGCCTCTAGAGCGTATTTCAAGATTCGGCGGTGAAGGGCGTCGGGATAATGGAAAAATAGGAACCTCCGGGCATCTTCTATTGTTTCGTGATCGTGTTTTGGCAAAGGGTTATTGGAAGAAAGTTCTAGACGAGATCAAGCAGGAACGAAGGGCTCCGCCAACTACCTTCGACAAGAAGCAACTTGTGAAGGTCAAGCAAGAGAGGGTCCGGTGGGAGGGCAAGACGCTGAAACCATGGACCCGCGCTAGCCCTGAACAAAAGGAGGAGTTCAGAAACCTGTCTAATATTCCGGTGAAACGAGTCTACACTTCTGAAGATGTGTCCCACCTAAACGAGTCGGAGCAGATCGGGCTTCCAGGCGAGTATCCCTATGTCCGTGGGGTCTACCCGACAATGTATCGGGGACGACCGTGGACGATGCGCATGTTCTCCGGCTTCGGGACCCCTGAAGACACAAACAAACGTCTACACTATTTGTTGGAACATGGAGAGACTGGTCTGAGCATTGCGTTCGACATGCCGACGCTTTACGGGTATGACCCCGACAGTCAGCGGGCTGAGGGAGAGGTGGGACGCTGCGGTGTGTCGGTGGGCTCGTTGAAGGACATGGAGATCATTCTCGAAGGCATACCGTTGGAGAAAGTGAGTACTAGTATGACGATCAATGCTCCCGCATCGGTTCTGACTGCGATGTATGTTGGCGTTGCTGAGAGACAGGGCGTGAAACCGAAGGAGCTTCGAGGTACAGTTCAAGCGGATATTCTCAAGGAGTACATCGCTCAGAAGGAATGGGCCTTCCCACCGGAGGCGCATCTCAGGATCATCCGTGACATGATGGTATATTGTACGAAAGAGATGCCGCAGTGGAACTATATCAGCATCAGCGGCTACCACATTCGCGAAGCAGGGTCCAGCGCAGTCCAGGAGCTAGCATTCACACTCGCCGATGGCTTCGCGTACGTTGACCTCGGAATTGAAGCAGGGCTCAAGGTCGAGGATTTCGCACCCCGCCTCTCTTTCTTCTTCAATTGCGGAATGGACTTTTTCGAAGAGGTCGCAAAGTTCCGAGCTGCCCGGCGAATCTGGGCAAGAGTGTTGAGAGACAAGTACAAGGTCAAAGACCCTAGATCACTCTTGTTGAGGACGCACGCCCAGAACTCTGGCGCGTCTCTAACATGGCAGCAGCCCCTCAACAATATTGTACGAACAACCATCGAAGCGTTAGCCACAGTGCTTGGTGGGACCCAATCGCTTCACACCAACTCTTACGATGAGGCGTGGGCGTTGCCCTCTGAAGCAGCGGCCACTGTTGCCCTGAGGACCCAGCAGATCATCGCGGAAGAGACCGGTGTCACGGACACCATCGACCCGCTGGCCGGATCGTACTATCTGGAATGGTTGACCGATGAAATGGAGGAACGTGCCTTCCAGTACTTCGACAAGATAGAAAGAGCTGGCGGATTGTTGGACGCGATCAAGACCGGGTTCATTCAGAGAGAGATCGCTGAGAACTCGTATCGTTTCCAGCAAGATCTCGAAAGGGGAGATAGGGTTGTTGTTGGCGTGAACAAGTACCAGATCGAAGAGAAGAAACCAATCGACACTTTGAAGATCAACGAAGAGGCACAACGACGACAGGTTGCAAGGATAAACATGGTGCGGGAAACGCGGGACAACAACAGAGTCGATGGATGAACTGCGGAAGGCATTCAAGGATGAGAAGGCGAACTCCATGTATCCTATGGTCAAAGCCGTCAAAGCCTACGCAACGCTAGGGGAGATAATGGACGTGGGACGGAAGATTTTCGGCGAATACAAGGAACCACCGATTCTCTGATCAAGGAGACCCGAGCAACGAAGAAGACTCCGGCATCAGCACTAGCTCGGACTAGCTATGAGATTAAGGAACTAAACTCCAGCACTTGGCCTGATTTCGAAAAATTCTTCGCAAAACACAACGGAGTCCAAGGCGGTTGCTGGTGCACCTTCTACCACCATCCGGAAGGCCGTTTACTGAAAGAAGGCTTGGAGCGGAAGGACGCGATCGCCCTAAATCGAAAGGAAAAGAGGACTCTCGTCACCAAGGGCCGATCTCATGGAATCCTAGTCTACGCAGGTGATCAAGCTGTCGGATGGTGCCAATACGGTCCAAAAGAGGAATTGCCCCGGATAGATTCAGGCCGCAACTATGGCAAATTGGACCTATCGGGTGTTCAAGCTCGAAAACTCTGGCGTCTGACATGCTTCTTCGTAGACAGAGACTTCAGGAAAAAGGGTGTAGCAGGAGTTGCGTTGAAGGCCGCGTTGAACTCGATTCGAAAGCAAGGCGGAGGAATAGTCGAGGCGTACCCGCCGACTTCCAAACAAGGGGGATCGTGGGCCCTCTGGTTTGGAACAGTGGCCATGTTTGAAAGAGAAGGCTTCAAAGCCCATGCTAAGCTGGGCGAGAAACACTTGCTCATGCGCAAGACCCTCGCGTAAGGTGTTCCATGTTGTCGAGAGAGAATCTGAAGTTTCGAAGGACCCCTAAGCCTTGGACGACGATAGAGAGTAAACAGATCGCCTCCTTGGGCGATCTGAGGGTTCACCGGGATCGGATAGTCTCGAAGACCGGTTTTGAAATGGTTCATCCTCGGCTATTCGTTGACAATTTCTCAGTCGTCGTCCCGGTCTTTGGCCGTGACAAGCTTGTGATGATCTGGAATTATCGCCATGCGATACAGGGCTGGGAGCTTGAACTGCCCGCTGGTCACATTGAGGATGGTGAGAGCCCCGAGGCTTGCGCTAGGCGGGAGCTTGAAGAGGAGACAGGGTACACTGCGGGCTCTTGGAAGAGGCTTGGATGGTTTCATCCCTCTCCAGGAATGTCTTCCCAGAGGGCGTATGTCCATCTTGCCCGCAACCTGAAAGATGGATCCCTGCACCGCGAGCCCTACGAGGTTGGGATGGAAGTAAAGATTCTCAACATACGGGATGCTTACAAGCAGCTGTGGCGTGGCGAGATTGTTCACTCGCCGACGGCGTCCGCTCTAGGAATAGCCCAGCCGAGAATTCTAAGAGCGAAAAGAGCTACTGTTTCGCGCCGCAGTTAGTGCAGAACGAGTTGCCTGGGGCGAGCGGGACTCCGCAAGAACGACACTTCCCCGTTGCAGTCGCCACCGCCGCCGGCGCTTGCGCCGATGCTGGGGGAGAAGGGTTGTACTGGAAGGTTGGCTGTGCCGCCGGAGCGTACTGAGTCTGTGATTGGAGGGTGGGAGCGTATCTTAGCGTCGGTTGAGTGTTCATGGCGGGCATGGAGGTTGGGATTGTTCCTTTGCCGAAGAAGACTTTGACGTGAGATCTGGTGAGATAGATGATCATGATAATCCAGAAGACTAACGCATAGCCTGCTTGGTACAATCCGGTAAACGCGACGTAGGCTGCGCCAAGGATGGAGAGCACCGTGAAGATCATTCCGAGGGTCCACGCCCACCCCTTTCCATGGAGGAACCCTACTCCTGTGGCCAGCCAGACGAGGCTGAAGAAGAGAAAAACTCCGCCGATTACGACCCCTACGGCGCCGATCAGGGTTCCGACTGTAGGAAGAGTGGCGAATAGGGCCGCCAAGCCGATTATCGCGAGGCTAACCAGAAGTCCAAGGACACCGATTAGGATCTGAATTATCGCGAGAAATGTAATGCCGATTGGCCGGGAGGGCTTCTGCATCATGGGAAAATCGAGTCTCACCGGAAGGTGTTAAGCGGACTGTTACCAACCTCCTTCTCGAACAGTGAGCTAGGTCGGAATGGGTGAGCAGAGGAAGAGAACGCTTGATTCTGATTGCTTGAGATATTGGCTCGACTAGGGTGTTGAGGAACCCATTCCTGGCACAGTAGAGCGTGATGTCATTGGGGTTCCCTTACCGAAGAAGACCTTGACGTGCGGTCTCATTAGATAGTAGATTATTAGCAGCGAGATTATCAGCGAAACGACGCCGCTGTAGTTGCCACCGATCATCTGAATTACGTTGAGAACTATTCCGATGACACTTACTATGATCCCTAGGTTCCAGGCCCATCGTTTTCCACCGAAGAACCCAACTCCGACGGCTAGATAGAGCCGGGATAGCCAGCATTTGTAATTGCGCTTGTAATGTCAACAGATGCTGTTAGCGTACCAAGGAGGAGTCCAAGTCCAATGAGCACTGCTCCGCTAAACAGAAACACTATTGCTCCTAGAATCGCTAGTACCGCTAGAATTGTTACGCCGGTTGGTCGCGGTGGCTTCGGCTGCATGGCTGCTATACACTCGCTCCACAGCTTGGACAGCGTGTTGCTCCCGCGGGGATGCTTGCTCCACAGTTCTTACAGTTCGTGCCCATCGATCCCATGGGTGCTGAGCCCATCGGCATTGACGAGCTCATCATGGGTGGAGGCATTGCGCCCGGAGCCATTGTTGGCTTGAAGGTTAGTGCGAGTATGCCACCGATTAGTCCGAGAAGGAAGCCGATGAAAAGTCCTCCAGCGGCAGTAACCCAGCTGACTATAGAGAGTATCAAAACGATAACGCCCCACATTTTAGCGCTGGTTGGTTTAGAGTACATCATGAATGCTCCAACAACCATGATGAGTCCCATGATTAATCCGACGATTCCCAATGCCAGTGCTGTACTGCTGGCAGAGCCCGCTCCTGCGACGTTAAGCGAGCCAATTAGCGACCCTATGAACGCTATGAATGCTCCTCCTATGATTACGAATATTCCTCCGATAAGTGATAGGACCATTGCGGCGGTTGGTTTATCGCCCATATCAGATCAGTCTCAGCGAGGTTCTGACAGTATATATAACGTATTCCGTTCTCGCCGAATTTCGGCGATTCTTGCGAAATTTGGGGATTTTTTCCGGTTTTGAAGGCAGATAGCCCGTTGACATGATCAGAGCCTCGGGATTGTGTTTGCGTTTCATGAAGGGCGGGACGCGCGAAAATCGACCACCCCGGGGGGTCACAGATTAGTTAACGGAAATAGAATAGTTAGCAGAAAAAATAGTTACGGAAAAAGAGAAGCTGTCGAAAGAGAGCTTTGGATCGCTCCGAGGTTCATGGCGGAACGCCAGCCCCTCTGCCACCGCCTAGCATAGTCCCGAACTAGTAACGTTCCCCTTTCCGCAGAGGCAGGCTAGGAGAAGTGTGACTGGGGGGAATGCTAGCTGGGGGTTGATCCAAAGAGTTCTTCGCCGATCAGTGGTGAGAGGAAGAAGAGTAGTAGGATTGGTTTTCGGTAGACTTTCGTGAGGTTTGACGGTTCCAGTGTCTGACCCTTTGAAACGGGTCTGTATGAGCGAAAAAAGGGAGTTTGACGCTCTGCGTTAGGCTAGCGCGTTACTAGCAACGCGGGCGGACGTTGGATGGTTACTTCTTGCTCCAGAGGCCGATGACGTTACCGTGCGGGTCGCCGATAGTTCCCCAGTATCCCATTCCGCCGCCGATGGACTTCCGCTTCTTCAGGATTCGTCCGCCGAGGCTCTTTGCCTTCTGCTGGGTTGCTGGTATGGTGTCCACGTTGACATAGAATGTTGTAGAGCCGGGTTTGACTTTCTTGCCTAGTTGGAAGCCGCCGCCGACGCCCTTCTGCGAAGTCTTGAACATTGCGTAGCCGTCACCGAACATCTCGAATTTCCAGCCGAAGAGTTTGGAGTAGAACTTCTTTGTCGTTATGAGGTCCTTGGATGTCAGTTCTATGTGGCCGATTTCCTTTCCCATAGTAGCTGTATATTGCCAAATATTGAGTTTAAAAGTTCTTACACGAGGCTCAGAAACACCCGTTTTGATGTATCAACCACTCAAGGCCCCGGCCAAACGATCTAGAAAGAGCCGTTTGAAACCTCTAGAATCCACATTCTTGCAAATCATTATTTTCTTGCCCGGTGTCTTGCTTTCCGGTATCCTTTCACGTCTGTCTGCAACTGTCATGCCTGCAGTGATTTCGCCTCTCGTCTCGACTTGGACCTTGTAGCGGGTATATTCGAAGAGTGAGGGCTTGACCTTGGTGGCGACGGTCATTGGATCGTGCAATGCGAAGATTCGATGATTGTGTATGTTCTTGTTGAGGATCTTGGCTGTGAATGTGGCAACTCGGCTCTTGCTCTTCTCGATATCGGTGTAATCTTTCAGTGTCAACTGGTTCTTGGGGATCATTGAAACGTCGAGGCCGATCGCTTGCAGGGGGACTTCGGATTCGAATACGATCTTTGCCGCCTCCGGGTCCGCGTAGATGTTAAACTCGGCCACGGGAGTTACGTTGCCGACACCATATTCTGTTAGACCGTAGGCTCCGCCCATTATCACAAGTTCCTTGATCTTTTTGGCGGATTCGGGGAATCCGGTTAGGAGAGCGGCAATGTTGGTGAGAGGACCGGTGCAGATTATGGTTAGGTCGCGACGCTTTGAGATAGCTAGCTCGTCAGAGATCGTGTCTATAGCATTCTTTTCTGCGGGACGAATCTTTGAAAGTGGAAGGTTGGAATCGCCTAGCCCATCCTTTCCATGGAAGCTCGTAGCTCGAACTGCGTCTCGGACAAGCGGGTTTCCTAGTCCTCTAGCGACCGGTACGTCTCCTCTATTGAGGAGATCAACGACTCGCAATCCGTTCATTGTCGCCTGTTCTACTGTTACGTTGCCGGAGACTGCTGTTATGGCTATGACTTCTAGTTCTGGGGATCTTAGTGCGAGGATGAGGGCGAGCGCGTCGTCTATTCCTCCATCTTGGTCGATGATGACGCGGGTGGGCTTCTTCGAGCCCGAGCCCTTCCTAGAACAACTTCACGATCTTCTTTGTCGGAAGAACGTCTGTCAAATACCAGAATTTGACGTACTGTAATCCTGTCAGGTATTGTAGCTCTGTGAACGAGTTGACGGCGTCCTCGGCGACGATTGTCTCGTAGCCTTTGAAGAACGCGTCCGCGCAAGTATGTCTCACACAACAGTCAGCGTGCAGTCCTGCTAGTATCAGAGTGTTTGCTCCCTTGCCATCGTACGCCCTCTTTAGGTCCTTTTCGAGCCTAGTATCGTGGAAGCTGCTGTAGGTTGTTTTGGGAATCTCAACATCCTTCTTCCGCGGCCTGAGGGCGCCGATTACCTTCGCGCCCTTCGTCCCTCTCATCGCGTGTTCGCCCCAGCGCTGGATCTCAAAGTCTCGGCGTGTGTGTGAGTCATTAGGATAGAAGACGGGAATGTCTGCGCTACGGGCTGCGTCGGCTAGGTCCCCGGACTTGGGAATGATGGGGAGTGCGCGGTCGGTCTTGATCTTCCCGTAGACAAAGTCATAGAGCATATCGACAACAAGGACAGCGTATCGCCGGTCCTTGTCGTATACGTGGGGCGCGACCGACATTCCGGGATCGTAGAGTATTAGCTTCTCGGCGGAGCCTTGTCCGTGAATTCTGCTCAAGTCGCCCTGCCTGGTAGGTCAGGCATGGATTTTAAGATATCAACTAGATTGGCTCAGGGCATCGGAGGAAGAGGAATTGCCCGGGAACGCCGACGTTGTAGTAGTGGGAGCAGGTATAGCCGCTCTCGCACTAGCCATAGAACTTCAGAAAAAAGGGATCTCGACAATCCTCCTTGAACGACAAAAGAGTCCTGAGGGCATTCCGCGTGGTCTGACTTTCCAGCCGAATGGCTTGGCGGTTTTGGAAAAGCTTGGAGCGCTTGGCAGAGCCAGAGAGATCGGTTCCGCGTCCCAGATTCTCGAAGTGAAGAGCTGGGAGGGGGAAGTTCTGCTTGAAGCGGATTACAGCTTGTTGGATCACCCTCAGAACTATCTCCTGACGGCGAACGCTACTGAGCTGGAGCGGTTGCTGGTCTACGTGGCCGAGCAGGCAGGAGCGCAGGTCCTCTGGGGAGCCTCCTTCCAAGAACTGTCCATGAACGCAGGCCGGGCAGAAGGAGTGGTCTTCGAAAGCGAGGGGGTTAGAGACGAGATCAGAGCACCCGTCGTGGTTGGGGCGGATGGTCCTCAATCGCATGTCCGAACTAGCCTGGGCGTAGAGGTGAAGACGAAGAAGTATCCTGATTCATTTCTGGTCGGACTTGTCGGTCCTGTTCCAGGCTTGGAGGGCAGAGCGCGCCAGTACCAGCACCCAGGCAAGATGCTTGGGATAATGCCTTCCGGTCCAGATGCGACCTATCTCTTCCATTGTGTCGGTCCACGCAGTTTTGACAGTGTCAAGAAGGAGGGTTTGGCGTCTTTCAGGGCAGAGGTTGTTCAGGCGGCGCCGGAGATGGCGGACGCGTTTACTGGTGTGGAGGCCTGGACGAAGATGGCGTATTTCACTCCCTCGTTTGCTCGGGTGGATAGGTGGGTTGGAAATGGGATCGCGCTACTCGGGGATTCAGCGCACACTTTCCATCCGCACGCCGGACAGGGAGTAAACCTGGCACTGGAAGACGCGGTGGCATTGGCCGAAGTGATCGAAAAATGCAAAATCCGGGGAGACTTCTCGCAGGCATCCTTGCTAGAATACCAGAAGGAAAGGAAGATGCGCGCAGACGTGATCGGGAAACACGCCAACTATACGGTGACGTATGCGCTGAGCGATAACTGGCTGATAAAACGGCTGAACAAGAGAGCCCTCCACAAACTCAACAAAGACAAGAAGCTGCAGAAGAAGGCACTAGAGATAACCGCGGGAATCTTCGAGAAGAAACCTGGACTGGTCACGCTGGCGAAGATCGGCGGAATACTCCCGTAATCTAGAATGCCGATTGCTTTCGCACCTGCCCGAGCGGACCACTCTTACGTCGCGAGTTGCGCTGTGCAAGACCCCCCTACCCTTGTTTTTGGAGAAAATTTTCTGTCTGGCACGGGTAATCAGCGAGTCTTGCGATTCAGGGCACGATCCGGGCTTGGATGAAAAGGCAAAAAGAGGGGAAATCTAGGAAGATTCCTGAACGATTCTAGGGCGAGAATCGGGTCATGTGCCAGATTCGAGATCAGGGCTTGAAATGGGCGTATCAACGGCTAGTGGCGAGTGAGATGGCCGGTTGTCTCACTTGTCATCCTTTTCCTTCGCTACCTGATCCTTGACTGATTTGAAGAAATCAGTATTCTCTATTCGTCCAGCTTCCGACCGGACAGCGTCCAGGTCAATTTTCAACCTGGCATGTGTTACTTTGCGACGTCTGAACGCGAAGAATACAGCAACTAGTAGCAAGGCTAGTAGGGCGGCTATTATACCGAAATAGTAGAGAGGGAAAGAAGCACTCCCGCCAGACGCATTCTGAACAGTGATGGCTCGCGTCGCAGAGCCAGTGTTGGGAGGCGTCGGGGAGTCGGATGCCGTGACGACCAGGGACCAGAGCCCACCAGTGTCCGAAGGTCGTATTGCATAGGTTCCGATCCATAATCTCAGGGATGTGTCGAAGACAACCGGAACAGTATCGTTAATCGTGGGCGTCCCGCTGTAGAGCAAGTAGGCTTTCACAGTGCCCGGCTGGAAAACCGTACCATCAGGATACGTGATGTTCGCATTGAACCTAAGCTGTTGACCCACAGCGATAGTAGAGTTGGTGGTTACAGTGACAGTTAGAGGGATAGTCGTTAGCACCGGGGCGGTGGTGACTGTTGCTCCCGGACCATTGTTCC
>WNGE01007500.1_pt1 | contig 15366 bp, 19 predicted proteins | sample 5400651 | NCBI WGS metagenome assembly WNGE01 (sample SAMN13153370, study PRJNA577476) | soil metagenome | isolation source: 60 cm soil or saprolite under grassland replicate 2 | place: USA:California | collected 2016-06-15 | reverse complement strand
TGCCCTGGACGGCCCGCCACGGCGGGAGATCGCGAGGCTGGCGCCGTTGCCGCACCTGATGCCGTTGCTCGCCCAGCGCCGCCCGCCGATTCCGCACGTGCGGGTGAGCGCGACCCGGGCTGGCGGCGAGATCGTCGCCATCGGTGGCAGCGGCCGCGGGTGGCGCGACTGGGTTGCTGGCCGGGGGTGGCCGGTGCACAAGACCTCGGTCGGCGGCTGGTCGCAGGACCGGTACCAGCGCAGTGTCGAGGAGGCCTGGGACGAGAACGCCAAGGCGCTGGCCGCCGAGGTGGTCGCGGTGGCGGGCCGGATCGGCGCCCGGCATGTGGTTGTGGCCGGCGACGTCCGGGCCCGGGCGCTGCTGCTCGGGCACCTGAGCACGCCGCTGCGGGAGTCCGCCGCCGTGCTCGAGGAGGAGGTGAGCGCGGACAGCCAGGCCATGACCGAGGCCGCGGACCGGGCGCTTTCGGAGTGGGCCGGCCGCCGCACCCGGGAGCGCTTCGATGACTGGCGGACGAAGCTCGCTCACGGCCTGGCCGTCGAGGGCCTGGTGCCGACCATGGCCGCGTTCCGCGATGGTCAGGTCTCCGACCTGTTCCTCGCCGACGACCCGACCTCCACCGCGTCCGTGTGGATCGGCCCCGGGGGCGGCGACATCGCGGCCTCCAGCGAAGAACTGCTGGAAAGGGACGTGCCCGCGCCGGTCGCCGACCGCGCCGACGCGGCCCTCGTGCGGGCGGTCGTCCACACCGATGCCGAGCTGCACTTCTTGCCCGTGGACCTGGTGGAAGGCGGCGACCCGGCGGCATGCGGCGGCATCGCCCACCCGCGGGACGGGGTGTGCGCCACGCTTCGCTTCTCGCTGGAGGCGGTCGACGGCCCCTGATCGGCGCCTCGGCCGGAGAGCCCGGCCGTCCTGGGACGGCCGGGCTGGCGATCTATCTCCGCCCGTGCGGGAGGTATCCGGGCTGCCCGCCGCGGCGCAACCGCCGGTAGTACCGGCCCGCGGCGAAAACGCCGACCAGGCAGCTCACGAGCCAGAACGCCAGCATCAGCTTGAGGAACAGCCAGCCGCCGCCGGGGATCAGCACCGCCGCGAGCAGCGCGAACATTACCAGCGGCAGTATCCGCGGGCCGTGGCGGTAGGCGACCCAGGGCGGCCCGGCCCGCTGGGGGTTCGGTGCCGCTCTGGCCGGCACGGGCTCGGGCTCGGGCAGGTCTACCATCACGCGGCGAAGGTCACCGAAGGTCTTCGCGCTCAGCGCCGCCGAGATTCGCTCGTCCAGTTCCTCCTGGGTGAGCCGGCCCTCCGCGAAGTGATCGCGCAGCCGGGCCGCTATCCGGTCCCGGTCGGCGTCGGAAACGCGGATCCGATCGTCCATCGCTTGTCTCGCCTTCTACTGTTCGTCGCGCTCGCCGGCAACGTCGCCGGCCAGGATCTTGTACATCCTGCTCCGGGTACGTTCGAGCAGTTGCTCTGCGGCATGGACCTGCTCGGGGGTGCCCGCGTGGGCCATCTGCACGATGCTGCCGCCCAGCCGTGCGGCCTGGACGAACAGGCCGGGCACCTGCCCGGGCTCGTCCTGTGCCATCGACTCCCACGCCGCGCGTGCCTTCTCGGGGTTCTCTTCAACGTACCGGCGGCCGGCGTCGGTGAGGCTGAACGTGCGCCGCCCGCCGGACTCCTCGGCTTCGATCAGGCCCTCGTCGGCGAGCTGCTGCAGCGCCGGGTAGACCGCGCCGGGACTGGGCCGCCAGGCGCCACGGCTGCGTTCCTCGATCTCGGACATGATCTGGTAGCCGTTGCGCGGGCCTTCGCGCAGCAAGGCCAGGATCGCGGCACGCACATCGCCGCGGCCGGCCTTCGGCCCGCGCGCCGAGCCCGGCGGGCCCGGCCACCAGTCGCCCCAGGGCTCGCCGAAGTTGCCCGGCCTGCCGGGCCCGCCCGGCCATTCCCTGGCGCCTTTCGGCCGCCCGAAGCCCCGCTCCCACGGCCCGCCGCGCCAGCCCGGGCCATGCCCGCGGGATGTCCCGCGGGACGTCCCGACGACTGCGCCCTGGATGTGGCCCAGCACGCGGGCCACGGAACCGAATATCTCCAAGAGACGGGGGTCGAAGTCCCCGGCCGCTGAACCTGTTACCGGCATCGCACGCTCCCAGCGAGCCACTCACGATACGATCACGATATATCGTCAGCGTACAACGTCGGCCGTCCGGCCGCAAGATACAGCGTATTCGCCCTGGCGGGCGCGCCCGGCGAACGTTACGTGAACGGTGTGGGGTGTTTGCTTCGTGATGGCGGAACACCGAGCGCGGCATCCTGGGGGATCCACATGAACGTTACATCAGCTGGCATCGCAGGGGCGTGCGGCTGAGATGCGGCCGAGGTCACAGCCCGTTCTGTTCGTGATCGATGACGACGCCGGGGTGGTACACGCGCTCCGGGACGATCTCACCCGGCGGTTCGGCGGGGACTTCCGCGTCATCGGCGAGTCGTCGGCCGCCGCGGGGCTGGCGACGCTGCGTGGACTGGCCGACGAGCGCGTACCCGTGGCGCTGCTCATCGTCGACCACGACATGGGCGAGATGCCAGGAGTCGACTTCCTCGCCCGCGCCCATGACCTGCACCCGCTTGCCAAGCGGGTGCTGCTGGTGGAGCGCGATTACTCAGCACAGAGCCCGGTCGTCCAGGCCATGACGCTCGGCCAGGCCGACTATCACATCACCAAGCCGTGGATGCTCGAACAGGATCTCTATCGGATCGTCAGCGGGTTCCTGGCCGAGTGGGCCAAGGATCACCAGGCCGGCTTCGAGCTGTTCCACGTCATCGGGAGGCTCCAGGATCGCGGCACGTACGAGCTGCGGGGGCTGCTTACCCGCTTCAACGTGCCGTTCGAGTTCCACGCTGCATACGACAAGCGGGGCCGTAAGCTGCTCGCCAGCAGCGGTCTGGATGCTTCACGCCTGCCGGTCCTGATCCGCCACGACGATTACACGATGGTCCAGCCGACGCCCGCCCAGGTCATCGCGGCAACCGGCGGGACCACCTCCAACGACGTCGACGAATGCGATGTCGTCATCGTGGGGGCGGGGCCTGCCGGCCTCGCCGCCGCCGTCTACGAGGCATCCGAGGGCCTTCGGACGGTCGTGCTGGAGGAGACCGTTTCCGGCGGCCAGGCGGGAAGCAGCCCGATGATCCGGAACTACCCGGGCTTCCCGCACGGCATCAGCGGGCACGAGCTCACGCGGCAGGCCTGCGAGCAGGCCTGGATGTTTGGTGCGCACATGGTGTTCGCCCAGCCGACCGTGGACCTGGAGTGCCACGAAGGCGAGCACTTGGTGCGCCTCACAGATGGCCAGCGGGTAGCGGCCAGGGCGGTCGTCGTCGCGCCAGGCATCGCGTGGCGCCGTCTCGGTGTGCCGCGCCTCGAGGCGCTGGTCGGCTCCGGCGTTTTCTACGGTGCGGCCGGGAGCGAGCTGCGGGCGATGGAAGGCCACAACGTCTTCGTTGTGGGGGCCGGGCGACGGCCGCGGAGCGGACCGCCTCGAGGTCCTCACCCTGCATGACAGGCTGGGCGACCGGACCGAGCAGGTCCCGGCGGCGGCGCTCTTCGTGCTGATCGGCGGTGAGCCCCGCACGCGATGGCTACCCGAGGCCATTCAGCGCAGGCACGGTTACATCCTGACCGGGAGCGACGTCGCGCGGGACGGCTCGCATCCGTCGCGGTGGCCGCTCGATCGCGCGCCCTTCCCGCTCGAGACATCCATGCCCGGCGTCTTCGCCGCCGGAGACGCCCGCTACCGTTCGATCAAGCGGGTCGCCTCCGCGGTGGGCGACGGGGCGACGGCGGTGCGCCTCGTGCACGAGTACCTCGCCGCCGGGCAGCGGGACGAATCTCCGCCGGCCGAGGATGACGAGGACGACGAAGATGACAAGTGAGGCCGTCACGCCCGGGGCGGCGATCCGGTCACCGGCCCGGGCCTGGGCTGGAACACCTCGCGGGCTGTCGCGAAGTAGGCGGGCATCTTCGTGACCCGCTCATAGATCATGATCACCGTCCCGATCCCTGCTGTGGCTTAACCCGGCACGTCCAGGGATGGGTTGGCGTCGAAGAAGCCGAACGGCTGGAGGGTGAAGCCGATCCGCTCGACCGGCATGACGGGCCAGTCCTCCGGCCGCGGGATGTGATGGCTGCCGAGGGTGTACCACAGCACGATGTCGGTGTTCTCGATGGGCCGGTCCGCCTTGGTCCACTCCGGCAGGCCGGCCCCTCCGGGATGCTGGTTCGGGTACTCGCCGGCCGGGAACCGCTCGCCCGCGGCGAACGGTGTTACCCACAGGTGCCTGGTCATGAAGGCGCCGCGGAAGTCCTGATCGGCCCTGACCAGGCGCTCGCACTCCGCGTACTCGCCCAGCGTGACCGGTGCCCGGACCCCGGGGACAGGGCGCAACGACACCACGGCCGTCGTCAGGCACCTGCGGCGGACTCTATACGGCGGAGTTCGGCGTCACTGCGCTCGATCGCCGTTTGCTCCGCGGCGACATCGAGGTTGCGGGTCAGCAGGAGGTAGACCACCGCCGTCACCACGGCGCCCACGATCCACGCGATGTCCACGCTGTTCAGCTGCTCGGCCAGCGGGCCGGTGTAGTAGCTCTTCAGGGTGACCACGTTGAGCAGCACCATGAACGGGATCTCGGCGGCGAAGCCAGCCGCGTAGGCGATGAGCCCGCGATACGACCAGACGCCGTAAATTCCGTTGGGCTTGGTGTCGGCCCGCCGCCCGCTCGCCGAGGCCGCCGCCGCGCTGGCCGACCTTGGATCCGGCCGAGTCCTGCGCCAGCTGCTGATCTGCGCGCGGCCGGACGCACGCGGCGCCGGACGTGAAGCCGGATTGAAGTCCTGGCGCAGGCAGGCTTGACAGGCTGGTCAAACGGACGTACAACCGGAGCACCCGCCTGGAGGGGCCAGGCGGATTCGTGACCGGTAACCGGCTGGATACGCTGGCGCACCGGGTTCTGATCGGGGTGGCGGTCAAGGAGCGGGGGATCATCCTGCTGCGGCGGATGCCGTCTGGATAGCGGGTCTGCCTGGCCAGGATGAGGCAACAGCCAGTCGGTTTTCCGGTCTACAAGGACCTGGGGGCATGCTCCGATGTCGACCGAAGAGAACAAGATGCTGGTCCGCCGCCAATTCGATGAGATCTGGAACGGAGGAAACTGGGCGACCGCCGATGAACTATATGCCCCGGACTACGTGAACCACGACCCGTACAACCCGGACCAGGGTACCGGCCGGACGGGTTCAAGCAGCGGGTGGGTGGTTACCGCAATCTCCTGCACGGCTTCGACCTGCGGATTGAGCGGCAGATCGCCGAGGGCGATTGGGTGGAAACTCACTGGTCGCTGCGCGGCACACACGGGGGGGAACTGGAGGGTACCGCTCCGACCGACAAGTCGGTCTATGTGGACGGGCAGCTGCTGAGTCACATTGTCGATGGCAAGTTCGTCGAAGAATGGGTTCACTGGAATACCCTCGGGCTGCTTCGCCAGATTGGGGCTGTGCCGCCTCCTAAAGCGTGACCGGGCACGGCCGCGGTAGGGAGTTCCTAGGCGCCTAGCGCACCCGCGCGCGACGTCAGCCGATGTGGGTGACGGAGGCACCGACGAGCGTGGCGTTCTGCTGATCGACCTCGCCCTCGCCACGATCGACCTTGCCGTGGCCCGGTTTCGCCGGGATGCTGTCTGCTGGGCCGATCGCGGGGCAACGGTGCTTCGGCGCAAGAGGGAGGGGCAATGCCTGGGCAGATTCCGACCGGTGAGATCCATCACCTGCGGCTAACGGTGACCGACCTGGAGCGAAGCCGGCAGTTCTACACCAGCCTGCTCGGCTTTGAGATCGCGGCGGAGTCGCCGCCGCCGGACGACCCGTCGGCGGGAGAGGTGTTCAAGATCCTCTTCGGCGGCGTGGTCATGATCCGCGGCAACCTGCTGCTGGGGCTGCGGCCGATGGCACCGGCCGCCGACCGGTTCGACCCGGACCGGGTGGGTCTTGATCATCTCAGCTTCGGCGTCACCAGCCGCGATGACCTGGAGCAGGCGGTGCGGCTCTTCGAGGAGCACGGCGTGACGCACGGCGAGATCACGAGCCTGCCCTCGTTCGGCATCGACGTGCTTCCGTTTGAGGATCCGGACGGTGTGCAGCTGGAGCTGACGGCGCCGATGGCCCAGCCCGGGTAGCGGAGCCTGGCTGCCAGCCGTTCAGCGCGTCCGGCGGGCGCCGCGTGAGGGTATCGCGTCCATGTAGCGCGGGGCCGGCCACCGGCGCCGGGCGAACCGCTCGGCCACCGCCCGGCGGACGTGCGCGGCGCGGTCAGCGGGCATGAGCGCGATGACGCAGCCGCCGAAGCCCCCGCCGGTCATGCGCGCACCGGCGGCGCCGGCGTCGATCGCCGCCCCGACCGCCGCATCGGCCTGCGGCCAGGACACCTCGAACTGGTCGCGCAGCGACTGATGCGAGGCGGTGAGCAGCGCGCCCACCGCGGCCTGGTGCCCGGCCCGGAGCAGCTCGGCGGCCGCGAGGACGCGGCGGTCCTCCGAGACGACATGCTGGGCGGGGCGCCGCAGGGCCGGCTCGGCCAGCCGAGCCAGCCTGGCCAGCGCTCCGGCGTCGTCGGTGATGTCCCGCAGCGACCGCGCGCCCAGCGTGGCCGCGGCGTCCGCGCAGGCCCGGCGGCGTGCCGCGTAGCGGCCATCGGCCAGGGCATGCCGGGCCCGGGTGTCGATGACCAGCAATGCCAGGCCGGCAGCGGGCGGGTTGAGCGGTACTGCCGTCCCCGCACCGCTCCGGCAATCGAGCAGCAGCGCCTGGCCGGCGCGGCACAGCAAAGCAGCCAGCTGGTCCATGATCCCCGTGGGCACGCCGACGAAGTCGTTCTCGCCACGCCGGGCCAGGGCCGCGAGCTCACGCCTCGGCACAGACAGCCCGTAAAGCTCGGTCAGCGCGAGCGCCACCGAGCACTCGAGCGCGGCCGAGGACGAGAGCCCGGCACCCATCGGCAGATCGGCGTCTATCGCCACGTCGGCGCCCCCCATGAGGTACCCCGCCTCGCGGAGCGCCCACGTCACCCCGGCGGCGTAGGCGGCCCAGCCGGCTACCGAGCCGGGTTCCAGCGTGCCGATGGACAGCGGCACCGGATCGCCAGCGGCCTGCCGGGACGTCAGCACGATCCGCCCGTCGGGCCGCCGGCCAGCGGCGGCGGACACGCCGGCACCGAGGGCGAACGGCAGCACGAACACCTCGTTGTAGTCCGGGCCGCCGAGCAGGTTGACCCGGCCGGGCGCGAACCAGGTGCCATCCGGCTCCCGGCCGTACCGGCTGGCGAACCAGGCGCCGGCGTCCGCGCTCCCCGGCCGTTTCCAGCCGCTCATGACCGCGACGGATGCTGCCCGGCCGCGGCATCCGGGTCCGCGGATCTCAGGCGCGCCGCGGCCTCCACCGGATCCACCGGGTCGAAGAAGACGCCCGCACCCAGCTCCGCGGAGGCGAGGTGCCGCCGCACCCCCGGCGCGCGCAGGGCGGGCGCCAGATGCAGGTGCAGGTGCGCGGCGGGCCAGTCATCTCCGCTGGCTGGCCGCTGATGCACCCACAGCATGTAAGGAGCGTCACGCCCGAGTAGCCGTTCCAGCCGGGTCAGGCAGTCCACGAGGATCACGGCCAGCCCCGCTCGCAACCGCGGGCCTGCCTCCGGGAGATCGGCGACGTGGTCACGCGGCGAGATCAGCATCTCGTAGGGCCATGATGGCGCCCACGGCACGCTTGCCCGCCACCCCGGGCCACGGGTGACCATCAGTCCGCCGGCGGGATTCGTGCAGAGGTCACAGTCGCTCTTCGACAGCTCGGCCCTGGGAATGGGAGGGATCTCACGGAACGCCATGATCTGGCTGTGGGGGTGGTCAATCGTGGAGCCGATCATCCGCCCGCGGTTCTCGAACACGAACACGTAGCCGACGTCCTCGCGCGACCCGAGCGCCGCCGTGCGCGCGGACCATAGCTCGACGACCCGGGCGGACCGGTGCCCGCCGAGGGCCGGGAAGGATGAATCGTGGTCCGGGCTGTGCAGGATCACTTCGTGACACCCGCCGGGCAGGGCAGGCCAGCGATTGGGTATGTGCAGGACGTCGTACGGCCCGGGCGCCTCGAGCCCACCCGGGCAGAACGGGCACGAGCCGGCCGGCAGGTTGGGCCGGTGCTGCCGCCAGGGAGTGACGACGACGTAGGCACCCGTCAGCGGGTCGATCCGGAAGTCAGTCTCGCTCATGTGTCTAGAGTGCGGTCATGGACCCAGTGCCCGTGGACGCCGGGCTGGCCGCGGCCTATGCCCGGGACGGTGTGGTATGCGTCCGCTCGGTTCTCGACGCCGGCCAGGTGGCCGCGGCGGCCCGTGGGATCGACGCGGTGCTCGCCAGACCGGGACCGCTCACCCAGGTGGCCAGCGGCGACGATGACCCCGGCGCCTTCACCGAGGACTTCTGCCGGTGGCGGGAGATACCCGAGATCGAGCAGCTGGCGCGGCACTCCCGGGTTCCCGCCATCGCGGCCGCCCTGATGGCGACATCACAGGTCCGCTTCTACCACGATCACGTGCTGGTGAAGGAGGGCGGGACCAGGCAGCGCACGCCGTGGCACCAGGACCAGCCGTACTACAACGTCGACGGCCGTGGCGTGAGCGCCTGGATCCCGGTGGACCCGGTGCCCGAGGCCGGGTGCCTTGAGCTGGTGGCCTCCTCGCACCGCGGCCCCTGGCTACTCCCGCGCACCTTTCTGCTCGGGGGAGCGCGCTGGTTCCCCGAGGGAAGCCTCGCCGAGCTGCCCGACATCGACGCCGACCGTGGCGCGTTTGACATCCGCCGCTTCGATCTCGAGCCGGGCGATGCCATCTTCTTCGACTTCCTGACCGTGCACGGAGCGCCCGGGTTCCCCTACCAGACCCGCCGGCGGATCCTCTCGCTGCGCTATCTGTCGGCCGGCGCCAGGCACGCGCCGCGCCCGTGGGCCACCTCGCCGCCGTTCGACGGCCTCGACGCGGAAGTCGCCGCCGGGGCGGCAATGGACCATCCGCTCTTCCCGGTGGTCTGGCCGGAGTGACCGCGCGGGTCCCCACGCGGTAGGTATAGGGCTGGATCCGGTGGCGGCTCCGCGGGCACTGGGAACCAGCCGGGAACCCGGGCTTCAAAAGGGCGCTTCCCGTCGTCACACTGGTGCTATGTATGACTTCGACGTCCTGGTGATCGGCTCGGGCCCCGGCGGCCAGAAGGCGGCGATCGCCGCGGCGAAGCTCGAGCGGCGGGTGGCCATCGTCGAGCGCAAGGACATGGTCGGCGGGGTGTGCCTCAACACCGGGACGATCCCGTCCAAGACCCTGCGCGAGGCGGTCCTGTACCTGACCGGCCTGGACCAGCGGGAGATGTACGGGCAGGCCTACCGGGTCAAGGATGAGATCACCATCGCCGACCTGGCGGCCCGCACTAACCACGTGGTCAGCCGGGAGATGGACGTGGTCCGCAGCCAGCTGACACGGAACCGGGTCAGGATGCTGACCGGCTCGGGCCATTTCGCCGACCCGCACACGGTGGAGGTCGACGACGGCGGCGGCAGGCTGCGCACGGCCACCGCCGAGAAGATCGTGATCGCCACCGGCACCCGGCCCGCACGGCCCAAGAGCGTCGAGTTCGACGAGCGCACCGTCATGGATTCCGACGGGATCATCCAGCTGGAGCAGGTCCCGCGGTCGATGGTCGTCGCGGGCGCGGGGATCATCGGGATCGAGTACGCGTCCATGTTCGCGGCGCTGGGCACCAAGGTCACGGTGGTGGAGCGGCGCGAGCGGATGCTGGAGTTCTGCGACGTCGAAGTGGTCGAGGCACTCAAGTACCATCTGCGTGACCTCTCGGTCACCTTCAGGTTCGGCGAGACCGTGGCCTCCGTCGAGGCACGGCCAGAAGGTGCCATCGCGATCCTGCAAAGCGGGAAGAAGATCCCCGCCGACACCGTCATGTATTCCGCGGGCCGCCAGGGCACGAGCGATCGGCTCAACCTCGACGCGGCCGGCCTCGCCGCGGACGAGCGCGGCCGGATCGTGGTCGACGAGTTCTTCCGCACGGCCGTTCCGCACATCTACGCGGTCGGCGACATCATCGGCTTCCCCGCCCTGGCCGCCACCTCCTCGGAGCAGGGTCGTCTGGCGGCGCACCACGCCTGCGGGGAGCCGGTGCACGCGATGCAACAGCTGCAGCCGATCGGCATCTACAGCATCCCGGAGATCAGCTACATCGGGCAGACCGAGGAGGAGCTCACCAAGGAGAACGTGCCGTTCGAGGTGGGAATCGCCCGCTACCGGGAGCTGGCCCGGGGGCAGATCATCGGCGACTCCTACGGCGTGCTGAAGCTCCTCGTATCGCTGAACCACCACCGGCTGCTCGGCGTCCACGTGTTCGGCACCGGCGCCACCGAGCTCGTCCATATCGGGCAGGCGGTGATGGGCTGCGGCGGCACCGTTGACTACCTGGTCGACGCCGTCTTCAACTACCCGACCCTCGCCGAGGCCTACAAGGTCGCCGCCCTCGACGCGATGAACAAGATCCGGCAGATCGACCGGCTGTCCTAGCCGTCGCCGCCGTAGCCGGCGGCGCTCAGCATCCGGCGCAGGTAGGCAGCCGTCTGGGTGTCGATGTCCTTGCCCGCCGGCGGGGTGAACACGGCGGTCTGCGACCCGACGGTGACGGCGACCTTGCCGTCGTGGTGCCTCTCGACCGAGCCGACCGCCTCAAGCAATGACACCACCGCGTGCCACTCGATGTTGTGGCTGGGCGGATGCCGGTAAAGCTGCCGCAGCGTGTTGCGGTGATGGTTGTTGAGGTGCACCGGCTCCGCCGGGGATGACATCCGTGCCTCACCGGTCGTAGTGCGTCGGCGGGAACCGGTCCCGCTCACCCTCGACCTCCAGCTCGCCGGCGTCGAACTCGCGGCGGATCTCGGCCTGGGCCTCCTGGTACACGTCGCTCTGGGTGACATCGAACGGCGGCGGCTCATCGGTCGCCGGGGGCACCTCGTCCGGGTCGTAGTCGTCGATCCCGGCCTCGACCCGCTCTTCCTCGGTCAGGCGGGCCAACTGGTCGTCATCGACGCGCTCCAGCTTGCCGGGATGTTCCCGGCGGTCGCGGCGGAACTCCTCCGCCGGGCGGTCCGGATCCTGCTCTGTCATGACGCCTCCAGCGGGTTCGAGGGGAGGGCGGGGCCGGGAGCCACACTGAGCACGCTACGCCCCGCTGCCGGATCGGCACGTGGCGGCCGGGTTAACCGTGCCCGCCTACGCGCGACGGGAAACGCCTGCCGGGGAACGCCGCATGCGTCCGGCGTAGGGTCGGATCCATGGTGCTAGCACGAAGCAAGGTGCTTCTTCTCGCCGCCGACGATTTCGAGGACATGGAGTTGCTGTACCCGCTCTACCGGCTGCGCGAGGAGGACGCCACGGTGACGGTGGCCGGCCTCGATGGCGGGCCGGTGACGGGAAAGAAAGGCCACGGGCCGGTGCCGGTCGACACCACCGTCGACCGGGTGGCCGCGAACGATTTCGACGCGCTCGTCATCCCCGGCGGGTACGCGCCCGACAAGCTGCGGCGCTCGGAGGCCGTGCTCGACCTGGTGCGGGCCTTCGACGACGCGGGGAAGCCGATCGCGTTTATCTGCCACGCCGGCTGGGTGCCGATCTCGGCGAAGATCGTCAAGGGCCGCCGGGCGACCAGCGTGACCGCCATCCGCGACGACATGGTCAACGCCGGGGTCGACTGGGTCGACCAGGCCACCGTGGTCGACGGCAACCTCATCTCCGCCAGGACTCCGGCCGATCTCGGCCCCTGGATGAAAGCGCTGCTGGAGGCGCTGGAAAGCACCGGGAGCTAGGCCGTCGTCGCGGGCGGCCAAGCCGCGCCGGAACGCCCGCAGGTGAGCTCGCAACCGTCATCATGTGGGGCATGAGCGAGCCGTACAACCTCTTCACGGGGCAGAGCCTCGAGCGCCTGACCGCCTTGAGCGACGGCCTGTTCGCCGTCGCCATGACGCTGCTCGTGCTGGACCTGCGGGTACCCGTCCTCACCGCCGCATCGGCGTACTCCGAGCGCGGGCTCTGGGGGGCGCTCGGGAACCTGGGCCCGAGCTTCGCGGCCTATCTGCTGAGCTTCACGATGCTGGGCACGTTCTGGCTTGCCCAGCACACCCTGCTGGGCATCTTCGGCCGCTGCGACCGGACCCTCACCTGGATCAACCTCGGGTTCCTCTTCGTGGTGTCGCTGCTGCCATTTTCCGCGGCGCTGCTCGCTCACTACGTCCACCTCCGCCTGGCGGTGGGCGCGTACTGGCTGAACATCCTGCTGCTCGGCGTGGCGCTGGAGGCGGGCGCCCGGTACGGGCGCAACGCGTTCGTGCCCGGCGACGACCCGCAGGAGCGCGCCCGGCTCAGCACGTTCCGGCGCCGGATCCTGCTCGCGCAAGCCCTGTACGCGCTCGCGGCGCTGCTCTGCCCCATCAGCACCCAGGCAAGCGTGATCGCGCTCGCGGTCGTCCAGCTGTACTTCATCGTCTCCCCCCGGCTGCCGCGTGCCAGACGAAATCGGCCCGACGGCAGGGCTGCTGCTTAACGTGAGCACGCCGTTCCCGTCGCTCCCAACGGCAACATGCTGGCGGCGGGCTCTGCCACGAGCCGTCCCGTAGCGGGAGGCCTCCTTGCCTGCCGCCGCCAGGCCGGGCAACACTGCGGTTAAGGGGGTCTTCGCGCCAAGGGGGGAGAGTCGGGGGGATACTGATGAGAGCCCAGACCGCCCGATGGGTGGCAGGCTGCATCGCGGCCGGATCGGTCGCGTTGATCGTCGCCGGGCTGGTGCTTGCGTATGTGGACCGGCATTCGCTACCTGCCGGGCAGAACACGTGGAACCTCGCCGATGTCTTCGGGCAAGTGGTGAACCTGGCGGTGCCCGCGGTGGGCTTCGTCCTGACGTCCCGGCGCCCAGCGAACCGCATTGGCTGGGTTTTCCTGGCAGCGGGCCTAGCGCTGGGGGTAACCGCCTTCTCGTTGCAGTATGCGCTGCGTGCCCTGGTCGCGGCCCCCGGGTCGCTGCCGGCGGGCCGGGCGTTTGCCTGGCTCTCCAACTGGACCTGGGTGATCCCCTTCGCCATGCTCGCCTTCCTGTTCCTGCTTTTCCCGACCGGGCGGCTGCACTCACGGCGGTGGCGCCCGGCCGCGTGGTTCGTGGGCGCGGTGTTCGCGGCGACCCTGGTGGACATGATCGTGCGAGCCACCCGCATCTGGCGGGACCCGTTCGGCTCCTTCACTGAGGCGGAGGCCCCGGTCGAGTTGACCGTGCTGCTATTCCTCATCGTCGCCACGCTGGTGATCAGCGTCGCCGCGGTGGTGGTGAGATTCGCCCAGTCGTCGGGTGACGAACGGCTGCAGCTGAAGTGGTTCGCGGCGGCGGCGCTGCTCGTGGTCACCACGACGAGCGTGTCGACGGTGACGAATTCCCTGGCATCGAACGTGCTGCAGAACCTGGCGTTCCTGTGCCTCTACGCAGCCCTCGGCATCGCGGTGCTGAAGTACCGGCTGTATGAGATCGACGTCGTGATCAGCAAGGCCGTCTTGTACGGCTCGCTGGCGGTGTTCATCACCGCGGTATACGCAGGGCTGGTCGTCGGCGTGGGGGCGCTGGCCGGCATCGCCAAATACGCCAAAGCGACCGAGGCGCGCATCTGTCTTCGGGCGCAGAACGGAACCCTGCGGTTCACCGTGTCCGACGACGGGACCGGCTACGACACCAGCCACACCCCGATAGGCTCCGGCCAGCGGAACATGGCCGACCGGCTCGCCGCGCTCGGCGGCCGGCTCGAGGTCTCGTCCGTCCCCAACCACGGCACCACCCATCAGCGGACAGCTCCCCGCCCCCGCCACCAGCGGCGCCCATTAGCGCACGGCAGGCACCGATCGGGCTCCGGTCTTTGGGAATGGCGGCAACTTCGCGTCGGCCTGGCACTCCGCCGTCATTGCCTGGCCTTTGGCGGTAGGGGAGGTCATGCCGCTGGCTAAAGGGCTTTCCTGCCGCGTGCTGGCGTGTCGCCGTGCGCGGCGCCCGGCGTTCACGCATATTCGTTTAGAGCGCTAGAGCGCGGATGAGGGCTGGGTGCGGACCGCGGTGCCGGAAGGATGCCGGATGAAGCCCAGGCAAAGATTGATCGCAGTGATCGCGGTCGGCCTGCTCGGATCGGAGCTGGCCCCTTTCCTGGCTCTGCCGGGCCGGGCTGCGAGCACGGCCGTCGTTTCGTCCAGCCTCTGCAGATCGTCCTCCCATCCCGTGCTCGCGGCCAGGCTCGCCCGTGATATCGCCGCGGCGCGGCGCGGCCGTGTCTCAGCAGTTGCGGTGCGGGTCGACGACCCCGGTGAGGGACTGGGTTGCTGGCTGCACAGCGCCCAGCACTTCGACTCGGCCAGCGTGGTGAAGGTGACCATCCTCGGCGCGCTGCTCCGCAGGGCGCTGGATCAGCACCGGCGGCTGGCCGAAACGGAGGCCGCCCTGGCCAGCGCGATGATTACCAGGTCGGACAACGATGCCGCATCGGCGCTGTGGGCCCAGCTCGGGCGGGCCTACCTGCAGCATTTCCTGAACCTGGCCGGGATGAAGCAGACGGTTCTGGGACCAGAAGGCTACTGGGGCCTGACCCAGGTCACCGCGCACGACGAGATGCTCCTGCTGCGTCTCCTGCTCGAAAAGAACCCGGTGCTCGACAGCGCCTCACGCAACTACGCGCTCAGCCTCATGGCCCAGGTCATCCCCGACCAGCGCTGGGGGGCCGCCGCCGGCGCGCCAACCCGTCTCACCAGCCATCTGAAGAACGGCTGGCTGCCCCGCCACGGACATGGCTGGCGCATTCACAGCATCGGCTGTTTTACCGGCCGCGGTGGCGGTTACAGCATCGTCGTGCTGACGCAGAACAACCCGGCCATGGCCTACGGGATCCACACGATCGAGGCCATCGCCATGGCGATCAACCGCGACCTGAACCCTGGAACCACATCAGCCATCCCGCCCACCAGGCCCCGCCTCCTGAGTGACGGCTGACGAGCGCATCCGGGCCGGACATGCTGTCGGCCGGACCCAGGCTGGATCTTGGACTTGACGGCCAGTGCTGTGCGCGCAAGTCTTTCCGGGAGACTCGTCACACGGGAGGGAGGGCTTATGGCCTGGCGGCTTGAGGGGACGTATTTCGAGTCATGCTCATGCGATGCGGTCTGCCCGTGTACCTGGTCGGCGCTGACGGCCAG
>WNGE01004872.1_pt1 | contig 15367 bp, 13 predicted proteins | sample 5400651 | NCBI WGS metagenome assembly WNGE01 (sample SAMN13153370, study PRJNA577476) | soil metagenome | isolation source: 60 cm soil or saprolite under grassland replicate 2 | place: USA:California | collected 2016-06-15 | reverse complement strand
GCTTAATCTCCAGACCAGGTGCAAGGGTTTGGCGCATGAGCGGGATGTCGCGCCGATCCGCCGGGTAAACGTGTTCGAGCAGCACCTCCCCGTTATCGATGGCGGCAGCGAGTGCCACCATACCGGAAGTGAAAACGTCTGCCGTGCCAAGTTGATGGACGTCGATAATACGGAAGCGACCGACAACGTATGGGACGAGCCCGTGCACTTGCTGAAAATTACGAATGTAATTGCGTGCCAACTCGCTGTTCGTCTTGGATAATTCCGCTTCGCCCAGCGGCGCGTAACGATCATGCAATTGTTTGGGGTTGAGAAATTCGCCAGCCGGCGCCGCCGTCAATTCAAATCGCCGCGGCGGATCAATGCGATGCAGTTTCTTTAGTAACCGATAACTATCAGGCCGTTCCGGTTGCCAGAAAACATAGAAACTTCCCAACCAGGCCGCGAAGGCGAAGGCGGTGAGAAAAAGAATTGCCAGCGTCCAGGCGAAATAATTCGTCCGCTGCCGGGGACGGCCATAAGGTGTTTCGTAGCGAAAAAATTCCTGTGCCATCAGCGAAGTTCACTCACTTTAGAGTGGGCGCGCCGGTTCGAAGGAGGAGCCGCAGCCGCAGGTCCGCGCTGCATTCGGATTAACGATTTGAAAACCAGCGCCAGTGAGGGCATCGCGATAATCCAGGGTCGACCCACGCAGCAACTGCGCGCTCTCTGCATCGACAAAAAATTTCACGCCGTCACGCTCGATCACGGCATCACCCGGGCGGGCGGCTGCGAGCGTCATCTCGTATTGCAGACCGGAACAACCGCCCTTTGCAATCCCGATGCGCAATCCTTTTTCCGCGGCCTCCGCGCCCACCAGTGTTCGCAATTGCCGCACCGCGCTTTCGGTAATTTCAATCATTCACTCCGGGAAACGTACGATCCACCCCTCTTAAGTCAATCAGCACGCGCCTTGCCTCGCCTGGACGAAAAATGTCTCGGCAACTCCCGGCCCATACTCTGTCATCCCGAGCGTAAGCGAGGGACCTCACCTATTTTCGTGCTTCGAACAAGTTAGTTTAAGTGCTTCCTACGGCTCGACGGAGTCTCGCCCTACCAGATCGTGATGATGCTTGGTAGGGCGACGCTCTGCGGAGCCGCAAAAATGGGGTCTCTTCTCGTCAGAGTCTGCCTGAAATCTCAAGAAGGTTGGTGCTTTCTCAGGACAGCAAATGAACTCACCATAGGTGTAGTTCATTGTAAGCGAGCGAAGCGAGTCGAATTGATCTAAAATCAAAAATCCAAATGAGTCGGATCAAACTGCTTCCCGAAACTCTCGCCAGCCAGGTGGCCGCCGGCGAAGTGGTGGAACGGCCTGCGTCGGTGGTAAAGGAGCTGGTCGAGAACAGCATTGATGCTGGTGCGCGTGCGATCGAGGTGGGAATTCAGCGAGGCGGGATGTCGCGCATTCGCGTGGTCGATGACGGCTGCGGAATGGATCGCGATGACGCCCTTCTTTCGCTCGAAAGGCACGCCACCAGTAAAATCGCTTCGGCGGCTGATCTCGCGGCCATTAACACGCTTGGTTTTCGGGGCGAAGCGTTGCCGAGCATCGCTAGTGTTTCGCGCTTTCGGCTGACCACGCGCGAGCACGGTGCAGTCGCCGGCACGGAAATTCTCGTAAACGGCGGACGGATCGAGACGGTGCGCGACGGCGGCGAAGCGCCCGGGACACAGGTCGAAGTGCGTTCGTTGTTTTACAATGTGCCAGCGCGGCGAAAATTTCTCCGCTCCGAAACGACGGAAACGCGAAATATCGAACATCAATTTTTTCTGCAGGCGTTGGCTCATCCGGCAATTGGCTTCAGCCTGGTGTGCGAAGATAAAATCGCGCTGCAATTACCAATAACAACCTCGCTGCGTGACCGGATCCGCGATATCTATGGCGCCGAGCTTCTCGACGATCTGTTGGAAATTTCCGCGCGCGATCGGAGTGGCGTCCAAGTTCGGGGCTGGATCGGGCGCGCTGGGGTAAGCCGGCAAACGCGGTCACAGCAATTCGTCTTCGTTAACGGACGCGCGATCGACAGCGGCATTCTCTCCACGGCCTTGCGCGAAGGTTATCACACCGCTCTCATGCGCGGACAATTTCCGGTTACGTTCCTGTTCGTTGAGGTCGACCCGCGTGAGGTGGATGTGAATGTACACCCGGCAAAACGCGAAGTTCGTTTTCGTGATCCTGCCAGAGTTCGCGAGGCAGTTATCGAGGCGGTACAGAGGACACTCGAGAGCGGTCGTGCTGATTGGCAGCGAAAATTTAGCGCGCCAGTTCCGGCAATTGGAGGGATGACCTCCGGTGCTGAGCCTGTCGAACGTGTGTCGTCCCAAATCCCGGGAGGGATAATGGCGGCGCCGTCCCAAGCGGAAATAATGGGACGGGATAGCGTCCGTCGCTCCAGTTTTGGGGTGCCGAGTCAATCCGCGTCACCGCCACCGCCGTTGGGGGATAAGGGCGATTCGCGGCCGATTGAGGTCTATCGCGCCTATCTTGAGCCGGAAGTCGAACCACGACGCGATCAGCAATTTCAAATCATCGGTGTGCTTAACCGGCTTTACGTCCTGATGGAAAATTCCGATGGACTTGTTTTGGTGGATCAGCACGCCGCGCACGAGCGAATTTTGTTCGAGGAATTGCGCCGCCGAATGGAAGAGCAAGGGGTGCCGTCGCAGCGCATGCTACTGCCACAGATCTTTTCGTTGCCGCCGCGCGATGCGGAATGGGTCGAGCGCAATGTTGCAACGTTGCAGAAAATGGGGATCGGAATCGAAAGTTTCGGTGCAAACAGTTTTCGGGTCGATAGCCTGCCCACTTTTCTCGACGTCGCGGATGCCGCGGGATTCTTGCGCAAAGTGATCGATGAATTGAAAACAACCAGCCACAGCAGTTCGCCGCTGCGTCTGGGCGAAGACATGATCGCGAAAACGGTTTGCCGTCATGCCGTCAAAGCCAACGATCCATTGCGTTATCCCGAAATCGAAAAACTAATTCGTGATTTGCTCGCTTGTGATCTGCCCTACTGCTGTCCCCACGGCCGTCCCACCATGATCCAAATTTCGCACGCCGAATTGGAGAAAAAATTCGGGCGAAAAGTCTAGAATGACGGCACCGACGATCGACCCTCGGCGTGCGAATTAGCATCATCCGCGCGGCAGTGCAACTCAGGAAAGGCGTTTTACAGTTGCCGCCACTCTCATAGATTTCCGAATGCCAGAGCGACTCCTTGTGACCGGAGCCGGTGGCTTTATTGGGGGCCATCTCGTAGCCGATTTACTGCGCGAAGGAAAGCAAGTGCGCGCGGTGGACTTAAAGCCATTCGAGGAATGGTATCAGCTCTTTCCGGAAGCCGAAAACTTGCAGCTGGATCTTTGTGGTAAGGATGCGTGCGAGCGCGCAGTCCGGGACATTTCCCTGGTCTACAACCTCGCCGCCGACATGGGTGGAATGGGTTTTATCGAGAACAACAAGGCGCTGTGCATGTTGAGCGTGCTGGTTAATACCCACATGCTGATGATGGCGAAAGAAGCTGCCGTTTCGCGTTTCTTCTACTCCTTCTCGGCTTGCGTCTACGCCGCGGATAAACAAATAGATCCCAACGTTACTGCGCTCAAAGAAGAAGATGCATACCCAGCCATGCCGGAGGATGGCTATGGTTGGGAGAAGTTATTTTCCGAACGGATGTGCCGCCACTTTCGCGAAGACTTCGGGCTGGAAACGCGCGTCGCGCGCTATCACAACGTCTATGGGCCACACGGGACCTATACCGGTGGCCGGGAGAAGGCGCCGGCGGCGATTTGCCGTAAAGTGATTGAGGCAAAGCTTAGCGGAAATCACGAGATTGAGATCTGGGGCCACGGCCATCAGACGCGGAGCTTCATGTGGATTGATGACTGCGTGAAGGGTACACAGATGATCATGGACGGCGATTTTGTCGAGCCGCTAAATCTCGGCAGTAGTGAACTCGTTAGTATCAATCAGCTAGTCGACATTGTGGAGGAGATCGGCGGCGTAAAACTAAAACGGAGCTATAATCTAAAAGCACCCAAAGGAGTAAATGGTCGTAACAGCGATAACACGCTAATCCAGCAAATTTATAATTGGGAGCCGACGACGAAGCTACGCGAGGGTTTGGAGCGTACCTATCGCTGGATCTATGATCAGATGACAAAAGGGAAGGTTTTACGAGTAGAAGCCGGAGTCCATAGCTGAGTGTGAGGCTCGCCCTGGAGAGCGTGCGTGTAGCTCAATTTGGTGCTAATAATTCGCGGGCAACAGGAGCAGCCAGAACGAACGCTCAAGCTTCGGCGGCTTCACTCGATTTCTTTTGGTAGTCGCCTTTGCTAAAGTATTTTTCGAGCCAAATATAAAGGCAAATGAAGAGGTAGCGACTGCCCATCTCTTTGATTTTGAGCTTGGCGGTGCCGGTACGGCGATTGCGCCAGGTAACTGGAATCACCGTCCAGGTATAACCGCGCACGATTGCTTTTAACGGGATTTCGACGGTCAAATTGAAATGCGGCGAGAGGAACGGACGGCAGCCGTCGATGACTTGCCGCCGGTAGGCTTTAAAGGCATTCGTAATATCGTTAGGTTTGATGCGAAAAAGGGCGCGAATGAATAAGTTAGCGCAGCGATTGATCCAAAGTTTGAGCCAGGGATAATCAATGACGCCGCCACCTTTGACAAAACGACTGCCGAATACGCAGTCATAACCGGAGTTAAGGACTTGCCAGTAACGCACCACGTCACGGCAATCGTCCGATTCATCAGCCATCATGATGACGAGAGCGTCGCCTTTGGCATGGTCGAAACCTAGGACGACGGCGCGGCCGAATCCGTGCGCTTCTAGATTTTGAAGTGGGCGCAAGGTTTCGACCCGTTTCTGCGTTTCCTGTAAAACCTCCCAGGTTTTGTCGGTGCTCCCGTCGTCAATAACGATGATTTCATGAGGAACGTTGTTGAGGCGTAACTCGACGTGCAGATGTTCCACCGTCGCGGCGATGCATCCGGCTTCATCACGCGCTGGAATAACGACGCTAAGGAGCTGGAGGGGCGGTTGCTCTCGCGGTGGGTCAGTCACGGCGCAGAGGATACGTCGAGCCAATGCGGATTGCGTTGCGCGTGGTTGGCAATTTCATCGAGAATGGAGGGAAGGTCACGTTCTGGTCGCCAGTTAAATTGGGCAGTAGTTTGTCGGTTATCCATTACCAGCCATGGAACATCGAAAGAGCGCGGGGTGGGATCCGATTCGACCGAATGTTTTCCGAAACGCTCCGCGCACCAGCTTGTAAGCTGGGCCAGAGAGATGGCGTTAGCGGCGCCGCCTCCGACGTTGAACGTCGTGACTTCCGGTTTCTGAGAGTATTCTATTTGCTGCGCGACAAGCTCGGCCAAATCATTCGGATGAAGCGCGTCCCTAACCTGCCGGCCCGAGCCATCAAACCCGATGTATTTCAGCGGACGCTTTTGCGCGTAAGCATGTATCCAGTAAGAGAAAATGCCTTGCTCTGAAGTGCCAAACTGGCCGGCTCCCGCGATAACGCCACAGCGATTGATCCATAAAGGAAAAGAGAAACTGTATTTGTATTCCAGAGCGAGGCACTCCGACGCCAGCTTGGTGCTGCCGTAGATTGAGATCGGAGGTGAAGTTGAGAATTCTGTCGTCAGTCCGTTAGCAGACGCGCCCTGAACTGGACCGGCGGCTTCATCCCATTCGAAAGCGTGGTTGCCTTTGATTAACGGCAACCCCGCCAGCGCCGGAATAGAGTAGACACGGCTGGTACTCAGGAGAACCAGACCCGCTTTAACGCGCTTGCAATACTCAAGGAGATTTGCCGTTCCGTAGAGGTTATGTTCGATCACCTGCCGCGAGCTGCTGCGATTATCTACTCCGGCGAGCACACTGGGATTGGCCGCGGCATCAATTACCCAATCAACCGCAGGAAGGTTCTCGAAGTCCGAGGCGTTTCGAACATCGCCGTGCTGGACGGTGATTCCTCGTGAGCGCAAGATCGAACGATTCGTCTCGCTTCCGGGCCTGACGAAGTTATCGATTCCGCTAATTTTAAAAGAAGGCTGGTGCTCACGAAACCAGGTTGCGAGCGAACTGCCGACAAAGCCGCAGATTCCGGTAACGAAAAGTTTCATCGCGAGAGGCGACAATGAGGTTCGGTCGCGGACCAAGCAAAATTAATTTTGACCATGGACACGCTGAAGATGACGCTGTTGGGATTGTAGCGAAAGCACGAACGAAAGGGTAGAGCTGTCACAGTGAACGATTTTCTTTTGTCCATTTTACTCGGCGTGGTTGAAGGACTAACGGAATTTTTGCCGGTCAGCTCGACCGCTCATCTCCGTATCGTCGAGGCGCTGCTACATCTCGATCTGCACGATGCTTATTGGAAGATGTACACGATCGTGATCCAACTGGGAGCAATCCTGGCGCTGCCGGTTTATTTTTGGAATCGGATCCTGAAATTTCTTTCGACTTTCCCGCGCGGCGAAAGTGGAAGGCGTAATCTTTTCACGCATCCACTCGGTCTCACCCTCGTCGCTTTTGTTATCACCGCGGTGCCGTCGTTTCTCTTGAAAAAGCAAATCGGACAGAACCTGGAGAATCTTTGGGTGATGGCGTGGGCACTGTTCATCGGCGGCGTCATCATGTGGTTGGTGGACGCGCTGTGTCGCAATCCGCGCACGTTGCGAATGGAAGAAATGTCGCTGCCGCAGGCAGCCTGGATCGGTTTCGCCCAGATTGCGTCGGCCGTTTTCCCGGGAACATCGCGATCGATGTCAACCATCGCGGCCGGTCAATTGGCCGGGCTTTCCCGGAGCGCAGCGCTGGAGTTTTCGTTTTTCCTTTCCATGCCGACGATGGTGGTTGCGACCGGCTACGATTTGCTCAAGACACTGCGCCATGGAAGCGACGAAACAAGACTCGCGCCGCTGGTCATGACCGGCCACAATTGGGTAGTGCTAATGATTGGCGGAATTGTTTCATTTGTGGTGGCATTGGGCGTTGTCGCCTGGTTTATGAACTGGGTGCGGGCGCGTGGGTTCGCGCCCTTTGCGATTTATCGGATTGTTTTGGCGGTGGTATTATTGACGCTCCTGATGCGCGGTTTGATTTGAGAAATGGCTACGACCGACGTTATTCTGCCCGATCTGCAAAGCTGCGTGCTGTGTGAGGATGTCCGGCACGAATTCAATGGCATGCAGACACTGGTGGGCGTGATCAATATAGTGCCCGCCCCGCAGTTGCCTATCACGTGCATGCGACTTTGCATTTGGTCGCGCTGGTGCAGCGGCGCGGGGAAATTCAAGCAGCGCTCGCGCATCATTGGAGTGGATGAGCAGCAGGTCTTGGCGCAGGCGGAGGTGGATTTTGAGTTAAAGGAAATGGAAGGGCACGCCACGAACGTCCATTACTTTGGCGGGGTGCAGTTCCAGCAATTCGGACTGCATCATGTCGAGATTTATCTACAGGACGAATTGCGACTGCGTTTTCCGTTGCCGGTGGTGCGAGTGGTGGCGAAGTAAATCACTAATCATTCGGCAGGGATGCCGAATGTAGCGGGCTGGAGGCCGGCGCTCCCGACACGCAGAAGCAGAAGGGCGCTACGCTCGCCAAAGGAGCAGGATTAAAATAATCAGAAGCACTAATCCACCGCCCGGATAATAACCCCAGCCCGAGCTGTAGGGCCAGGTCGGCAATGCGCCGATTAACAACAGGATCAGAATGATCAAAAGAATGGTACGCATATTTTGTTCAGATACTTCATTATCGCGCCGCGTGTCCAGAATGGTCTTGCGCGCACGGCCGCGGCTCTTATCCTGTGACGCAAGTCCCGAATGCCTCGACCGAGCGCATCGGGACAAAATTTTGCCCAAAAAGTCATGGCCAACACTATCCTGATCGGCGCGCAATGGGGCGATGAAGGAAAGGGGAAAATCATCGATGTCCTTACCGCCGACGCCGACATCGTGGTGCGCAGTCAGGGTGGCAACAATGCCGGCCACACGGTCATTCATCGCGGCAAGAAATACATTTTGCATTTGATTCCTTCGGGGATTTTGCGGCGCGGCAAAGTTTGCGTGATCGGCAACGGCGTTGTGGTCGATCCGGTTGCGCTGGTGAAAGAGATTGAGGGTTTGAAGAAGTTAGGCGTCCGCATTGGTCGCAATCTTCTGGTGAGCGACGCTGCGCATCTGGTTCTGCCGTACCATCGCGCCTTGGATGAACAGCGTGAGCTGCGGAAAGGGGTGGCGAAAATCGGTACGACGAAACGAGGGATTGGTCCAGCCTACGGCGACAAGGCGGCGCGCACTGGTTTGCGGGTTTCCGATCTGATGCAGCCCATGCTCTTTTCAAAAAAACTCGAAGCGAAAATGCGCGAGAACAACGCGATCCTGCGCGCGCTGGGGGCGAAGCCGAATGATTTTCGCGAAGTGAACCAGCAATATCTGGCGGCGGGCGCGGCGCTATCGCCGTTTGCCGCGAACACGGTGGTTTATTTGCATCGGGCCTTGCAGAGCGGGCGCGAGATTTTGTTTGAGGGCGCGCAGGGAACTTTTCTCGATATCGATCACGGGACCTACCCGTACGTGACATCATCGAATACCACCGCCGGTGGCGCGTGTACCGGCTCGGGCGTTCCCCCGCATCGAATGGATCGGGTGGTCGGGGTGATGAAAGCGTACACGACGCGGGTGGGCGAAGGCCCGTTGCCGACGGAAGACGCGGGCTTTGCGGAAAGATTGCACGATATGGGCCGCGAATTCGGGGCGACAACCGGGCGAGCGCGGCGCTGCGGCTGGTTCGATGCCGTGGCAACGCATTACGCTACCATGATCAATGGGATTGACGAACTCGCCATCACCAACCTCGACGGTCTCGATGAAGTGAATCCGATCTCGATTTGTGTTGGCTATCGTTTGAACGGCAGGCGTCTCGATGTTCCACCCTGCGATTCCGCGCAATGGAACAATTGCGAGCCGATTTATGAGGCCATGCCGGGCTGGTCTGAATCGACGAGATCGGCCCGGAAATTCGCCGATCTGCCGAAGCGAGCACGCGATTACCTGAAACGAATCTCGGCATTAACGGGCGCGAAACTAACAATCGTTAGTGTTGGGCCGACGCGCGCGGAAACGATTATGCTTTGAGGATGGCGGCGCCAAAAATCATTCCGCGACACATCGCCATCATCATGGATGGGAACGGTCGCTGGGCCAGGCAGCGTGGTTTACCGCGGATCAAGGGCCACGAGAAAGGGGCGGACGCGGTGCGTGAATGTGTGGAAGGCTGCGGCGAATTGAAGGTGGCGTACCTTACGCTCTACGCCTTCTCCGCGGAAAACTGGCAGCGGCCGAAAAGCGAAGTCTTCGCGTTGATGCGGTTACTCGAGAAATTTTTAAAGGATAAAACACCGGAGCTGATCGAGAAGAATGTGCGGCTACAGGCAATCGGACGGCTGACCGATTTACCGGACAACTGCCAGAAACGATTGCACGAGTCGATCAAACGCACCGCCTCAAACACTGGGCTTACCCTCATTCTCGCGCTCAGTTACGGTGGCCGCGATGAGATCATCGATGGAATTCGCAGTTTGCTGCGCGAAGTCGAAGCCGGTCACATCGATCGAGCGATGATTAACCCAGAGATGTTCAGCAAACATCTTTATACCCGGTATTATCCTGATCCCGACCTGCTGATTCGCACCTCTGGTGAGATGCGGATTTCCAATTTCTTGCTCTGGCAGCTTTCTTATACCGAGATGTATGTGACGCCAAAGCTGTGGCCGGATTTCACGAGGAAAGATTTGTTTGCGGCGGTTGACGATTTCGCGAAAAGGCAACGCCGTTACGGCACGGTCTGACGCTGTAGACGCGGTCGTGGGCCGCGGCAATCTGTAGCGGCGGTTCTACAGCTGCGGCCGGCGACCGCGGCTACAGAAGATTCTCGGTGACGGAATCGGCTAGCAATTTACCGGCGTGAGTCAGAGCGACGCGATTTGCCCGGCGCGCGAGCAATCCATCGCTAATCAATTCCTCTGCCTGATTTTGATCGATCGTATCGACGACAATTCCCTCGCGCGTCCGCAAACCGAGTGCGATGTGCTCGGTGCGTTTCATCGCTGGTGTTAATTTTTCGATCGACGTGATCGGTGATTCATTGGCGAACAGGCGCCGGGCGTATTCATTATGATCGGCGATGTTCTGCCAGCGCTCGAATCCGCGCGTCGAAAACGCACTCGGACCGATCCCGATATAGTCCGCGCCGCGCCAGTACGCCCGATTGTGCTCGGAGCGAAATCCTGGACGCGCATAATTTGAAATCTCGTAATGCTCGTAGCCAGCCCTCTCGAGCGTCGTCATCCCCAACTCAAGAAAGCGCGCTTCCGTTTCATCGTTAACAGCGAATTCGCCACGTGCGAATCGTGCGAGAAACTCGGTGTCCTCTTCGTAGGTGAGGCAGTAGGTAGAAATATGTTCGGGCTGGAGCGTGATCGTTTTCTGCAATGAATTGCGCCATTGCGTTTCCGTTTGCCCGGGTAACGCAAACATCAAGTCGATGCTGATGTTGGAAAATCCAGCGCTGCGAAAAACATGAAACGACTCTTCCGCCTGAGTCGCGTCATGCTCGCGGCCCAGCAAATTCAAAAGCTGGTTGTCCCAACTTTGTACGCCGAGGCTGATACGATTGATACCGCCGTCGCGTAGCGCCGCCGCTTTCTTTGCCGAGACGCTCCCAGGGTTTGCCTCAATGCTCCATTCGGGCAATGCGCCGAGATCGAAAATTTCGTGAAATAGCTCGAGCAAGTTCTTCAGCTGAGCCGTACTGAGAACGGTCGGTGTGCCGCCGCCAAAGAATATTGTTTCCAGCGCCAGGGGAAATTTTTTCGCGACTCGCTCTGCTTCGCAGACGAGCGCCTCACAAAAGCGTGCGACCTCCGCCGCGTTCCCGCGCGTCTTGTAAAAAGCACAGTAAGGACAAATGCGCGCGCAAAATGGAAAATGAACGTAAAGATGCCGGATCACGTTTGAGGTGTGCGTCTCATTTTCGTTCATAGAATCGTAAATCTTCCCGTGCTCCCACAGTTACATCTCGCGGATCGGATCGAGCTGAGCAACCTTTGCCTGTGAACGAGTTCGAATTGCTGAAACCGGTTTCGCGTTCGTTTTATATTTCGATTCGCTTATTGCCACGCGCGCTGCGTGAACCAGTCGCGCTGGCTTATCTACTGGCGCGAACGAGCGACACTATTGCCGACAGCAGTGCCGTTGATGTTGAAAAACGAATCGAATTGCTGGATCGCCTCGCGGCGGGAATTGCCGGGAAAGATGAAGCGATCGGAAGGGAACTTCGGGCGGTGCTCGCTTTGCCGCGGGATTCCTCGGTCCGAGCCGGACTGGCGGATTCCGCCTCCGCCGGGCAGCCGGGTGACGAGTCGCCCGGGATGACGCAGGGGGAAAGGACGCTGCTGGAGTCAGCGGAGGCGATTTTGCGAGCGCTGGAAAATCTTTCGCCCGAAGATCAGCGCGATGTTCGCGAATTGCTCGCGATCATCACGCGTGGTCAGCGAAGGGATTTGACGCGATGGAGTGGAGGACCCGCTGCGCTGGCTAATGCGGAGGAATTGCGCGAGTACACCTATTTGGTTGCCGGTTGCGTTGGCGAATTTTGGACGCGCGTTTGTTTTCGCAAAGTGCAGAGTTTCACAGCACGCGACGAAGCGGACATGCTCGAGCTGGGAACGAATTATGGCCGCGGTTTGCAGTTGGTAAATATTTTGCGCGACGCGGGCAACGACTTGCGTGCCGGTCGCTGTTATTTTCCGGAGGACGAATTGCGTGCCGCCAATCTTTCGGCGTCCGATTTACTGAACGGGCTGGCTGATTTTCTGCCAATTTATTTGCGCTGGATCGCGGAAGCGCGCGCTGGGTTGGACGCGGGCCTGGAGTATTCCATCGCGATCAATCCAGCGCGGGTGCGGGTGGCCACGGTCCTGCCGGCAATGATCGGAGTACGCACGCTCTCCCTGCTCGAGCAGAGCGGATTGGAAGCTCTGCGGACACGGGTGCAAGTTCCGCGCAGTGAAGTGCGCGGCATGATCGCGTCGACCACGATCACGCTTGCGAGCCAAAGCCGGCTGCGAAGGGCGCGAGCAAAACTGTAGCGGCGGCGCCACATTTGAATTAACGAATCAACGCTTCAGTCCTGACTCGACAGAGTCTCGCCCTACCGATTCACGAGCCGCGACGATTGTTGGTAGGGCGACGCTCTGCGGAGCCACAAACGCGGGAGACCTTCAGAGAAAATAATTTCGCTGTTTTTCGCTGATCGGCCGGTCGAGTTTTTCCAGCACCGCCATCATGTCTTCCCAGACTTTCCGTTTCTCAGCGGGCGATTGGTTCCGCAGCAAATACGACGGGTGATAGGTGATCATGAGGGGTGTGTCGTGATAGGAATGCCATTTGCCACGTAACTCACGCATTACCCCACGCGCTCCGAGCAAACCTTCCACCGCGGTTGCGCCCAGCGCGACCATCACGCGCGGTTGAATGATTTCGATTTGCTCAATCAGATAGCCGATGCAGGTCTGCATTTCCTGGGGTGTCGGTGGACGATTGCCGGGCACGCCTTTTGGCATGTCGGGACGGCATTTTAGAATATTTGCGATGTAAACCTCGTCGCGGCTAAGGCCCATCGTCTCGATGATGCGCGTGAGCAATTGACCGGCCCGGCCCACGAAGGGCTCACCGCGTGCATCTTCATCCGCGCCCGGTGCTTCACCGACGAACATCAACTCCGCATCCGGATTACCGACACCGAAGACAGTTTGGGTGCGGCTGCGCGCGAGGTGGGCACACTTCGTGCAAACGCAGACCCGATCGCGCACCTGCCCAAGCAAAGCGGCTTTGGCCGCGATATCGGGGACGTGGTGGTTGGGTCGCGATTCCAGCAATCGGTTAAGCGTCGCGCGGGAAACGCGGAACGTTTTCTCCTGGGAATCGCGAATTTCTTTGAGCGCTTCCAGAGCGAGGGAAAGCGCGGGTTGAAGCACGGTTGATGATGTCACCTTTGCGCACGCGATCAAATCCTTTGATGATGAAGCGTGAGCAGGCGGCTAAATGATTACAATTACGAGCTGCCGCGCGAATTGATCGCGCAACATCCACTGCCGCGTCGGGAGGATTCGCGCATGATGGTATTGCATCGCGACCGGAAGAAAATCGAACATGCGCATTTCGTTGACCTCAAAAAATTTCTGCGTGATGACGATGTGCTCGTTTTGAATAACTCACGCGTTCTACCGGCACGACATTTTTCGGATGACGGGAAATTCGAATTTCTTTGTTTGGAAAAAATTGCGCCTTGTCGTTGGAAAGCGTTGGTAAAGCCGAGCCGCAAATTTGGTAAAGACACGGTCACTTTTATTCAAGGTGTGCGTGCGGAAGCGGGCGAAATTTCTGCCGATGGCTCGCGGGAAATCGTGATGTCTGACGACATCGATCTTCAACACGGCGGTGCGATGCCTCTACCGCCGTATATCAAGCGGTCGGCGGTCGTAGACCGCCGCTTTAACGCAGAGGATGAAGCGCGTTATCAAACGGTGTTCGCGAAATACGAGGGATCACTTGCGGCGCCGACGGCCGGGCTGCATTTCACACCGCAAATTCTGGGCACTCTTCCGCACGTTTTCATCACGCTTCATGTCGGGACGGCAACTTTTCGTCCGGTCAAAGTGGAAGACATCACTCAACATCAAATGCATCCCGAGCGATTTTCGATTTCGCCGGCCTCTGCAGAGGCAATTGCGACCGCCGGGCGCATCGTGGCCGTTGGAACAACAACCGTTCGTGTCTTGGAATCGGTCAAGCGCCGTTTTGGAAAAATTCAAGCGAGCCAAGGCGAGACGAATATTTTTGTTTATCCGCCGTTCCAGTTTCGAGTGGTCGATGTTTTGCTGACAAATTTTCATCTGCCGCGGTCGACCCTGCTCATGCTGGTAAGCGCATTTGCCGATCGCGAATTTATCCTGCGTGCTTATGAGGAAGCGGTGCGAGGACGGTATCGATTTTTCAGCTACGGCGATTGCATGCTGATTTTGTAGCCGTCGCACCGGCATCCCTGCCCGATGGGACATGGGCAGCAAGTCGATGCTACGCCTGAACCTGCGCGGTCATCGGCTTGGAGGGACGTGCTTCCGCACCTCCAGGACGAGAAGAATCTCGTCCCTCCGCAGAAGTCATCTACCTCAGGAATAAGCGCATATCACAAAATCCAGTTTGAACGTCCATTGTCCGATTGCGGGGTCCCTCACCCCGAAGGCATTCGGGGTTCGGGATGACAGACGTTGCAGAGCGCTGGCCGCGGCCAGCGTCGTAGAAGAATTCTTCTGCGACGGAATTGTCGAAATCTTAAAGGTAGCTCATCGGGATCCCTCGACCCGTTCGACTTCGCTCAGGGCTGGCTTTCGCTCGGGATGACCGGTTATAAGGTGACCACTCAATATGCCGTCGCCCGAAAAACCAAAAGGGGAACTGGTTATTCGCACCATCGCAATGCCGGCAGATACAAACCCCAATGGCGACATTTTTGGCGGATGGTTGATGTCGCAGATGGATCTTGGCAGCGGCATTCTCGCTTCGAAAACAGCGAAAGCGCGCGTCGTTACCGTCGCGATGGAAGGCTTGTCATTTCTTCAACCGGTTGGAGTAGGGGACACGGTCACGTGTTATGCCTGGGTGGAAAAAATCGGGCGCACATCCATGACAATCCCGGTGGAAGTTTGGGTCGAACGCTTCCGGGAACATGGCCGGCAAATCCTGGTGACGCGCGGCGTTTTCGTTTACGTCGCGGTCGATGATGCCGGCCGACCAATTCCGGTGCAACGGGATGCCGGCTAGTTTTCCGAGGTGGCTGGTTCCGCGCTCGCGCTAACGGATTCCGGGCCGGTACTAGTCGCGATTGTCGGTTCGCTTTCCATGCGCGGCGGCTGAATTTTCGGCGAACGGGAAAGCTTTCGTTGTAACTTCATCCGGTTGTAACTGGAGTGCCTAATATAACGGGCATATGCCGCCTGATGGCGTCCGTTGGATGTAAGGTAGGAGCAACCCCCATCAGCCAGCGCGATTAGGGCGACGAACAAAAAGAGGGGGATTTTTTTCACGATGCCTTCGCCAGTTGCGGCGTGGGATGAACGGTTGCGATTTGCCCAATCCGCAACATCTCGGAAACCACGAGATAGATTTTCAATTCACAAACTGCGTTCTGGCGAAACAGCTCGTTAATAGTGAAGCGGCGATCAAAGCTGTAGTTCCAAA
>WNGE01004871.1_pt1 | contig 15368 bp, 8 predicted proteins | sample 5400651 | NCBI WGS metagenome assembly WNGE01 (sample SAMN13153370, study PRJNA577476) | soil metagenome | isolation source: 60 cm soil or saprolite under grassland replicate 2 | place: USA:California | collected 2016-06-15 | reverse complement strand
TCCCTGGGCCCGATGCCGGTCAAGGGGTTGGAGGCGCCCCTCGAGGTGTGCGAGATCGTGGGGGGGGGCGCGGCGCGGTCACGGCTCCAGGCCTCGGCCCGCCGTGGTCTCTCGCGCTTCGTGGGGCGGACGCCCGAGCTGGATCAGCTCCGCGAGGCGCTCGAGCGCGCCGCGGCCGGCCGGGGCCAGGTGGTGGCGGTGGTGGGAGAGCCCGGGGTGGGCAAATCACGACTCTTCCACGAGATCATCAGCGCCATGCCGCCCACGGGGTGGCGGGTGCTCGAGTGCCGGTCCGTCTCCTACGGCAAGTCGACGCCGAATCTGCCCGTCGCCGATCTCCTCAAGGGCTATTTCCAGATCGAGGGGCGCGACACGGCGAGGCAGATTCGCGACAAGGTCACGGGGAGGCTTCTCGCCCTCGATCCCGGGCGCGACGCGACGCTGGCCCCCCTCCTCGCCCTCCTCGACGTTCCGGTGGACGAGGCGCGATGGCAAGGCCTCGATCCGTCGCAGCGACGGCAGCGCACCCTCGATGCGGTCAAGGCACTCTTGCTGCGCGAGAGCCAGGTGCAGCCCGTGCTCCTCGCCTTCGAGGATCTGCAGTGGATGGACAGTGAGACGCAGGCGCTCCTCGACAGCCTCGTGGAAAGCCTGCCCCTGGCCCGCATCGCACTCCTCGTTAACTATCGGCCCGAGTACACGCACGGCTGGGGCAGCAAGACCTACTACGCCCGTATCCGGCTCAACACCCTGCAGGCCGACGGCTCCGCCGAGCTGCTCGACGCGCTCTTGGGCGATGATCCCGGCCTCGAGCCACTGAAACAGCTGCTCGCGGGGCGGACGGGCGGCAATCCCTTCTTTCTCGAGGAGAGCGTGCGCACGCTCGTGGAGACGGGCGCGCTCGTGGGCGAGCCCGGCGACTACGAGGCCCCGGGCGCGCTCGATTCGATTCAGGTGCCGGCGACGGTGCAGGCCATACTGGCCGCCCGCATCGACCGGCTGCCCCTGACCGAGAAGCGGCTCCTGCAATCGGCCTCGGTCATCGGCAAGGACGTGCCGCTCGCCCTGCTCCAGGCGCTCGAGGAGGTCCCCGAAGAGGAGCTGCGCAGCGGGCTCGCGCGGCTGCAGGCGGCGGAGTTCGTGTACGAGACGAGCCTCTTTCCCGATCTCGAGTACACCTTCAAGCACGCCCTGACCCACGAGGTCGCCTACGGCGCCCTCCTCTACGAGCATCGGAAGACCCTCCACGCGCGGCTCGTCTCGGTCATCGAGCGCATGACGCCGGGGCGGCTCGCCGAGCAGATCGACCGGCTCGCCTATCACGCCCTCCAGGGAGGGCTCTGGGAGAAGGCCGTGCTCCTCTTCCGCAAGGCGGGCGCCAAGGCGGCGGGGCGCAGCGCGTACCGCGAAGCCGTGACGTGCTTCGAGCAGGCCTTGGGCGCCCTCGGCTATCTCCCTGCGGGTCGCGAGCGGAGTGAGCTGGCCGTGGACCTCCGCTTCGATCTCCACAACGCCCTCATCCCCTTGGGCGACGTGGGGCGTATGGCGGACATGCTCAACGAGGCCGAGCGCGAAGCCGAGCTGCTTCAGGACCAGCGCCGGCTCGGCCAGGCGTCGGCGTACATGACCCAGTGCTACTGGTGGACCGGCCAGCCCGCGCGAGCCGTGGAGTCGGGACAGCGCGCCATCACCATCGCGCAGGCGCTCGGGGACCATGCCCTCGAAGGACTGGCCACCCAGCGGCTCGGCCAGGCCTATGCGAGTCTCGGCGAGTACCGGCGCGCCGTCGAAGCGTTCAGCCGGCACCTCGCCCGGGTCGAGGCCGAGGGGTCGCACAGACGCTCGGGGTCAGCGAAGCTCCGCTCGGCCGTCACCCGCGCGTGGATGGCGTGGTGCCTCGCCTATCTCGGGGATTTCGCCGAGAGCGATGCGCACGCCGAGGAGGCGGTGCGGCTGGCCGAGGCGGGCCAGCACGATTTGAGCCTGGCCATGACTTACTCGGGAGCGGGGCGGCCCTATCTGATACGGGGCGATTTCCCCACCGCCATCTCCTGGCTCAACCGGAGCGTGGAGATCTGCCGCCGCTCCAACTTCGCGCCGCTCTTCCTCCTCGTGGCCTGTGACCTGGGCCAGGCCTATATGCTGTCGGGCCGCGTGCCCGAGGCCGTGGCCCTCCTGGAAGAGGCCACCGCGCAATCGGGCACGCTCCGGCTCATGCCCACCCACGCCTGGAACGTGACCATGCTCGCCGAGTCGTACCTCCTGGCTGGTCGGCTTGACGATGCCACGCGAGAGATCGAGCGGGGACTCGGCATGGCCCGGGCCAACAAGCAGAGGTGGCTCGAGGCGGAGGCATTCCGGATCCAGAGCGAGGTGCGGGCCCAGACCGTCCCCGCCGACCTGGCGGGGGCGCTCGCCGACGGCGAGCGGGCGGTGAGCATAGCCGGCGAGATGGGGCTCCGCCCGCTCCTCGGCCGATGCCACCTCGCCTTGGCCCGGCTGGGCCGGCGGGCGGGAGACGCCGGGGCGTGGGAGCACCTCGAGCGCGCCACCGCCCTGTTCGGCGAGATGGAGATGCGCTTCTGGTCGGAGCAGGCGGCGGCCGAGAAACAGGCATTCGGGGGGACCTCCAAGGCCTGAGTCAGCGGCCTGCCCTTGTGGGATAATCGGCTGTGATCTGGCGCGGGTCGCTCTTCCGCAAATACGCCGTCCTCTTCGTCGTCCTCGTGAGCGGCGCCCTGTTCACCAGCGGCGCCCTCGAAATCTACTTCTCCTACCAGGAGAACAAGGAAGCGCTGGTCGCCCTCCAGCACGAGAAGGCCCTGGGGGCCGCCGCGAGCATCGAGCACTTCGTCAAGGAGGTCGAGCGCCAGATCGGCTGGACCACCCAGCCTTCCATCGTGGCGCCCGCCGCCGCCATGGAGCAGCGCCGCGCCGACTATTTCCGGCTGCTTCGACAGGTGCCCGCCATCACCGAGGTGAGCTATCTCGACCCGGAGGGACGCGAGCAGCTCCGGGTGTCCCGGCTGGCCATGGACGTGGTGGGGAGCGGGACATCGTTCGCCAACGATCCGCGCTTCCGCGATCCCAAGGCGGGCAAGACGTACTTCAGCCTCGTCTACTTCCGCAAGGAATCGGAGCCCTACATCACCATCGCGCTGGCGGGCGGCCGCACCTCCGGGGTGACGGTGGCCGAAGTGAATCTGAAGTTCATCTGGGACGTGGTGTCGCAGATCAAGATCGGCAAGGCGGGCCACGCCTACGTGGTCGACTCCCACGGCCAGCTGATCGCGCACCCTGACATCAGCCTCGTCCTCAAAAAGACGGATCTCTCGTCGCTGGACCAGGTCAAGGCCGCGCTCGCGGTGGCCGCCCAGGGCGCGGGCATGCCGAGCATCGCGCGCGACCTCGACGGGCGCCAGGTGCTCTCGGCCTCCGCGCCCATCTCTCCCCTCGGCTGGGCCGTGCTCATCGAGCAGCCGCTCCTCGAGGCCTTCGAGCCCATACGCTGGTCGATCTTCCGCACCGTCGGCCTCGCCCTCTTCGGCGTTCTCCTCTCCGTCCTCGCCAGCCTCCTCCTCGCCCGGCGCATGGTGCGGCCGATCCGCGCCCTCACAGAAGGAGCGGGGCGCATCGGGGCGGGCGATCTCGGCCACCGGCTCGAGGTCCACACGGGCGACGAGATCGAGACGCTCGCCGAGCAGTTCAACCGGATGACCGCCCAGCTGCGCGAGTCCTACTCCAACCTCGAGCAGAAGGTCGAGGAGCGGACCCGAGAGCTCTCCGAGGCCCTCGAGCAGCAGACGGCGACGAGCGAGATTCTCCGGGTCATCTCCGGCTCCCCGAACGATCTCGCTCCCGTATTCGACGCGCTCCTCGAGAGCGCGTCGAGACTCTGCGACGCCAGCCTGGGGATCCTCTTCCTCTTCGACGGCGGGGTGTTCAATGTGGTCGCGCAGCGGGGCGCCACCCATGCCTTCGCAGAGGCGATGCAGACACCCCGGCGACCCGGGCCGCACACCGGGCTCGGGCGCATCCTCAGCGAAAAGGGGCCCGTGCAGATCGAGGACCTCAAGGCGGACATCGCGTACCAAGAGCGTGACCCGCTGCGCATGCTGACCGTGGACAAGGGCGGCATGCGAACGTGGCTCGGCGTCCCCATGCTGAAAGAGGGCGAGGTGGTGGGCGCCTTCGTCATCTACCGCCGCGAGGTGCGCCGCTTCAGCGACAAGCAGACCGATCTCCTCATGACCTTCGCCAGTCAGGCCGTCATCGCCATCGAGAACGTGCGTCTGTTCAAGGAGCTGGACGTCCGCAACCGCGACCTCACGGAGACTCTCGAGCAGCAGACGGCCACCGCGGAGATCCTGCGGGTCATCTCGAGCTCGCAGACCGACGTGCAGCCGGTGTTCGAGACCATCGCGGAGAACTCGCTGCGACTCTGCGAGGCCACCTTCAGCACCGTCTTCCGCTTCGACGGCCAGCTCGTTCATCTGGAGGCGCTTCGCAATATCTCGCCCGAAGGGGCGGCGGCCATTCGCGCGGCCTTCCCCATGCCCTTGACCCGCGCCGGCGCCTCCGCCCGGGCCATCATGACCCGGAGCATCGTCCACATCGCCGACGTGCGGGAGGATGCAGACTATGCCCTCCAGGGCTTGGCCCAGGTCGCCGCCTTCCGGAGCATCCTCTCCGTGCCCATGCTGCGGGACGGGCTGCCCATCGGCACCATCACGGTGGCGGCGGAGCGGACGGTGCCGTTTCCCGAGAAGCAGGTCGCTCTCCTCAAGACCTTCGCCGACCAGGCGGTGATCGCCGTGGAAAACGTGAGGCTGTTCACGGAGATCCAGGAGAAGACCCAGCAGCTCGAGATCGCCAACCGGCACAAATCGGAATTCCTCGCCAACATGTCCCACGAGCTGCGCACGCCGCTGAACGCGGTCATCGGCTTCTCGGAAGTGCTCCTCGAGCGGATGTTCGGCGAGGTGAACGAGAAGCAGGACGAGTACCTTCAGGACATTCTCTCGTCGGGCAAGCATCTCTTGTCGCTCATCAACGACATCCTCGACCTGTCGAAGATCGAGGCGGGCCGCATGGAGCTGGAGGCGCTGCCCTTCGATCTCCCCGCGGCCTTCGACAACGCCCTCACCCTCATCAGGGAGCGCGCGTCGCGCAACAGCATCGGGCTCGGCGTCAACGTCGACCCGCGCATCGGGGAAGTGGTGGCGGACGAGCGCAAGGTGAAGCAGGTGCTGCTGAACCTTCTGTCCAACGCGGTCAAGTTCACCCCGGAGGGAGGCACCATTACGATGAGCGCGGTCTTGAACGACGGCAGGGTCGAGATCTCGGTGGCCGATACCGGCATCGGGATCGCGCCCGAGGATCAGGCCGCGGTGTTCGAGGAGTTTCGCCAGGTCGGCACGGACTACGCGCGCAAGCGCGAGGGGACGGGGCTCGGCCTCGCCCTCGCGCGCAGGCTCGTCGAGCTCCACGGGGGGACGCTGACCCTCCAGAGCGAGCCCGGCAAGGGGTCGACCTTCACCTTCACCATCCCGGTGCGTGCCCATGGCCGGTGAGCTGATCCTCATCGTCGAAGACAACGAGAAGAACCGACGGCTCGTGCGCGACGTGCTCCAGTTCAAGGGCTATCAGACCATCGAGACGGAGACGGGCGAGGAGGGAGTCGAGCTCGCGCGCTCGCGCCATCCCGCCCTCGTCCTCATGGACATACAGCTGCCCGGGATCGACGGCATCGCCGCCCTCAAACGGCTCAGGGAAGACCCGGCCACCCGCGCCATCCGGGTCATGGCCGTGACCGCCTCGGCCATGACCCAGGACAGGCAGAACATTCTCGACGCGGGCTTCGATGGCTATCAGAGCAAGCCCATCAACGTGAAGGCCTTCCTCGAGGCCGTTCAGGAGATGCTCGCCCGGTCATGAACGATCCCGCTCGAATCCTGGTGGTGGACGACACGGCGCACAACGTGAAGCTTCTCGCCGACGTGCTCGGCGCGCGCGGCTATGCCGTGAGCACGGCCTCCTCGGGCAAGGAAGCGCTCGACAAGGTGGCGACGGACGGGCCGGATCTCGTCCTCCTCGACGTCGTCATGCCGGAGATGTCCGGCTACGAGGTGTGCAAGGCCCTCCGCGCCGATCCGGCGACGGAGCGGCTCCCCGTGGTCATGGTCACGGCCCTCGATCCGTCGCAGGAGCGGGTCAAGGGAATCGAGGCGGGCGCCGACGACTTCCTGACCAAGCCCATCAACCAGCCGGAGTTGCTCGCCCGCGTCCGCTCGCTGCTGCGGGTCAAGCAGCTCTGGGACGAGCTGGCCGAGCTCAACCGGACTCTCGAGGAGCGCGTGCAGTCTCAGGTCGCCCAGCTCGAGCGATTGGGTCGGCTCAAGCGCTTCTTCTCCCCCCAGCTCGCGGAAGCGATCGTCACGGGTGGGGCCGAGGATCCCCTCAAGAGCCACCGCCGCGACATCACCGTGGTCTTCCTCGACCTGCGCGGCTTCACGGCCTTCGCGGAGACGTCGGAGCCCGAGGAGGTCATGGGGGTGCTGCGCGAGTACCACGCCGAGATGGGCAAGCTCATCCTGGAGTGGGAGGGGACGCTCGAGCGCTTCACCGGGGACGGCATGATGATCTTCTTCAACGATCCGGTTCCCGTGCCCGATCCCGCGGAGCGGGCGGTGCGCATGGCCGCGGCCATGCGCGATCGCGTGGCCGAGCTGGCGGTGAGCTGGAAGAAGACCGGCTTCGAGCTCGATTTCGGCATCGGCATCGCCCATGGCTACGCGACGCTCGGGGCCATCGGATTCGAGGGGCGACTCGACTATGGCGCCATCGGCACCGTGACCAATCTGGCCGCCCGTCTCTGCGCGGAGGCCCAGCCGGGCCAGGTCCTGCTCGCCCAGCGCGTGATGATCGCGGTGGAGTCACTCATCGAAGCCGAGCCCGTGGGCGACGTCTCGCTCAAAGGACTGAGCCGCCCCGTCAAGGTCTTCAACCTGGTTCGCCTCACCGCCTCCCGCTAGCCGCCGCCCCCTCCTGCCCCCCAGGCTGCATCGCCGGGCTCGAGCGCGCCGGAACCTAGAGCCGAGCCGGGGGTCCGCAGCGGAGGAACTCGCCCCGCCCCGGCTCGACCTGGAGCTTGCCCTCCTCCACCACCACCTCGCCCCGCGACATCACCACGGCCGGCCAGCCCCGCACCTGCAGGCCCTCGTAGGGTGTGTAATCGCAGTTGTGATGGAGCAGGTCGTTGGTGATCACTACTTCCCGATCCTTGTCCCAGATCACCAGGTCCGCGTCGGTACCGACGGCGATGGTGCCCTTGCGAGGGTAGAGCCCGTAGAGCCTGGCCGCGTTGGTGGCCGTGAGGGCCACGAACGTGGTCACGTCGATTCGGCCCTTGCTGACGCCTTCCGAGAAGAGGAGGGGGAGGCGCGTCTCGACGCCGGGCACGCCGTTGGGAACCTTGGTGAACGATGCGCTCGTGCCGTGACGCTTCTTGCCCATGGGATCGTCGAAGCGGAACGCCGCGTGGTCCGAGGACACGACCTGGAAGACGCCGCCCGCCAGCCCGCGCCACACCGCCTGCTGGCTCGCCACGTCGCGCGGCGGGGGGCTGCAGATGAACTTCGCGCCGTCGAACCCCGGAGCGTTCAGGTGGTCGGCGGTGAGGACCAGGTACTGCGGGCACGTCTCGGCGTAGATCCGGAGACCTCGCCCCTGGGCCCAGCGGATCTGCTCCACCGTTTCCGCGCTGGAGACGTGGACGAGCAGGATGGGAACATCCACGATTTCCGACATGGTGATGGCGCGGTGGGTACCCTCGCGCTCGACGGCTTGGGGTCGGGACAGCGCGTGGAAGTACGGGGCGGTCTTGCCGTGCTTCTCGAGCTCGGCAGTGAGCCAGGCGATGCAGTCGGAATTCTCCGCGTGCACCATGACCATGGCGCCTTCGCGCCGGGCGAGGGCGAGGACGGAGATGACCTGTCGATCGTTGAGCTTGAGTGTCTCGTACGTCATGTAGATCTTGAACGAGGTGTAGCCCTCGCGGATCAGGCCTGGCAGGTCGTCGCGCAGCACCGCCTCGGTGGGATCCGAGATGATGAGGTGAAAGGCGTAGTCGATGACGGGCTTGCCGGCGGCGCGACGATGATAGTCCTCGACCGCCGCGCGCGCGGTCTGGCCCTGGAGCTGACAGGCGAAGGGCACCACGGTGGTGGTGCCGCCGTGCGCCGCCGATATGGGACCGGAGAGGAAGTCGTCGGCGAGGGTGACGGAGTCTCGCATCGGCTGGTCGAAGTGGCAGTGCGTGTCGATGCCGCCGGGGAGCACGTAACGGCCGGCGGCGTCGATGTCCCGGCGGGCCGGGCCGAGGCCGCGCCCCAGGGTGGTGATGCCGCCGCCCACGCTGCCGATATCGGCCGGGAAGACGTCGGCCGCGGTGGCGACCAGGGCGTTCCGGATGACTGTGTCGAACTCTGCCATGGGGCACTCCTTTCTCTGTGACCGGCGTTCACCGGCGTTCGGCAATGGCGGCAAGGCGCGGACCAGCGACGGGATTCGCGTGGAGCATAAGCTATTCCTCGAGTGCGCGGCTTTCCGGCTGCCCCAGCGCGCCTGATGGCGCACTTGCGCGGGAGTGGGCCCAGCCGCTAGACTCGGCCGTCATGGCCGATTCGCCGGGCGATCTCCTTCCCGGACCGCGCGTCCTCCTCGGTCCCGGGCCCACCATGGCCGACCCCCGCGTGCTGCGCGCCATGGCCACCCCACTTCTGGGCCAGTTCGACCCGGAGTTCACCGCGGTGATGAACGAGGTGATGGAGCTTTCCCGCGTGGTCTTCCAGACGCGGAACGAGCGCGCCTTTCCCGTGCCGGGAACCGGCCGCGCCGGGCTCGAGGCGGCCATGGTCTCGCTGCTCGAGCCGGGCGACCGGGTGGTGGCCGGGGAGTGCGGCCGCTTCGGCCTCCTCATGATCGAAATCGCCGAGCGTTGCGGCGCCGACGTCGTGCCCGTGCACGCGGAGTGGGGGCGGATCATCGAGCCCGACGCCATCGCGCGCGCCCTCGCAGGCGGCCGGACGCGGATGGTGGCGATGGTCCACGGCGAGACGTCGACGGGTGTGCTGCAGCCCTTGGTAGAGATCGGACGACTCGCGCGCTCCCACGACGCGCTGCTCATGGCGGACGCGGTGGTCACGCTGGGCGGCTCCGAGGTGGCGACGGACCTGTGGGGCGTGGACGTGATGGTGGCGGGAACCCAGAAGTGTCTCTCCTGTCCGTCGGGACTGGCGCCCATCACGTACAACGCCCGCGCGGAAGCGGCACTGGAGAAGCGGGCGAGCCGCATCCGCAGCAACTACCTCGATCTCCTCCAGCTCCAGCGTTACTGGAGCCCGGCGCGCTACAACCATCACACGGCGCCCACCTCCATGGTGTTCGGCCTGCGCGAAGCGCTCCGCGCCGTCGTCGTCGAGGGCCTGGACGCGCGCTTCGAGCGTCACCGGCTCCATGGCGCCGCCCTTCGCGCCGGCCTCGCCGCCATGGGGCTATCGCTCTTCGGCTCGGAATCGGGCGAGCGGCGGCTGCCTTTCATCACCCCGGTCATCGTCCCCGCGGGAGTGGACGAGCTCGCCGTGCGCCGGCGCCTCGTCGAGGAGTTCGGCATCGAGATCGGCGCAGCCTTTGGCCAGCTCCAAGGCAAGATCTGGCGCATCGGCACCATGGGCTATTCCGCGCGCAGGCAGAACGTGCTGCTCTGCCTCACCGCGCTCGAATGCGTGCTGAGAGCCGAGGGCTTCGACTCGTCACCCAGCGCGGGGGTGGAGGCGGGGCGCGCTTTCTACGCGAAGGCCGGCGTCACCGACGGCCAGATGGGCGACAATCTCGGCGCCCGCGGCATCGGTTCGACCTAATCAATTCCCCTCTCCCCCGCCTCGGGGGAGAGGGCAGGGTGAGGGGGCGGTTCGCGGCCCGCACACAGCACCACCCTCACCCCGGCCCTCTCCCTGGAAGGGAGAGGGAGTGGAGGAGGCAAGTCATTTCCAGGGTGGTGACGGTCGGAGCAGCACAGCTTGGCCCGATCCAGCGCGCGGAGGCGCGGCCTCAGGTGATCAAGCGGCTGCTCGATCTCCTGCATCAGGCCAAGGCACACGGCTGCGACCTCGTGGTCTTTCCCGAGCTGGCCCTGACCACGTTCTTCCCGCGCTGGTGGATGGAAGACCAGCGCGAGATCGACGCCTTCTTCGAGCGCGAGATGCCGGGACCCGAGACGCGTCCGCTCTTCGACGAGGCGCGACGTCTCGGCGTCGGCCTCTGTCTCGGCTATGCCGAGCTGACCGTCGACGAAGGCGGGACCACGCGACGCTTCAACACGTCCATCCTCGTGGACCAGGGCGGGCGCATCGTCGGCAAGTACCGCAAGATCCACCTGCCGGGCCACGCGGAGCACGAGCCGTGGCGGGCCTTCCAGCATCTCGAGAAGCGCTACTTCGAGGTGGGCGATCTCGGCTGGGGCGTCTGGCCGGCCTTCGGCGGTCTCATGGGCTTGTGCATCTGTAATGACCGGCGCTGGCCGGAGACGTACCGGGTGATGGGCCTGCAGGGCGTCGAGATGGTGCTCCTCGGCTACAACACCCCCGTGCACAATCCGCCGGCACCCGAGCACGATCTGCTCGCCAACTTCCACAATCAGCTCTCTATGCAGGCAGGGGCCTACCAGAACGGCACGTGGGTGGTCGGAGTCGCCAAGTGCGGCAGGGAAGAAGGGTGCGACATGATCGGCCAGAGCCAGATCATCGCGCCCTCGGGGGAGACGGTGGCCATGAGCACGACCCTCGGCGACGAGCTGTGCGTGGCTCGCTGTGACCTCGATCTGACGCGGTCTTACAAGGATACCGTCTTCAATTTCGCGAAGCACCGCCGTCCCGAGCACTATCGCATGATCGTGGACCGCACGGGGGCTATCCCGCCCGCGTAGACCTCGGTGTTACACTGGGGTGCCATGAGCGACCTTCAAGCCTCCTCCGCCGCGCACACAGGCATCAGGGCCAGGCTCGACGAGTTCCCTTTCCGCGTCGAGTTCAGTCTGGAGCCGCTCATCCGCTACTGGGAAACCGACATGGCGGTGGACGATTGCCTCCTTGGCTCCGCCGCTCGCATTGTCTTGGACCGCGTGGCCCAGGTACCGGAGCTTCGTGGACAGCCCGCCACGCTGGACATCGTGCAGGCCAACCAGGACCTGATCGATGCCCTGATGATCGCCGTCTTCTCTCCTACCTTCCAGGAAGAGGGCTATGCCGCCGCCTTGCTGCCCTTCCGGCTGCAGACCTTCTTCGCCACGAACGCCTTCGAGAGCGTCCTGACAGACCCGAACGGATTCCTCAGGGGCCGCATCGATGCCGACCCCGCCCTGCTCGCCAAGGTGCGTCTCATCCATGCCTACGCGCTCATCCTGAAGCGCGTGTACGGCCTCGAGGAGGGGGTTGAGTTTCCGTGGATCTCCATCGTGGAGGATCCGGAGACGGGCCTCGAGCGTCACTTCAAGCTGCTCCTCGAGCCTCGCTTCCTCGACGTGCAAGTAGTCGGCGAGGCCCCCGTGCTCACGGAGGAGACGCGCCGCCGCCTGCGCGCGCTGAGCCTGGACCCGGCGGCCCTCATGGCCATCCTGCCCCCGGAGAAGTTCGTGATCCGCGGCTTCTCGGTCATCCGCGCCATCGAGGTGACGGAGCAGGAGGTGCTCTCCTCCATCGAGCGCGACCTCATCGAGAAGGAATCGATCGTCTCCACCGAGCGATTCCAGATCCTTCAGCACAAGCTCCGCGCGCTGCTGCGTCGGCCGGAGATCGAGCTGGGCATCGCGGCCATCGAAGGGGACCGGGTGCTGATCCTCAACTTCGGCACCCGGTTCGAACACTCGTGCATCTTCGCCGACTCGATGCATGCCCGGGTGGGGGACTTCGCCGGCTCGCTCTACGAGCGGGCCGCCCTCGAGCGCCAGCCCGTCTTCGTCGAGGACCTCGAGGCGTATCCGAACCGGACGCGGGTGGAAGAGGGCATGCTGGCCGCCGGCTACCGCAGCGCCGTGGTGGCGCCCCTCGTCTACCAGGACGCGCTCATCGGCAGCCTGAAGCTCGTCTCCCCGACTCCGGGCTCGCTGAACGTGCGATTCATGCCGCAACTGCTCCAGATCCTGCCCCTCTTCGCCATGGCCGTCCGGCGCAGCATGGACGAGCTGAGCAATCGCATTCAGGCGGTGATCAAAGAGAAGTGCACGGCCATCCATCCCGTGGTGGAGTGGCGGTTCCGCAAGGCCGTGCTGAACAGCATCGAGAAGCCGGGGCACTCGACGGACGCGGTGGCGGGAGAGATGGAGCCCATCGTCTTCCGCGACGTGCATCCACTCTATGCGTTGGCGGACATCCGCGGCTCGTCCACCCACCGGGCGTGGGCGATCCAGGTCGACCTCCTGAGCCAGCTCGGGCTCGCCCGCGGCATTCTGGAGGCCGCGCACCGGGTACGGCCCATGGCCATCCTCGACCAGCTCCGGTACAAGGTCGAGACGCAGGCCGCGGCCATCGAGGTGAGCCTGCGCACCGGGGACGAAGCCGGCCTGATCGCGTTCCTGCGCGCCGAGATCGAGTCGCTCTTCAGTCATCTCGAGACGTATGGGCCGGAGGTGCGGGAACGCATCGAATCCTACCGCTCGGCCATCGATCCGCAGCTGGGATCGGTGGGGACCAAGCGCCGGGGCTTCGAGCAGAGCGTGGGCATGCTCAACGAGGCGATCTCGAGCTATCTCGACGCGGAAGAGCGCGCGGCCCAGGACACCTGCCCGCACTACTTCGAGAGGCAGCGCACGGACGGAGTGGACTACAGCATGTACGCGGGAGCCTCGCTCCTCGAGGACGGCGACTTCACCCCGCTGCACCTCAAGAACCTCCGGCTCTGGCAGATCATGATCGGCTGCGGCATGGCCATTACCGCCGAGCGGATCAAGCCCCGGCTGCCCGAGCCGCTCGAGATCACCAGCCTCATCCTCGTCCAGCACGCGCCGCTCGCCATCAGCTTCCGCTTCGACGAGAAGCGCTTCGACGTGGACGGCGCCTACAACGCGCGCTACGAAATCCTCAAGAAGCGCATCGACAAGGCGGTGGTCAAGGGCTCCACGGAGCGGGTGACGCAGCCGGGCAAGATCGCCATCGTTTACTCGCAGGCCAGCGAGGCCGCCGAGTACCGCGACTACATCGCCTATCTCCAGGCCCAAGGGTATCTGCTCGACGAGATCGAGAAACTCGACCTGGAGGACCTCCAGGGGGTGTCCGGACTCCGGGCCCTCCGCGTAACCGTGAACTTCGCCAACGCCCGGACGGAGCCCGCGGCGCCCCAGATCCAGGCCGCGGACCGCGCCGACCTCTCCGCCGCCCGCTAGCTCGTCACGCCTGTCGCGTTCTTAGCGCCCCCTCACCCTGCCCTCTCCCCCTCCGGGGGCGAAGGATAGTGACTCCCTCTCCCTCACTGAGGGAGAGGGCCGGGGTGAGGGTGGTGCTGTCTTCAACACTCCACCGCGCGTTCCACCGACGGATTTCGAGTACTATTGGGCCTCGACGGTAACCCTTCACCTCTTCCCAGGAGGACGTCCGCGATGGCGAAGTTGAAATTCGGCGCCTGGATCCCGACCTATGCGTGGAGCGGCGGCAAGAGCGACCCGAAGAACGTCAGGCGCATCCGGGAGTCCATCGAGAAGTGCGAGGACCACGGCATCGACGTCTGGGTCATCGACCATCTCCTCTCCGCTCCCGGACTCTACGGCAATGCGTGGCTCGAGCCGCTCAACTCGCTGGCCTTCGCCGCCGCTCTGACCAAGAAGGTCAAGATCGCCACGGGCATCCTCGTGCTGCCCGTGCGCCATCCCGTGGTGCTGGCCAAGGAGATCTCCACCCTCTGCCACCTCTCCGAGAACCGCTACATGTTCGGCGTCGGCCCGGGGTGGTACGCCCGCGAGTACGAGGTGACGGGCTCGCGGATCGAGGAGCGGGGGAGGCGCACGGACGAGATCATCGAGGCGGTGACCCTCCTCCTGACCAAGCCCAACGTGTCGTATCAGGGCAAGTACTATCAGTTCAACGACGTGACCATCGAACCGCGCCCGCCGAAGATGCCGCCGATCTGGGTCTCCGGGGGATCGCGCGTGCCGGACCCGACCGACCACGACGTGCCCGTGATCGCCACCACGGTCATGGATCGCATCGTGAAGGCGGGGAACTGGCTCTCGCGCTGCTCGGGCAAGCAGGAGTGGGTCAAGCGCGACTGGGCGCAGCTCCACCGCCACGCCAAGGACATGGGGAAGGATCCGAAGAAGATCACCTTCGGGCACTGCAACTTCACCCATCTCGTGGACACGGCGAGCCACGACAAGGCCGTGGCGCAATCGAAGGCGCCCTTCCTCCGCGCCATGGGCACCCACCGGAGCTACGAGCACCTGCAGGAGTGCTACATGGTCGGTGGTATCGACGGCATCAATGCGCGGATTGACGACCTGCGGAAGTCGGGGCTCGAATACCTCGTGCTGGGCCCAGTCACCGACGATCCCAAGCAGATCGATCTCATGGCGAAGAAGGTCGTGAAGCACTTCAAGTAGGCGCGCCGTGGGAGCGAAATACGTCGGTGCCATTGTCCGGCGTCAAGAGGATCCGCGCTATCTCACGGGGCGCGGGCGGTTCGTCGACGACATGTCACCGCCGGGGTGTCTGCACGCCGCGGTGCTCCGCAGCTCCCATGCCCACGCGCGCCTCGTGGCCATCCGCACGGAAGCGGCCCGGGCGTGCCCGGGGGTGGCCGCCGTCTTCACTTCCGGCACCCTGACCGCCCTCAAGCCCCTCCCGGAGGCGGGGGTGGCTCCGCCGCCTCTCGAGGCCCGCGTGGGCTTCCAGCTCCGCTCGGCGCAGCAGTACCCGCTGGCCCGCGACAAGGTGCGCTACGTGGGCGAGCCCGTGGCCCTCGTCGTCGCGGAGAGCCGATACGCCGCCGAGGACGCCCTGGAGCGGATCGAGGTCGACTACGACCCGCTGCCCGTGATCGTGGACGTCGAGGCCGGCCTTCGACCGGACGCGCCTCGCATTCACCCCGACTGGCCCGACAACGTCGCGGTGAGCTTCACGGCGGAGGTCGGCGACACCGAGGCCGCGTTCCGGAACGCTCCCGTGGTCATCACCGAGCGCATCGTCGTGCAGCGCTACGCGGGTATGCCGCTCGAGCCTCGTGCGGTGCTCGCCGTCCCTGACGAGCGCGACGGTAGCATCACCGTGTGGGCCTCCACGCAGATCCCCCACCTCGTGCAGAAGGCGTTGGTCAACCAACTCGGC
>WNGE01004867.1_pt1 | contig 15373 bp, 16 predicted proteins | sample 5400651 | NCBI WGS metagenome assembly WNGE01 (sample SAMN13153370, study PRJNA577476) | soil metagenome | isolation source: 60 cm soil or saprolite under grassland replicate 2 | place: USA:California | collected 2016-06-15 | reverse complement strand
ATCGGTTTCGTGGCCTCTTGGGTGAGCCAACCCGAACCATTGACCCAGCGAAGGATCGGGGGGGAAAATGGGTGGTCAGCTAGGGGTGGGGAGGTGAACGGACCGGTCTGAACCACCGGCCAGATGAGGCCCGGAGCGTCCCCCACCTTTCGGCCAGCTAGGACCAGGGGCGCTACTCACGATCGGAGAACCGCCATGCGTCGCCTGATCCGGGCCCGGGTCTCATGGATCCTTCTCCCCACCATCGCCCTGTCCCTCACCTCGGCCCGGCCCGCCACCGCGGCGGTGCAGCGGTGGAGGCCCACCGCGAGCATGGCCACGGCACGCGGCGGGCACACGGCGACCCGCCTGCCCGACGGCAGCGTCCTGGTGGCCGGGGGGGAGAACATCTCCGGCGTCCTGGCCAGCGTCGAGATCTACGACCCGGCCTCGGGGACCTGGTCCCCCACGGGGAGCATGGCCACGGCGCGCGTCCTGCACACGGCGACCCGCCTGCCCGACGGCAGGGTCCTGGTGGCCGGGGGGGTTGGCTCCTCAGGCACCCTAGCCACAGCCGAGATTTACGACCCGGCCTCGGGGACTTGGGCCCCCACCGGGAGCGTGGCCACTGCGCGGTACCACCACACGGCGACCCGCCTGCCCGACGGCAGGGTCCTGGTGGCGGGGGGGTTCAACGGCTCCTACCTGGCCACCGCCGAGGTCTACGACCCCGCCTCGGGGACCTGGTCCCCCACGGGGAGCATGGCCACGGCGCGCGTCGGGCACACGGCGACCCTCCTGCCCAGTGGACGGGTCCTGGTGACGGGGGGGGAAGGCCCCGGCTTCCTGGCCAGCGCCGAGGTCTACGACCCGGACTCGGGGACCTGGTCCTTCACCGCGAGCATGGCCACGGCGCGCGTCGGGCACACGGCGACCCCCCTGCCCAACGGCAGGGTCCTGGTGGCCGGGGGGTACAACAGCGGCTCCGGCTACCTGGCCACCGCCGAGGTCTACGACCCCGGCTCGGGGACCTGGGCCCCCACCGGCAGAATGGCCACGGCACGTGACGCCCACACGGCGACCCGCCTGCCCAACGGTAGGGTCCTGGTGGCCGGGGGGTACAACCTCGGCTACCTCGCCACCGCCGAGGTCTACGACCCCGCCTCGGGGACCTGGTCCCCCGCCGGGAGGATGGCCACGGCACGTGACACCCACACGGCGACCCTCCTGCCCGATGGAAGGGTCCTGGTGGCCGGGGGGTACATCGGCTCCTCCTACCTGGCCACCGCCGAGGTTTTTCGATGGCCCTGAGGCCATCCGGCGCTTGGCACCAGGGGAGTTGAACGAACCAGGATCGAACCTGAGGGTCCCGGCAGCCGGCGCAGGCCCCCCCGAATCACCCCCGAAGGAGCCGGACGTCGCCCTGGCGGCGGGTCAGGCCCTTTGCGTCGAAGTGCTCGAGGAGGGGGAGGGCGTACTTCCGGCTTGTGCCGAGGGCCTGGCGGAAGTCCGAAACGGTGATTCCCGGAGGGCCGCCCCGCTCTCGCACCACCCGTTCGGCCTCGGCGAGGAACTCCGGGGTGACCACGAGCTCGGGGGACACGCGGACCAGCCGTCCCTCGGCGCACACCGCCTTGATCAGCTCGAGGCCGAACCCCGCCGCCACCAGCTCCCTGACGGCCGGCGGGCTGGGCTCGCCGGCGCGAACCGCGGCCACCAGCCTGTCGGCGTCGTCCCGGCCGGCGGTGGACGGCCTGTGGTCGAAGAGGCGGATGGCGGTGCCGGTCCGAACGATGGCGCGGGCCTCCACGAGATGGGCCAGCAGGGCGTCGGCCAGGCCCGGGTCGGACAGGACGCGCCGCTCGCCCGCCAGCGCCGACCGGGCGTCCGCAAGGTCCATCCCCTGTCGCAGTGGGTGCTGCCGGTGATGGTCGCGGAGCGCATCGGTGAGCGCGCCGGCTGCTTCGGCGATCGCCGAGGGAGCGGCCAGCCACGAGCCCATCGCCACCGCGCCCCGGCCGATCGCTTCGGCGGGAGGGACCCCCGCCAGGACCAGCACGTCGGAGGCGCGGATCGCGCCCCGGTCGGCCACCAGCCGCCACGCCAGCGCCGAGCGGTCGGCGCGCTCGCGCTCCTGGAGCCTGGCCTCCGGGTCGGGTCCCGGCTTGACCGGCGGCTCGGTGTCGAGGACCTCTCCGCCGGCGACGGTCTCCCGCCGCCCGGCCTCCCGCAGGACGAAGCTGTCCTTGAAGTCCAGCACGACGGGCCGGTTCATGCTGATGCGGGCGAACCGATGCTCCCCGGGGCGAACCTCGGCCGCCCCGAAGATGCGGATGCGCGCGTCGCGCTCGGCCGAGCCCGCGTAGAGCTTGTACGCCCCGCGCTGGGTGAGCGGGTGCTGCAGCCCGCGCACCGGGCGGATCACCGCTTCGAACATGGAGGTGGGACGCCACTGCCCCGACAGCGCCAGCACGTCGCCCCGCTCCAGCTCCTCCTTCGGCGTGCCGACCAGGTTCACGGCCACCCGCGAAACCGGTCGGGCCACCTGAAGCGACCGCTTGTGGGTCTGCAGCCCTCGGATCCGGGCCCGGTGTCCTGAGGGGAGGATCTCCGCCTCCTGGCCCACGGCGATGGGCCCGCCGGTGAGCGTCCCGGTCACCACGGTCCCCGAGCCCCTGATGGTGAACACCCGGTCCAGGAACTGCCGGGGCCGGCCGTCGGTCTCGGGCGGCGGGGCCTCGCCTAGCATCGCGTCGAGGGCGGCGATCAGCTCGTCCAACCCCTCGCCGGTGGCGGCCGAACATGGGACGATCGGCGCGTCCTCCAGCCGCGTTCCCTCGAGGCGCCTGCGAACCTCGTCGGTCCGCCGCGCCAGGGTCTCCTCGTCGACCAGGTCCCGCTTGGTGAGCGCGACCACGCCTCCCGACGCGCCGAGCACGTCCACGATCTCCAGGTGCTCTTCGGACTGCGGCTTCCATCCCTCGTCGGCGGCGACCACGAACAGCACCAACCGCACCGGCCCCACCCCGGCGAGCATGTTCCGGATGAACCGCTCGTGGCCCGGGACGTCGACGAAGCCGACCTCCCGCCCCGACGGCAGGGTGGCCCAGGCGAATCCCAGATCGATGGTGAGGCCCCGGCGCTTCTCCTCGGCCAGCCTGTCCGGATCGATATGGGTGAGCCGCAGGATCAGCGAGGACTTGCCATGGTCGACGTGTCCGGCGGTGGCCACGACCTGGAGCGTGGAGGCCGGGGCGACGGTCGCGGCCATATGCCGGGGGAGCTCAGTCCTGCTGAAGGGCGTGGCGGACGGCCCGGACCAGGCGGTCGTCGTCGTCCGGCGGCACCGTTCGAAGGTCGAACACCAGGGCGCCCTCGTCCACCCGGCAGAACACCGGAGGGCGGCCGACCCGGAGCCGGGATGCCAACAGCTCGGGATCGTTCACCGCGATCACCAGCTGCGCGGATGAGATGACGTAGCCCGGGAGCGAGCCGCCCCCGGGCACGGATTCGCCCTCCCGGACCGACGCGCCCCTGAACGCCATGGCCAGGGCCTTGGCCCGGCGGGCTAGTGACGACTGAGACGCCGACAGGAAGCTCCACACCGGGAGGTCGAGGCGGCGGCCGGTGGCGTACAGGCGGAGCACCGACTCCAGCGCGGCCACGGTCATCTTGTCCACCCGCAGGGCCCGGGCCAGCGGGTGTCGCCGAAGCCTGTCGATGAGGTCGGCCCGGCCAGCCAGGACGCCCGCCTGGGGGCCGCCGAGCAGCTTGTCTCCGGAGAACGCCACGACGTCGGCGCCGGCGGCAAGCGCCTCGGTGACGGCCGGCTCGTCCGCGGGTACCTCCGGGTAGCGGTCGAGCAGGCCGCTCCCCACGTCGAACAGCAGGGGGACGTTCGCCTTCCGCGCCAACATGCTGAGCTCGCCGAGGGGCACCGCCTTGGTGAACCCTGTGACTCGGTAGTTGCTCGGATGAACCTTCAGGATCAGCCCGGTCTTCGGCCCGAGTGCTCGCTGGTAGTCGGCCGCCCTGGTTCGATTTGTGGTCCCCACCTCCACGAGCTTCGCCCCCGACGCCGCCATGATCTCGGGCAGGCGGAACTCGCCGCCGATCTCGATCAGTTCGCCCCGGGAAACCAGCACCTCCTTGCGCGAGGCCATGCCGGCCAGGGCCAGCAGGAGCGCCGCGGCGTTGTTGTTCACCACCAACGCATCCTGCGCGTCCGTGAGGGCGACCAGCATCGCCTCGGCTCGGGACGTCCGGCGACCCCGCGACCCCGTCTCCCGGTCGACCTCCAGGTCCGAATAGCCGCGAGCGGCCTCCGCCACCGACCGAGCCGCCTGGGTGGGGAGCGGGGCCCGTCCCAACCCCGTGTGCAGGATCACCCCCGTCGCGTTCAGGACCTCGCCGATCCCGTAGAAGTGGCGCGCCGCCGCCTCGAGGGTCCGGGCCAGGATGACCGAGTCGGGAGGGACGGGCGCCCGATCAGCGACCCTGGCGCGGATGCCGTCGAGCGTCTCGGCCAGCGTGCGCTTCACCAGCGCCCGGCCGAACTTCGCCGCCGCTCGCTTCGCCGGGTTCGATCGAAGGAGCGCGTCGACGGACGGGACCCTTCGGCGGGGGTCGGTCTGGGCGGCCGACTCCGGCGCCCGCACCCCGGTTCGGATCGCCACCCGGGCTCGCGGGCCCTTCGACGGCGGGGCCTGTGTCGTCACGTCTCGGTCTCCTCCGGGTCAGCCTAGCAGCGAACTGGAGCCGGCCCTCCCTAGAGTCCGAGGGAGCGGGCGATGACCAGACGCTGGATCTCGCTGGTGCCCTCGACGATCCGGAGCATCCGGACCCACCGGAAGATCCGCTCCACCGGCCCCTCGGTCAGCAGGCCCATGCCGCCGTAGATCTGCACGGCCCGGTCGGCGACCCGGCCGACCATCTCGGTGTTGTTCAGCTTCACGATCGAGGACTCGCGGATCGGATACTCTCCCCGGTCGACCAGCCACGCCAGGTGGTAGGTCATGAGCCGCGCGGCGTGGACCTCGAGCGCCGAGTCGGCCAGCATCCACTGGACGGCCTGGTACTTCCCGATCGGCTTTCCGAAGGCCTTGCGGTCCTTCGCGTACTCCGAGCAGATCCGGACCAGATGATCGGCGATCCCCACGCACAGCGCGCCGATGAACGCCCGCCCGCCGTTCAGGAACTTCATGGCCGACTGGAACCCGAATCCGACCTGCCCGATCACGTGGTCGGCCGGAACCCTGCAGTCCTCGAACACGAGCTCGGCCTGGTTGGTGTCGCCGGCGAGCGTTCGCTGCCGCTTGCCCACGGTGAACCCGGGCACGTCGCGCTCGACCAGGAACGCGGTGATCCCGCCGCTCGCCCTCGGCTCGGCCGTGCGGTCGGTGACCGCGAAGACCACGGCCACGTCGGCCTCCGCGCCGTTGGTGATGAAGTGCTTTCGCCCGTTCAACACCCACTCGTCGCCGTCGAGCGCCGCGGTGGTGCGGATGGCCTGGGCGTCCGACCCGGCCTCGGGCTCGGTGAGGGCGAAGCACATCGTGGTCTCTCCACGAACGAGCGGCTCGACGAACTTCGGGTGCAGCGGTTCGGGGAGCTCCATGAGGATGGGATTGGGGGCCGCCGGGTTGGGAGGGCCGAGCACCGCGTACGAGAACCGCAGGCCGGATTTCCCGCCCTCTTCCACCAGCAGCGTGTACCCGAGGTTCGAGAGGCCGCCGCCCCCCACCGACTCGGGCATGTGCGCCGCGTAGAACCCGAGCTCGGCCGAACGAAGGCGCAGCGCCAGCGCGGCCTGGCGCATCTCGTCGGTCGGGTCGTCCCGTTCGAACTCCGTGCGGAACCGCTCCTCGACCGGCGCCACCTCGCGGTCGAGGAACGACCGGAAGGAGCCGGTCAGCTCCTGGAGGTCGTCGGGGATGGTGAAGTCCACGGCGCGGAGGGTACCGCGCCGTGGACCACCCGGGCTAGACGGTCTCCGGCCGGGAGCCGGCTCGCCCTTCCGTTCGGCGCAGGGCCCGCCCTGGCCCGTGCCGTCCGGCTTCGAGGAGGAGCGAAAGCACCAGGTAGCCGCCCCCGCCGCCCCCGCCCCCACCACCGCCGTATCCGCCGCCGTGGTGGAAGAACACGAGGTAGATCACGAGGTACGCGATCGCCGCGATGACGAGGTAGATGAGCAGCCACTTCTTCCAGCGGCTCCCGTACCTCGATCCCTGCTGCTGCTTCTGTTCCATCGGGCCTCCCTGTCGTCGCGAGGCGCCGTCGTATCCCTTCGATTTACCCATGGAATACGGACGAGAGACCTGTGCGGACGGGTCCTGGTCCGTGCGTGGGAAGGCGGCGCCGGGGGTAAGCGTGTTGGAGCCGCGACTTCGGCGACTTCGAAGGAGGAGGGAGCGATGTCGATCCTCGTGCGCCATGCTATGACCCAGGCCCCCCAGACGATCCGGCCCGACATGAACGCGGCGGATGCGGCGGGCATGATGCGATCCGAAGACATCGGCATGCTGCCGGTGATGGACGGCGGGAAGCTGGTGGGCCTGGTCACCGACCGGGATCTGGTCGTTCGGGTGATGGCCGAGCGGAAGGATCCCGAGGAGGTCCGGGTGGGTGACGTCGTGACGTCACAGCCCGTGACGGTGAGCCCCGACACCCGGCTGTCCGAGGCACGCCAGCTGATGGAGCGGCACAAGGTGCGCCGGCTGCCGGTCATGAAGGGCGAGGAGCTGGTCGGGATCCTGTCGCTGGGCGACGTGGCCTGGGCGGACGCCAGCACCCGAGAGGTGGGCGAGACTGTGCGGTCGGTCTCGGAGTCCGATGCCACCCGCCGGATGACCGAGGACGCCGCCAGGGGCACGCCCGAACGGGTCCAGGAGCGCAGGGAATCCGCCTGACCGTCGTCTGCTACCCTCCGCCTGATGGACACCACGGAGCAGCGCGCGGCGTTCACCGCGGCCAGCGACGCGTGGATGCTCCGCGGCGGTGGGATCGACGTCGTGCTCCAGTCGCCGCTGCGGACCGAGGAGATGATCCTCAACATCGGCCCGCAGCACCCTTCGACCCACGGCGTGCTTCGGCTCGTCCTCGAGCTCGACGGGGAGCTGATCGTCCGGGCCGAGCCGGTCATCGGGTACATGCATCGGGCCGCGGAGAAGCTGTCCGAGTACCGCGATCCTCGCCAGGTCCTGGTGCTGATGAATCGGCACGATTGGCTGTCGGCGTTCAACAACGAGCTGGGGTGGGTCATCGCCATCGAGCGGATGCTCGGCATCGAGGTACCCGAACGGGCCCAGTGGATCCGCACGATGATGGCCGAATGGAACCGGATCCTGAACCACCTGATGTTCACCGGCTCCTATCCTCTGGAGCTGGGCGCCATGACCCCGGTGTTCTACGCGTTCCGGGAGCGGGAGATGATCCAGGGGCTCATGGAGTCGGCGACCGGGGCCCGGATGCATCACTCCTACGCCAGGGTGGGGGGCCTGAAGGACGACCTTCCGCGCGGCTTCCTCAAGCAGTCCGGCGAGGTCCTCACGTGGGTCCGGAAGAAGCTGCGCGATTTCGAGACCCTGATCATGGGCAACGACATCATCTTCGCCCGGACCAAGAACGTGGGGAGGCTCCCCCCGGAGGTCGCCATCGCCTACGGGTGCTCGGGGCCGGTCCTGCACGCCTCGGGCGTCCCCATGGATCCGCGCAAGGACGAGCCCTACGAGAAGTACGGAGAGGTCGAGTTCGACGTGCCGGTGGCGAGCACCGGCGACTGCTACGACCGGCTGTTCGTCTTGGTCCAGCGGATGTGGGAGTCGTGCAAGATCGTCGAACAGTGCATGGACCGGCTCCCCGCCGGCCAGTACATCGCCCCGAAGCTGCCGAAGAAGATCAAGGCCCCTGAAGGAGAGATCTACGTCCGTACGGAGAACCCGCTCGGACTGATGGGCTACTACGTGGTCGGCGACGACGGAGAGTTCCCGTACCGCCTCAAGATGCGGACCGCTTCGTTCTCGAACGTCTCGGTCCTGCCGGCCATGCTGCCCGGGACCCTGGTCCCGGACCTCATCGCCATCCTGGGAAGCGTCTTCTTCGTCGTCGGCGACGTCGACCGGTAGTCGACGGCGGCTCGGCCTGGGAGCCTCGCCGCTCCGCCACCCGGAGATGAGCTACTTGCCCTTGGCCAGGAACGCGGCGAGCACGATGGGCACGCCGATCATCGACCCGAGGAACACCCAGCCCTGCCAGGCGAACGCCCCCACCATCACGGCTGCCATCAACGCTCCTTTCGACGTGGGCGTGTCATCCTACCGTCCGCCTCGTGCGGGGGTAGGTGCTCCCTCGATCGACGAGGGCGGGAGGTCCACACCGACGCCGATGCAGAGCACCAGGAATCCGCCGAGCGCGGTCGGGTCCACCAGGATGGTGGCCCGGCTCCGGGCCGAGTAGATCCGCATCGCCTCGATGCCCCGGCCCTCGGCGGCGGTCTGGACCTGACGGCGACGGGCGTCGTCGTCCAGCTCCCGATACCCCAGGGCGATCAGCGCGTCGCGCTGGGAGACCGGCCCCCAGACGGCGTGCCCGGCGTCCCGCGCGTGGCGGGCCAGTGCGTCGAAGTCCACGCCCGCGGTGATGTCGCGGGACCCCGGGTCGGCCAGGACGTCGTTCTCGAGCTGGTGTTCGCGGTAGCCGTGGGGCGCCTCCGGCCGAGCGCCGCCGGAGAAGCCGTAGTCCACCAGCCAGATGTAGCCGCGCTCGAGCGCCGAGGCCGCCCGGTCGAGGAACCGGAACGCCCGCGGATGGACGACCACCTCACGTCCCGGCGCGAGATCGCCGCACAGTTCCGCCACCTCGGCGGTGGATGGCGGTAGCTCGACCAGGGCGAGGCGGTCCCCCTCCAGGCCGACGTGCAATTCGACCGGGCCGGCCGCGGCTCCCCGCAGCCAGTGGAATGGAAGGTTGTCCAGCAGCTCGTTCGCGAGCACGCACCCCACGAGGCCGGTGTCGACCTCGTCCATCTCCGAGAGCACGAGGGCGTCGAGCCCCTCCATCGCTCGCCGACCTACGGCGCTCCGCTCCACCGCCACGTAGCTCGTGGCCCCCCGAACGGTCGCGGGGACGAACTCAAGGATCTGACCGGCCAGCGTTCCGTCGCCCGCCCCGGCCTCCACCACCCAGAACGGATCGGGTTTGTCGAGGATCTCGAAGAACTCCTCCACCTGCCTCGCCACCAGCACCCCGAACGCGGAGGAAACGTGTGGAGCGGTCACGAAGTCGCCTCGTTCACCAACCGGCGACCTCGAGTAGAAGCCTTCCTCGGGATCGTACAGGGCGGCCTCCATGAATTCGGCGAACGTGATCGGCCCCTCCGAGCGGATCCGGTCCTCGATCCGCTCCGGGAGCGACGGCTCCACCGGCGGCCTTTCTTCCCGATCGGGCACTTTGTCGGTCATCCCTCCTTGCCATCGGCATGTTTCCCGCGGGGGGTGAAGCGACCGCCATCGTCGAGTGACGGCCCGACCCTCCCCATGAATACGCTCTGCAATGATGCTTGGATGGGCATTCGGCCGGCCGCTACGATCGTGGTCGCCCGGCCCGGAAAGGCCGACGGGCCTCGGGTCGAAGTCCTGCTGCTCCGCCGGTCGGCCCGGAGCCGGTTCGCGGGCGGGTTCATCGTGTTCCCGGGAGGCCTGGTGGAGGACGGCGATGCCGAGCTCGCCGCCCGATGGTTCGGCAGCCGGGACGAGTTGTCCAGAGCCTGTGCGGTGCGGGAGTTGGCCGAGGAGACGGGACTGGTGGCCACGGCCGGGGGCCTCGTGGAGGCGCCCGGACGCCTGCCGGGCGATCCCGGGTTCCCCGCTCCCGAGTCCTCATCCCTTCCGGAGATGGCCCGATGGGTGGCCCCGGAGTTCCTGCCGGTCCGGTTCGACGCGCGATTCTTCGCCATGTCCGCGCCGGGAGGCCTGGCCGCCCACCCCGACGGCGTCGAGGTCGACCTGGCGCGGTGGGCCACCCCGGACGACGCGCTGGAAGCGCATCGGCGCGGCGACGGGCCGCTGCTGTGGCCGACATTCAAGACCATGGAGGCGCTGGCGGGTTGCGCGTCGGTGGCCGACGTCCTGGCCCTCCGCGTGACGCCCGTTCCACCGCCCATCCCGGAGTCATGATCGAGGTGCAGCGGGTTCTCGCCCCGAACCCCGGGCCGTTCACCCTGGAGGGGACGAACACGTGGATCGTGGGCGATGGCCGGTCTCTGGTGATCGATCCCGGCCCGGATGACCGCGGGCACCTCGAGGCTGTGGCCCGTCAGGCGGGCGCCGTGGCGGCGATCCTGCTGACGCACCATCATCCCGATCACGCCCCGGGCGCCGCCCTGCTGGCCCGGGCCACGGGCGCGCCGGTCCTGGCCCTGAGGCCGGCGCCGGGAGAGGAGCCGCTCGCCGGCGGACAGATGGTGCGCGCGGGCAGGGCCGCGTTCCGAGTGCTTCCGACGCCGGGCCACACTCCCGACCACGTCGTCTTCCACGACCCTGACTCAGGGGCGATGTTCACGGGAGATGTCGTGCTCGGGCGGGGCACGAGCGTGGTGGATCCCCCCGAAGGGGACCTGAAGGCCTACCTCGAGTCTCTCCTGGCCCTGCTCGCGCTCCAACCCAGGGTCCTGTACCCGGGGCATGGGCCCATCGTGGCGGATGGAGCGGCCAAGCTCCGGGAGTATCTGGCCCACCGGAAGCAGCGAGAGCGCCAGGTGCTGGCCGGCCTCGAAGACGGCCCGAAGACCCCTCAGGAGCTGGTTCCGGACATCTACGCCGATCATCCGGTGGAGCTTCACCCCGCGGCCTCCCGCTCGGTGCTGGCCCACCTGCTGAAGCTCGAGGCGGAGGGCCGGGTCGTTCGGATCGGCGAGGCGGGCGACGAACGGTTCGCCCTTACCGCCTCCGGAAACAGCGTGTAGGTTCGTCCCGAACGGGCGATCCGCCCCCCGGAAACCAGCGACCTGATCGCCCGGTTCACGCTCTCCCGCGTGGCGCCCGTCAGCTCAGCCAGCAGGCCCTGAGTGAGCGGCAGGCCGAGCCGGATCGGCCCGGCCTGCTTGTTCCCCGCGACGTGGGGAACGGGAGCCAGCGCGAACAACACCGCCTCCACCCTTTCCGCGACCGAGCCCGAAAGGACCGCCGCCAGCAGGACCTCGGTCCGCCGAAGGCGGGCCACCAGCCGCTCGAGGAGCCACACGCGGACGTGGAGGTCGGAGTCGAGCAGCTCCTCCATCGTTCGGATCGGGATGGAGAGTACGCGTGAGGACGTGAGGGCCCGAACCTCGGCACCGGCCTCCTCCGCCCATCCGGTGGGAGACAGATCCGCCAGGGCCACCTCTCCGAACACGTCGCCCGCCATCAGCACTGCCACGGGAGACCGGCGCCCGGGCCGCGAACCAGCACCCAGCGGAACGGGTTCGATGCCCGCTTCGACCAGCAGCACGCCCGACACCACGACGTGGACGAAGGGCTCGGGGCGACCCCGGTGCAGCGTCACCTCGTTCGCGTCGAGTCTCCGCACGCGGCCCATGGAGGAGAGCACCCCGCGGACGCGCGGATCCAAAGGGGAGGTGAGGGGGAGAGAGGCCGGATTCGACGCACCTTGCATCGGACTCCCTCGGGGGCCCGAGTCTACCCCGAGGCACCGACACGGGCTCCGGTCCGCCAAGAGCCCACGTGAGCGGGCTGCATTGCCCGGTATGCTGTTCGCCATGGCGGCGGAGGGATTCCACGCCTCACGCAACGAACACAACGAGAGGGGGGCGGCGAACCACGCGCCGCTCGATCAGGCCGCCATCCTCGGGGCGGTAAGGGAAGACGTCCGGCAGACCCTGCGGTCCGGCTGGATCGACCCGGCGCTCGAATCGGCGGCCACACACCCCGTGTTCTTCACCGCGGCATGGTCGGCGATCCGCCCGAACGTCGGGCGGAGCTTCCTGCTGCTCGCCAAGGCCCTCCGTGCCGAGGCTGCCGACACGATGGCGTTGGCCACTCCGCCCCCGGACCTCCGCAAGCGCCTGGACGGAGAGCTGGGCGAGGAGGAACAACGAAGGATCGGGGAGGCGGTCCGAGCCGCCCATCAGGTCACGGCCAAGGTCCAGCTCGTCGTGCACGGGTTGCTGCGGGCGTCCCGGCGGGAACGCTTGCCCGGCACCGGCCGCGAGGAGCCTCCGGTCCGTCGCGGCGTCCCCGAATGGCAACGATGGATGTCGTTCCAGCCCCCGCCGGAGGAGACCTGGCCGGTGCTGGAGGAGGCGAGTCAGGCGCTCAAGCTCCCCGCGCTCCCGGCGACGCTCCGCATCCTCGCGCGATGGCCGGCGGCGCTTAGAGGCCTGGTCGACGAGCTCGGATCGAGGGTTCGAACGGAGGCCTGGACCTCGGGCGCGCAGCGGCTCCGCCGGACCGTCCTGGCCGGGATGAGCGGCCTGCCGCACCCGGTGGAGCTGCAGTGGATGGCGCTCAAGGAGCGCGGGTTCACCGAGGAGCAGCGTTCGAAGCTCGCCGACATCCTCGCCGGGCACGACGCCGCCATGGCGAACCACACGCTGGTCGCCGCGTTCGCCTGGCTGGCCTTCGGCTCCCCCGAGGTGGGCGTCGAGGGGTAGACCGGTCGTGCAGGCGGTCTTCTCCCCGAGCGAGCACCCGGATCAGGTCGTGGGCCGGGCCACGTGGGCCGAGCCCCACGTCCGGATCGAGGCGGACGACGAAGGGATGAGGGGAACCCTGGCGAGGATCTTCCGCTCCATCCCGGTGGTGGTCGAGGACGCCTCGCTCCGCACCGCCGGTACTTCCGGAGAGGTCACCCTCCAGCCAGGATCGCTGAACTGGTTCCTGGCCGCCGCAAGATCGAGGGCCGAAGCCGAAGGCCTGACTGTCGGCTTCGTGCCCGGCGTCGAGGCCGGTCTCGGCTGGGACCCCGCCGGCACCTACCGAACCTTCGCCACCCAGGTCGAACGCCTGGAGCGGGCTTAGCGCCCCAGCGTCGTCAAGTTAGAGCTTAGCTTAGGAATCGGCCTTGCCTTAGGCGGCGTCATCGAATCGCGGCGGCCGGTCCGCGAGAGCCACCACGCCTCATGGACGTCTAACCAAGTACAGGATGATCGCGGGCACCAGAGCCAACAGCCCCGAAAGTAGGACGGCAAAGATTCTTCGTTCTGCCGTTCCAGCGTCGCACGTCGGTTGGTAGCACAGCCAGTTGTTGATCCGGTTCCAACGAGACAGGTTTGAGAAGAGCTCACGCGCCCCTTTGTCGAGTGGAGCACTGATCCGTGCATATTGAAGAGCTCCCAACGCTCCGTCCAGCGCGGCAAGGGCGAAGAGGGCCCACCCGAGTGCTCCCTCCCAGTGCGCCAGTGCCGCCGCCACAAGCCAGGGCAACAGGGCCCCGGGGATGCGGACCGGCAGGGGCGACCCAACCGTTTTCCTGGCCTGCGCCAGCACTTCGTCCTCCTCCAAGCACAGACGAGAAAAGAGCCCACGGCCTGATTTCATGCTGGCCACCACGGGCCGCCGGGTTCGGTAGGCGCGTGCATCTCGGGCGTGGTCGCATGCTCCCGCCTCCATGGGTCAACGAGGAGTTCCTCCATCCGCATCAGGACCGCGCAGCCGGCCCGGCCAGGGTCGACATCAACGTGAATGGGTTGCTCGTGCCGCCCTCCGGTGGAGAGGGCTGGCGACGATACCTGTCCAGCACGTCATCGATCGCGGTCATCAGTACCCCTCCACCGAAACAATCCTGTGCGCCGGCACGATGACCGTACGGGATGGCCACAACACAGCAACCCCAATCGCCAAGAGCAGAACGGCCAGGGCAAGCAGCTGAAGTGTCCGAGAGGATCCGTCGATCGGCACCGCCAGAATCCTATAAGGGCCCAACAGCGGTGCCCTGTGACCGGACATTCGCGGTTCTGGCGAGGAGATCTGGCTCCGGGGCTTCCGGCGTGTCGTACCCCGGCGATAGCATCGGGGCGATGGATTTCCTTCCCGATGACGAGCAGGTGCGGGTCCTGGGACACGAGCGGGGCGCGATGCTGGTCATCGGCGAGCCCGGGACCGGCAAGAGCGCCGTGCTCCGCGAGCGGTTCGCCCGGCTGATCGAGGGCGAGGCCGATCCGGAGCGGGTCGTCCTGGTCGTGCGGACCAGGTGGGCCAAGGCCGAGGCGCGGGCGCACCTGTTCGACCGGCTCCGGGCCTCCCTGCCCGGGCTCAAGGTCCTCACCGTTTACGGCCTGGCCCACCACGTCCTGACCAGGCGCTTCGGCGCGCTCGACTACGAATCCCCGCCCGGGGTACTCACTGCGGCCGATCAGTTCTCGAAGGTGCGGGACCTGCTCGGCGCGGAGGATCCGTCCGACTGGCCCGCATACGGCCCCATGCTGGGCCTGCGGGGGTTCGCCGACGAGGTCCGGCAGTTCCTGCTGCGGGCCCAGGAGGCGCTGATCGAGCCCGAGGAGGTCGAACGCACGGCCGCCGAGTCCCGGCTGTCCGGCTGGGACGAGCTGGCGGCCTTCTACCGGACCTACCTCGACGTCCTGGGCTCTGAGGAGGTCGTCGACTTCGCCGGCCTGGTTGCGCAGGCCGGCGTGGCGGCGGCCAGGGACGGAGAGCCGCTGTTCGACCACGTCCTGGTGGACGACTACCAGGACGCCACGTTCGCCTCCGAGCGACTGGTCCTGGCCCTCCGCGGGCGGGCGGGATCGCTCGTGGTGGCCGGGCACGCGGGGAGTCACGCCTTCTCGTTCCAGGGGACCACGGTTCAGCCGCTGGAGCGGTTCCCCGAGTCCATGGCAGGCGTGACGACGGTTCGGCTCGCCACGCCACACCGCTCGCCCGGCCTGGACACCGAGGCCTGGTTCGCGCCCCACACGTCGGAGGAGCAGGCCGCGGCGGCCCGAGAGCTCCGCCGGGTCCACCTGGAGGATCGGGTTCCGTGGCAGGACCTGGCGGTGGTCGTTCGCCGCGAGGGGACGCACGTGGGGGGCCTACTCCGCGCGCTCGACGATGCGGGGGTGCCCCGGTCGGTGCCCGAGAGCGGCCTGTCGCTGCTGGCCGAGCGAGCCACGTTCCCCTTCGTTCTAGCCCTTCGATGGATCGCCCGGCCCGAGCAACGCGACGGCCTGGTCGAGTCTCTGCTGACCTCGGGCCTGGCCCAGCTGTCCCCGGCCGCCGCCCGGGGCCTGGTCCGCGCCGCCGCCGCGGCCCAACGGCCAGGCGCCGGGGCGCTGGAGCACACCGAGGGCCTGGCCCCGCAGGAGGTCGCCGGGCTGGACCAGCTTCGCCAGGCCCTGGGGAAGGCGGAGGCGAAGGCCGCGTCGGTGCTCGACGCCTTTCGCATCCTGTGGCGGACCCTGCCG